>Ga0307488_10002888_pt1 | contig 14468 bp, 12 predicted proteins | sample SB02metaG_FD_202248 | JGI IMG/M metagenome (GOLD analysis project Ga0307488, IMG submission 202248) | Sea-ice brine microbial communities from Beaufort Sea near Barrow, Alaska, United States - SB 0.2 | ecosystem: Environmental > Aquatic > Marine > Coastal | place: USA: Alaska | collected... | reverse complement strand
TCTGCTAGAATCCGCGCTCTTTAGAAATGGCCTGCCGTGCCATACAAGAGTTGGGTCGTTTTACCAGCTGATTGATAGGGTGGCGGCAAGCGACTTGGAGTATATGATGAAAACAGAGATTCACCCAGCGTATAACGAATTAAAAGCGACCTGTAGCTGCGGCAACGTAATTACAGTCGGATCAACACGCGCTCAAGGTCTTTACCTTGACGTATGTTCTGCCTGCCACCCGTTTTACACCGGCAAGCAAAAAACAGCAGAAACTGGTGGACGAATCGATCGCTTTAACAAGCGTTTTGGTGCTGCCAAGAAGTAAGCCGATACTGGTTCGCTTCAAAGAATATCAAAATGCGCCGTTGGTTATGCCTGCGGCGCATTTTTTTGTCTGTTATTTTAGTGCCCGATATTTTGTCGCCTGGGAAGGTAGAGAGTACAATTTAAAAGGTACAATCTACCGACTACAATATAAACAGCACAATGCGGTTTTATAACCAAGCCGTCTTGTAACCAACCATGGTTGAAAAAGGAGATGCCCGTGGGCGCAGTCTGGACATTGATTAAGTTTTTATTATTACTGGCCATTGCCGCCGTTGGCGCTTTTTTCGCCCTGGAGAATAGCCAGCAGGTGACGGTGGACTTTATTCTTTTTCAAAGCACAGCCCTGAGTCTCGGCCTCTGGTTGATGATTTTTTTGGTTGTAGGCTGTCTGCTTGGACTGTTGGCGAGCTCAGTTCTTATTACCTACTATCGGCGCAAATTAGCTCGCGCCGCGAAACGAGATTAATCCGCTTATGAGTTCTTCAGCACCCGTTATAGTCGCCTTGGATTTTGATAACCAACATGCAGCCCTGAGCCTAGCGGATCAGCTTGATCCCACTCAGTGCCGTTTAAAAGTTGGCAAAGAATTATTTACCGCCGCCGGCCCTACCTTGGTAAAGGCACTGGTGGAGCGCAACTTCGATGTGTTTCTCGATCTTAAATTTCACGATATTCCCAACACCGCTGCCAAGGCTGTTAGTGCCGCAGCGAATCTGGGTGTGTGGATGGCCAATGTTCACGCCTCAGGTGGCAGTCGTATGATGAGTGCAGCCAGAGAAGCCCTTGAACAGCAGGGCAGCCCAATGCTGCTGATCGGTGTGACAGTGCTGACCAGTATGGATGAATCGGATTTACTGGAGATTGGTATTCAGCGCAGCCCCAGTGAACAGGTGCTGCATCTAGCTAAGATGACCCAGAAGTGCGGTTTGCACGGTGTGGTCTGTTCCGCCCAAGAGGCCAGCAGTTTGAAGTCTGCTCTGGGTGCCGAGTTTAAGCTGGTAACCCCGGGTATTCGTCTAGCGGATAGCGCCGCCGATGATCAGCGACGCATAGTGACCCCGCAAAAGGCCATGCAATTGGGCAGCGACTATTTAGTGATTGGCCGACCTATCACCCAATCGGCCAATCCTCTGCAGGCGCTTATAGGAATAAATAACGCCCTCTAGGGGTAGGCTTTGCCACATCGTTTAACTCGCAACCCATAGCCTCTATGGGTTGCTTAATTATCTGCCTGTTAGAGTAAATAACTATAGATTTCATTTGATTATTTGGTGCAAAATTGCGCCAGATTGGAGGCTGCTCTCGTCAGCCCAAAAACGTAAGCCACAAAGAAATGCAAACCACCGTTTTGTACAAGGAGTGCAGAATGAAGCAACAGAAATCACAGCCATGGCAGTCCTCAGATTCCGTAGATCTCTATGGAATTGAGCGCTGGGGCAATGATTATTTCGGCCTCTCGGCTGAGGGCAATGTCACCGTAAAAACCCTCAATACAGAAGTGGCGCTGCTGGATATTGTCAACGGTATGGTCGATCGCGATCTACAGATGCCAGTGTTGCTGCGGGTGGAAAATATCCTGGATGCCCAGATCATGCGGCTCAACGAGGCGTTCGCAACGGCCATTGCTCAGGCCTCCTACAAACAGCGCTATCGCGGTGTCTATCCAATCAAAGTCAATCAGCAGGCACAGGTGGTGGAGGAAATTGCCGCCTTCGGTGAACGCTATGGCCACGGTCTCGAGGTCGGCAGCAAGCCGGAGATGATTGTTGCGCTGTCGACCCTGACCCAGCCGGGCAGCCTAATAATTTGCAATGGCTACAAAGATCAGGAATTTATCGATCTCGGTCTGCAGGCGATTAAATTGGGTTTTGATTGCTTCTTTGTGATTGAGACGCCGTCCGAGTTGCCGATGATTATCGAGCGCAGTCGGGCTATGGATGTGCGGCCGAATATTGGTATTCGCATCAAAATGGTGTCTCAGGTCAGCGGCCACTGGAATTCGACCAGTGGTGATCGCAGTATCTTTGGCCTCACCGCAACCCAGTTGGTGGCTGTGGTCGACAGCTTGCGTCAGGCGCAAATGCTCGACTGTTTAAAATTGATGCACTGCCATCTGGGTTCGCAAATACCCAGTCTCAGCGATATTCAGGCTGGCGTGGTCGAGGCCTGTCGCTACTATATTCATCTGGTGGGAGAGGGTGCGGCACTTAGTCATATTGATTTTGGTGGCGGGCTGGCAGTTGACTACACCGGTGCTAAGAGCAGTGATGATCAGAGTCGCAACTACAGTCTTGAAGAGTACTGTCAGACCCTAGTGAATACGGTCAAAGCGACTCTCGATGCAGAGCAGATTGCGCACCCAGTAATAGTGACCGAATCCGGCCGTGCAGTGGTCGCTTACTCCTCGGTGTTGCTGTTTAATATTCTCGACACTACTCGATTTGAATCCACCGAGCAGCCAGTTAGGCCGCCAGCTGAACACCCGCTTTTGAGTCAGTTGCGCGGGGTTGCCGAGAGTCTCGACGAGCACAGCGTTGAGCAGAGTTACGAGGCTATTCACCGTTACCGCCAGCAGATTCGCGATGGCTTTAATCAGGGTCTAATCGATCTGCGCTGCCGTGCCACGGCGGAAAATATCTTTCTCGACACCCTACACAGTATCGCCGCGATACTGGATACCATGGTCGAGGTACCAGCACTAATGGCTGAGCTGAAACTCTCGCTGGCGGATATCTACTACGGTAATTTCAGTCTCTTTCAATCGTTGCCGGATATCTGGGCTATCGATCAGTTGTTTCCGGTTATGCCAATTCACCGTCTCGGTGAAGAGCCTACTAGGCAGGCGGTTCTGGCAGATATTACCTGTGATTGCGACGGTAAAATCGATCAGTTTATCGGCCTCTCCGAGCCCTCGAAAACACTGCCGTTGCACCCCTTAAAAGTGGGCGAAGAATATTATCTTGGGGTGTTTTTGGTCGGCGCCTATCAGGAAACTCTGGGGGATTTACACAATTTGTTTGGCGACACCAATGTTGTCAGTGTCAGGCTCAACCGTGATGGCAGTTTTGATTTTGTCAAAGAGATTCAGGGTGACACCATTGCCGATGTGCTCAGCTACGTTGAGTATCAGCCTCGCCAGCTGGAATTAAATTATCGCAACACTGCTGAGCGCGCGGTGCAGGAAGGGCGTATTACAGTGGCCGAGCGCCAGCAGATGATCAAGGCATTTAAAGCCAGCATGCAAGGCTACACTTATTATGAACGGGAACATTAGGGAGCAGGAAATGGCAAAAGTATTGATTATCGGTGCTGGTGGCGTGGGTCAGGTTGTGGTGCATAAATGTGCTCAGTTACCGGAGTTGTTTAGTGAGATTGTGCTGGCCAGTCGGACACTGCACAAGTGCGACACAATTGCTCAGCAGGTGGCGGATAACTACGGACATAAGATTGAGACCGCTCAGGTCGATGCCGACAAGGTGCCGGAGTTGGTCGCGCTGATAAATCGGGTCCAGCCACAAATGGTCATCAATGTGGCGTTGCCCTACCAGGATCTGACAATTATGGATGCCTGTCTCGAGGCCGGCGTTCACTATCTGGATACCGCCAATTACGAACCTCTAGACACGGCTAAATTTGAATATAGCTGGCAGTGGGCCTATCAGCAGCGCTTTGCCGATGCCGGCCTGATGGCATTGCTCGGCTGTGGTTTTGACCCAGGTGCGACCAATATGTTTACCGCCTATCTGGCGAAACATTATTTTGATGAGATCCATTACCTGGATATTATCGATGTCAACGGCGGCGATCACGGCTATCCTTTTGCCACCAATTTTAATCCCGAGATCAATATCCGTGAAGTCACGGCGGAGTGCCGTCACTGGGAAAATGGTGCCTTTGTCAGCACTCCGGCCATGTCCACCCAGCAGCGCTTTACCTGCCCCGAAGGGGTTGGCAGTTTCGATATTTATCGCATGTATCACGAAGAGTTGGAGTCACTGACCAAGCACTTTCCAACAATCAAAAAAGCGCAGTTCTGGATGAGCTTTGGCGACAGCTATCTCAAGCATCTTGAGGTGCTGGGTAATGTCGGCATGACCAGTATTAATGCGGTAGAGTTTCAGGGGCAACAGATTGTGCCGATTCAATTCTTAAAGGCGCTGCTGCCAGACCCTTCGACCCTAGGGCCACGTACCCATGGCAAGACCTGTATTGGCTGTGTGGTACGCGGCATCAAGGAAGGGCGCGAGAAAACCGTTTACCTTTACAACATTAAAGATCATCAGGACTGTTATAAGGAAGTGCAGTCTCAGGCGATCTCCTATACCACCGCAGTGCCGGCCATGATCAGTGCCAAGCTGATGCTCGAAGGCCTGTGGATGCAGCCCGGGGTTTGGAATATAGAGCAGATGGATCCAGACCCGTTCATGGCGGCAATGAATCAATATGGGCTGTCTTGGACGGTGATTGAAGAGCCTGGGTTTGACCTACTTTAATGGGGACTCTTTAATGAGATCCCTTTTCCTAAGATGACTGTTTTTAGATTGACGGCGGTTAGATACCTATGATCAAACAATCTGTAGTAAAAAGTAGGACCTTTCATGATTTTGACCCCTCTCGGGTTCCGTCGCCCTGTTATGTGGTCGACGAAGTGGCGCTTGAAAATAACCTGCGCATCTTACAGCGCGTGCAACAGGAGTCGGGCGCCAAAGTGCTGCTGGCCTTAAAAGCCTTCTCTATGTTTAGTTTGGCTCCCTTAATTGATCGATATCTCAGTGGCACCTGTGCCAGTGGACTGTTTGAAGCTCGCCTCGGCTACGGCGAATACGGCGGTCAGGTGCATACTTTTTGCGCGGCCTATAAAGAGAATGAGCTGCCCGAGATACTCTCTATTTCGGACCATCTGGTATTTAACTCCTACAGCCAGTGGCAGCAGTTTCAACCGCTGATTCAGGAGGCTAAACAGCAGCGTCCGGAACTGCAGTTTGGGCTGCGAATCAACCCGCAACACTCCGAAGGTAGCACGCCACTCTATGATCCCTGCGCACCATTTTCACGTCTGGGTATTACCCGCAATGAGCTCTCTGGCCACAGTCTCAAAGGCATCAGTGGATTACATTTTCATACTCTCTGCGAACAGGATTTCGCACCCCTCGACCGGACGCTAGAGGTTATTGAACAGCAGTTTGGTGATCTGTTGCACAAGATGCAGTGGGTGAATTTTGGCGGCGGCCACCACATTACTCGCGAGGGTTATCCTGTGGCTGCGTTGATCAAGCGCATTGTCGACTTCCAAAAAAAGTATTCAGTACAGGTTTATCTGGAGCCGGGTGAAGCTGTGGCACTGCACAGCGGCGTGTTGGTCAGCGAGGTGTTGGACCTAACCTATAACGGCATGGAGCTGGCTATAGTCGACAGTTCGGCGACCTGTCATATGCCCGACACTTTGGAAATGCCTTATCGCGCCGAGATATTTGGCGCTGGGGCAAATGCAGAAAAGGCGCACACTTATCGCATTGGCGGGCAGACCTGCCTGGCTGGTGATGTGATGGGTGATTACAGTTTCGACAAGCCTCTGCACATTGGTCAGCGGCTGATGTTTGATGATATGGCTCATTACACCATGGTCAAAACCAGCACCTTTAATGGTATAGGCCTGCCAGCCATCGCCATCTGGAATTCGGACACTGACCAGGTCAGGCTGGTCAAAGAATTTGGTTATGATGATTTTAAAAATCGTCTCTCCTAACCAACGTATTAGTCGTCTTAAACGCAATTGCGCAGTCAATCTAAAACCAAGGGTAGAGCATGTCAGAATTTGATCAGTTAGTGGCGCCAGGTTACCCGGTGTTTCTCGGTTCAGAATTTAAGCAACCGCAACTGGATAAAGCCTTTTTTCATATCTTGCCGATTCCTCTAGAGGAATCTGTCTCCTATGGTGGTGGCACTGCCAAGGGCCCGGCAGCCATTCTCAAGGCTAGCTGGCAACTGGAAACCTGGGATGGCAAGAGCGAACCCAGCCTGCGCGGCATCTACACTCATCCACCAGTGGATGTTAGTGGCAGCCCAGAGGAGGCGGTTCAGCGTATAGCTAAAGCCACAACAGCGCTGATCAAAGCGGGTGGTTTTCCGGTTGCGCTGGGCGGTGAGCACACCGTGACCTACGGTATTATTAAAGGCTTGATTGATGCTGGGCTGGATAATTTTGGCGTGGTGCAGATTGACGCCCATGCCGATCTCCGCGAGGCCTATGAGGGCAATCCCTACAGTCATGCCTCGGTGATGAAACGCATAGTAGATTTGGATATTCCGGTTTTTCAGTTGGGCGTGCGGGCCCTCTGCCGAGAGGAGTTGGATACCCGTAAACTCTACGGCGTCGAACATTTGGATGCAGATATTTTAGTGCCGAAAAATATCTACTCTATCCACCTGCCGGACGACTTCCCAGATTATGTGTTTTTTACTCTGGATATAGACGGCATGGATCCGACTATTTTTCCCTCCACAGGTACACCGGTTCCCGGCGGCCTAGGCTGGTATCAGACGCTGGCGCTATTTGAATCTGTGGTCAAACAGCGCAGGCTGATCGGCATGGATATTATGGAGTTTTCGCCAATCGATGGCTTCCACGGCTATGAGTTTTCCGCCGCGCTGCTAGCCTATAAAATGATGGGGATAGTCGAGCGCGAGGCGTTTAAATAGCGCCTTGATAGAGAGCACCCTAGTTATCAAACTCATCCGCCCAAACTGGGGTCGCTGATGAGCTGGCATTAGGGGCATAAACTCTCACGTAATCTACCTCCATCTCACCTTCGTTAAAGCTGCTGGCGATACTGGGTTCGATAGCAAAATTCAGCAGCAGATACTGATCCGTATCGAAGGGCCAGGTGTCTGAGTTTTTGTCATTTGGCGCATAGGTGTAATGCTCAACACCATCGACACTAAAGATCATTCGATCGGCATTCCAATCCAGTGAATAGACGTGGAACTCGGTTGAAACTGTAGCTACATACTGACCGTCCACGTTGGCCGTGTTGCCGGAACTGGAAGGTGTATGCAAGGCGCTGGACACATAATTTTGCTCTCTGCTACCCCAGTGTTCCATGATGTCGATTTCCCCAGAGGCTGGCCAGCCAACGGTGCCAAAGCCCTGAGTCTGCCAATAGCCACCGTTCTCGGTGATGTTTTTGCCTAACATCCAGATCGCTGGCCAGGTACCAAAACCTTGGGGCAGCTTGGCTTTCACTTCGATCCGTCCATAGGTGAAGGCATATTTTGAATTAAGTCGCGCTGAGGTGAACTGTTTAGTGCGATTTTGATCGGTAAAACTCTCTCTTATAGCAACAATTTTCAATGTGCCATCACTGACATAGGAATTTTCGATACGGTTGGTGTAATGCTGTATCTCGCCGTTATACCAGCTGTTGCCATCAGGCAGGCGGGTTTGATGAAACCATTTTGCGGAATCTATAGCCTGAGGCCCTGTGGGCTCGTTAGAAGTAGCGGCAACAACAGTGACTGTTCGAGTCGCTGTCGCTGTATTGCCCGAATCATCAGTAGCTGTGTAGGTCAGCCTGTACTCACCCACAGCATCGGTAACTGTGCCTGAAGTCGTCACTGTAACTGTTCCATTCACGGCATCAGTGGCTCTTGCACCAGAGTCTTCATAGCTGCTGCCCTGTTCGATAGTCAGGCTGAGAGATCCTACAACCGTGATCACTGGTGCAGTGGTGTCAGCCGGGATAGTGACGGGCTCGGGGCTGGTTTGCATTGAACCGCCACCGCCTCCACCACAGGCCAATAGTCCGCCAAATATAATTGTCGCTGTGACAGCAGACAGCCGAAGCGCAGTGCTGCGCAACCAGTTTGTTTTCATCGTCATGGGAATCTCTTATTTATTATATTTTTTAGAACCGCTCTCTTGTCACTATTGTGGACCAAAGTACCTAGCCAATGCGAGCAGCCTGAGCCAGGAGGTCTGATCTGCGAGGTGATTGGGTACTTTTATGTACCCATTTTGCGCTAAATTGGATTGATGCTGTCGCTGCCACAGCCTTAACTGTTTTGCTACAATGCGCGGCGTCTCCAGAGGGTTTATCTAAGGTCTTCCACTTATGTCTGATCAATATGTTTCTTGTGCACTGTATAAATTTGTCGCCTTGCCAAATTATGTTGCTCTGCGCGCGCCGCTGCTCAAAGCCATGACCGACAATCAGGTTTTTGGTACATTGTTGCTCGCCACCGAGGGCATCAATGGCACCATATCAGGTACGCGTGAGTCGGTTGATACGCTGCTGGATTGGTTACAACAGCAGCCGGGCTTGGAAAATATCGACTGCAAAGAATCTTTTCACAGCGAAATTCCCTTCTACCGCACCAAGGTAAAACTGAAGAAAGAAATTGTCACCATGGGTGTCGAAGGCATAGACCCGAAAAGGTCAGCTGGCACCTATGTTAAACCTGCCGATTGGAATGCGCTGATCGCCGACCCTGATGTGTTGGTAGTAGATACTCGCAATGACTATGAGGTTGAGATCGGCACCTTTGCCAATGCAGTCAACCCCAAGACCAAAACCTTTCGCGAATTTCCCGCCTGGGCCGAGCAGAATCTCGACCCCAAGAAAAACAAAAAAATTGCCATGTTTTGTACCGGCGGTATCCGCTGTGAAAAATCCACTGCCTATATGAAAGAGCAGGGCTTTGATGAGGTCTATCATCTCCAGGGCGGTATTTTGAAGTATCTGGAAGAAGTGCCCAAAGAGCAGACTCTGTGGGACGGCGAATGTTTTGTATTTGATAATCGTGTGGCTGTGGATCACGACCTTAAACGCGGCTCCTACGAACAGTGCCACGCCTGTCGCATGCCGATCACCGAGCAAGAGATGAGCCACATAAACTATCAGGAGGGCCTCTCCTGCCACCACTGTTTTGGCAGTGTCGACGAAGAGCAGCAACAGCGTTTTGCCGAGCGTCAGAAGCAGGTCAAGCTGGCCAAGGCTCGGGGTGAAGAGCATATAGGTAATGCCGCTCTGGAGGCCACCGAGCGTCGCAGAGCAGAGAAGAGCGCGGAAAAGAAAGCCTCGAGAGCGCGCAACTCATAACCCTCACTGAACTCATTATTTTGCCGGACTCAACCAGTGCAGTTTAAAATTAGCCTCAGGGGACTGCCCCAGTTTATCCACTAGCCAGGGCAGCAATTCGGTCATCTGCTGTTCCAGCATCCAGGGTGGATTGACCACTATCATTCCCGACCCGGTCATGCCAAAACGATTATTCGCCTGCAGCACGTTGAGTTCAATTTGTAGTGTTCCCGGCAGCCCCGCGTTGGCAAGCTTGCGCTGTAAAAAATCCACATCGGCGCTGTGAACCACCGGATACCAGATGGCAAAGGTGCCGGTTGCCCAGCGCTTTATGCCATCCTCAACCGCCTTCACCACATCCGCATATTCATGATCTAACTCGTAGGGCGGGTCGATTAACACCATGCCCCGTCGCTCTAAGGGTGGCAGTGCGCCTTTTAATTGGGCAAAGCCATCGACCTTATGCACCTGAGTGCGTCGATCCTTGGCAAACAGCTCTTGCAGCAGCCCAAAATCAGCAGGGTGCAGTTCGCTTAGCAATAGGCGGTCTTGGGGGCGGCAGAGTTCTTTAGCTAATAGTGGGCTGCCAGGATAGTGGCGCAGCTCGCCATCTTTATTGAGCAGTTTTAAAACATCTAAATAGGCTTGCATAGCAGTGGGAACATCGCCCTCCCAGAGTCGCTTGATGCCCTCCAGATACTCCCCAGTTTTATCCATCTCCTTTGATTGGAGGTCATAGCAACCGGCTCCGGCATGGGTGTCTATATAGGCGAAGGCTTTGTCTTTAACTTTTAGGGACTGCAGTATCAGCGACTGGACTGAGTGCTTTAAAACATCAGCATGGTTGCCGGAATGGAAGCTGTGACGGTAGGAAAGCATAGGGGTTCAATGTTCTGGCTTGGGATGCGCAGTGTAAATCACCTGAGGTAAAAAGATAGCCAGCGTGCTGAAAAGCAAAAGCCGCGCAGGGAATTAATCCCTGCGCGGCAGGTGGTTTAGCTTGGATTAAGCAGGATTATTTAAATAGTGATTGTTCTCCTTATTGGGCCAGTTGCTGAGCAGTCTGGGATGAGCTGTTCTTAAGTGATGCAATCTGAACCGCTTGAATGTTCATCTGCTTGCGCACGCCCAATAGCTCTGCTTTAAACAGTGCATTTTGTTCGAGCAATAAATTTAAGGCAGTTTGTTGCTGTTCAGTTTCAAAATGCCCGCGCTGCAACTCTGCTAACAGAAGCGGTGTCAGCAGCTGGTAATAGACCGATAGGGGCTTGCCGTCCTCGTCAAATTGCACCAACTCAGGAAAGATCTTGGCCACCTCTTCAGCAATCAGGCCGTACTGCATAGGATATTCACCCAGTTCGTCTGCTCGCCTATAGCGGAACGTCACCGGTCGCAGGTTTAAAATTTTCGCACTAGCTGAATCGAGCGGCTGAATATCTTTCTTATAGCGCTGAGACGAGGGTTGGGTTCCCAGTTGACCGCTAGAATTGATGTAAACCGCAGCGCCACCAGTGGCAGTGACTCCAGAGATCCCGGCAATATAGGCTCCCAGGTGCTTGCCCTGGGTACCCATGCGAATAATATAGGACTCGGTGCTGGCGCCTGCGGATGCGACATAGATATTATGAGCGCCTGAAGTCAGACCATAGCCAGCCTGATAGCCAATAGCGGTATTGTAATCCCCGGTGACCAGATTCATTGATGACTGATGGCCGATGGAGGTATTGCCACTGCCTGTCGTTGTATTTAGCGCGTAATAGCCGCCGGCGACATTGTCATTGCCGGATACATTTTTATATAGAGTCGACTCACCCCAGGCGGTATTGTGATTGCCGGATAGATTGCCAAAGAGAGAATCTTCGCCGATGCCAGTATTGTGGGCACCGAGCGTGTTGCTGGTGAGCACCGATTCGCCAATTGCGGTGTTCTGCCAGCCGGTGGTATTGGCTGACAGCGTTTGATAGCCAAAGGCTGTATTGGACGTACCGCCCTTGTCATAGGTCGCAGTTGGCCCGGTATTATTGGTCAGGGCTCGATAGCCTACGGCGGTATTGTAGTAACCGGTGACATTGCCATACATGGCTTCAACGCCGGTCGCTGTATTGAAATACCCCGTGGTATTTGAGAACAGGGCCTGTACACCGCTAGCCGTATTGTCATGGCCAGTGGTATTTGTGTAGAGGGTCTGAGTGCCGATAGCGGTATTGTCACTAGAGGTTTTACTGTTGCCCAGTGCTAAAAACCCCACCGCCGTGTTGTTGTTGAGCAGCGCCTCGGGGCCCATTCCGGTATTCCGTGAACCAGTGGTGTTGTACTGCATGGCCAAGTTGCCATGGGCGGCATTCCAACTGCCGGTGGTGGTGTGTTGCATGGCCTTAAATCCAGTGGCGGTATTCGCTTGACCAGTGGTTTTATCCAGCAGAGTTTCACAGCCAGTACCGGTGTTGTAGGGTGCACCAGAATCGGTTGTGATACAGGTTGCCTGAGCGGTTATGGGGAAAAATAGCACTAGGCACAGGGTCAGAAAAACTTTTTGTAGACTTTTTAAGTTGCGATAAATGAATAAGATAGTTAGCTTGGGGTATGGCCGAGAGATTGTAGTGGGGGCCTGCATGACAAATTCCTTTTTTAATTTTTGTATGTGTCTACAAGCTAATACGCGATCAAGCTAGGGTTCTTCAGTTTACTTGGGCTCTTTTGACTTTTTTAGATTATTGACAATGTGCTTAAAAGATTAGTAACAACGTATAACCGTCAGTACCCTTTGGTAATTTAAAAAAACTATAAAAACCAGGACCGAGCCATGCCAGGAATCATCAATGACTTAACCGTCGCCGGAACACTCTTTTTGCGCGCTAGTGCGAGAAAGCTATTGTCAAAAAATGATCCTGCACCGGATCTAGATAAATTTTCCTCAGCCATGCAGGGTCTTTTAGATCAGGCTCCTGAGGGGTTGATTAAAGACTGTGAGTGGATAGATCTTCCTGGGAATCGTCCACCCTGGGTGGCCTCTGGTATCAACCTGCAAACTGGAGATGAGATTAGCTGCTTTATGGATGGGCGGGTTTTTGCTAACAAGCCCTTGGACATTTGGTTGAGTCTTGCTCTACAGGTTTGGTACAAAGTCGGCGATGGCGAAATCTTTAGGGGAACTCATAGTAGCCATTCTTTTACCGCCAAAGAAAATGGCGCGCTGCAGTTTGGCAACTACTTCCCCAATGACTGGGAGAACTTACAGGGGGAGCGTCAACAGGACGACAAGATTTATCAAACCTCTAGCGGCATGTCTCGGATTCTAATTATTCGCTGGCATAAACCGGCCGTTGACTGTCTGAGAGAGATACTTAGCCAGGGTGATTTTGAAGGCAGGTTAAAGTCTGAAATTGATCGCATCGAAGTCGGCGACACTACACCCAAAGGCTGGACCTACCTGTGGAATATCGGTCAGAGCAATATTTTTCGTAAACAGCCGTCTGAGACTGCGGATGGCTGTATCCACTGCCAAACTGAGGGTGACACCGGAATTCTGCAGAAAGATGTGGATATGGTTTTAGATGAAAATACCGAAATAAGCTGGAAATGGTGTGTCGATCAACTGCCTTCAACCTTGCGTGAAGACACAGTACCCAGCCATGACTACCTGAGTATTGCCATCGAATTTGATAATGGCAGAGATATTACTTACTACTGGAGCAGCACATTGCCGGTGGGCACAGGTTATGACTGCCCGCTGCCGAACTGGAAGGGTAAGGAATATCATGTGGTTATTCGCAGTGGCAAAGAGGGCCTCGGCGAGTGGAAGGATGAGCGACGAAATCTGTTTGATGATTACAAACAGTATATGGGCGAGCCACCGGCGCGGATTGTGCGAGTGTGGCTGATTGCTAATAGTGCCTTTCAGCGCAATAAGGGCGATTGTAAATATGCGGATATTGTCCTGCATAACAAGCAGCCGCTGAAGGTTCTTTGACGAGGGGTGTTACAGGCTAAAGGGTCTTTATCTGCAGGGGAACCACTCCGTCTGTCATCATAGAACAACTGCCACTGTCATCTCGAACCTATGTGAGAGATCTCAATGTTTGGCGATGAGATCCCTCGTCGCTGCGCTCTGTCGGGATGACAGGGATTTACTAAAACTGTCTTTCAAAGTATCGCCTGTTCACTTTGGGCGGCCCAGTTTTTTAACCAATGCAACCCCATCAAATTCAACGCCATTCCAGCCGAATTGTATAAACGCCCGAATATTCCCATGGTTATTAGCATCTGGTTGCTCGAGCACTTCTTCTCGGTAAAAGGCTCCAAAGCAGGCTAATGTGTCATTTTGAGATAGCCCCTCAATCTGGGCAAAGGCAAAGATCTTACAAGAGCCCTCATTTGTTCCGGCTTCATTATAAACCTCTGGGCCATTGCGAAAGCTTGCTGGGCTGTAATCGTAGTGCTGCTCAATGAGCTCCATCACCTGTTTAAATTCAATGCTGTTTGGGGCGCTTGTTAGCTGGTTTAAAAATTGCTCAAGGGTCATTTTTTACTCTTACTGAATTAGTGGCTGGATAAGCTCGTCATAATAACTGAGCCGGCCACACTTTGGACGACAGTTTTAGTAAATCCCTGTCATCCCGACAGAGCGCAGCGACGAGGGATCTCTTGCTCTGCGTCCAAATTGCTTTCGCAACTGGTGATGATACTAGCTTTTTGGCTATTACCACTTGCTTCGCAAGCGCCTTCGCTGCGCTCCGCGTCCAAATTGCTTTCGCAATTAGTGATGGGGTGTGTGGATTTCATTAACCATTGGTACAAAAAAGATCTCTCACAGGTTCTATGTCATCCCGACAGAGCGCAGCGACGAGGGATCTCTTGCTCTGCGTCCAAATTACTTGGGCAACTGGTGATGATACTAGTTTTTTGGCTATTACCACTTGCTTCGCAAGCGCCTTCGCTGCGCTCCGCGTCCAAATTGCTTTCGCAATTAGTCGAACCGGGGTGCCGGTCTCGCCGACAACTCATACCAAACAAAAAACCCCGCCTCTTTGCAGAGACGGGGTTTTGTTGTTTGGTACCAGTGGCCGGACTCGA
>Ga0307488_10002887_pt1 | contig 14469 bp, 10 predicted proteins | sample SB02metaG_FD_202248 | JGI IMG/M metagenome (GOLD analysis project Ga0307488, IMG submission 202248) | Sea-ice brine microbial communities from Beaufort Sea near Barrow, Alaska, United States - SB 0.2 | ecosystem: Environmental > Aquatic > Marine > Coastal | place: USA: Alaska | collected... | reverse complement strand
CCCCAGAATGCGTCCGGCAGTTTGTGAGCAAGGTGTCGCTAAGTGAGCACTTATTAACATGGATTGGTCTTGTGAAATAATGAATCTGGATAGTCAGCTAAATTACTTGGGTATACACCCAAAGCTATTGGGGTGGCGTTTAGGCGGTAAAGGCATTCAGGCTCACGAGTGTAGATGTACTAAGTGCAATGCGGTTGGCGATGGCAGGAGTAAGAACAGCCAACAATGGTGCAGGTTTAAGGGAGACGGGTATATATTAATAGCGCGGTGAGCTTTATTATATCGCTAAAGAAATTCGCTTATAAGCAATGAAAAACGCCATGCATTTTTTCTTTTATCGACAGGCCAACTAAAAAAGCTCTTTATTAGTTGAAGGTACATTTGGCGAAAAATCACTGGGCAAAGCTCAAACTTATACTTGTCTTAGTGAATGATTTTTCGCCCGTAGGCTTATTTTCGTTTGGTTAACCAAACAATCAAATTGACTATGTCGTCATTGGTCATATCCCTTGTAAATTTAGCCTGGAATTTACCATTGACTATAAAGTTGGGTACACCGCTTAGGTGTTTTCGGTATTTTGTAATTAACTGGTTATTCTTTTGCAGCATGCTATTGACGCCGAAACTGCTGACCAGTTTGTCAAATTCAGCCGCTTCCACGCCGTTGACGATAAAAATATTTTTCAGATCTTTAATACTGGTTACGGGAGACTTTTGTACATGGATATATTTGAAGATGGCCTGGTTCATGGCATCATCTTTTTTCAACGCTCTGGCGACCATCATGGCCCGGGTCGCATCGTCCTGCACTTCAGTGCTGGTGAAACCCATAAAATTCACATGCACTTTTTGAAACGCAACGTCTTGGCCAATTTTACTTTTAATTTTTGCTACTAAAGGTTCAAAATTAAAGCAATGGGGGCACCAGAAAGAAAAATATTCGTTGATCTGTGGTGTTTCTGTGGCTTCATCACTGATCACTAAGTAATGTTCGCCTTCTGTCCATTGTTCCTGAGCGCAGGCCTGGAGTGGCAGTAGTAGGGTCATAAAAAGGGCAAGTACAATTTTTTTCATAGTTTATATCGTCTCTTAGGGCAAAAACTGTATGCAGATTAACATAGCTTAAAATAAATGCCGACAGCACTTTGTAACCAGTTATAAAAAAAACCATCTCAGGGCTGCCTGCAGGGGGCCGGCCTAGCTTGATGCCGTGACAAACTTTGCGCTCCCCGGCGACAAACTGAGACACTCGATTTTCATAATCGTTTAGGCTATGTCGTCCTTGACCCTATCCTGATACCTGAAAAGGCGATGGCATCGAGGATGAAATCCACAGTAAATTTGGCAAAGTTAATTATTGTTACTAGCGATATAAAAATTTTGTATCCTGTTCGATAGTGGTGTCCTCAATATCCAAAGATTGTATTTTAAAACTAAATTCAGTCACTGATTTTTCCAACTGATAAGGATCTACGGCAATACTGATAGGTAAGTTGTAGACTTCGCCACCCTTTACTTGTACTTCGGACTCGCCAATAAACACAGCACCAGGTAAGCCTATGACTGATATGGTAAATCGTTGGCTGCGCTGGGATTTATTTAACAACTTTATAGTATAAACATTCTCTATCAGGCCCTGGTTGGTTTCGCGATACAAAGAATTGCGATCGCGAATGATATCAACTTCCAGCGCGACCCGAGTGACTAACTCGAACACCAACAGTGCGGACATCAGGAACAGTACCAAAGCGTAACCAATTAATTTTGGTCGCAATATTTTGGTTTTGCCACCGGCCAGTTCGGTTTCAGAGGTAAAGCTAATCAACCCTCTGGGGTACTCCATTTTATCCATCACACCGTTGCAGGCATCTACACAAGCGCCACAATTAATGCACTCATATTGTAATCCGTTTCGAATATCGATACCGGTGGGACAGACTTGCACACACAGGTTGCAATCAATACAGTCACCTAAACCGGTTTCTTGTACTTCTTCTCTGGGCATTTTGCGGGGACGTGGGCCACGCTTGTCTCCGCGCTTACTGTTATAGGCGACGGTGAACGTATCTTTGTCGAACATGGCTGACTGAAACCGGGCGTAGGGGCAGATATGAAGACACATGATCTCGCGCATATAACCCGCGTTGCCATAAGTACAAACAGCAAAAAACCATACGTAGAAGGCGGCCCAAAAACTCGCAGAAAAAGTGAAAAAGTCGACAAAAAGCAGATCTATCGGCGTAAAGTATCCAACAAAGGTCAGTGCAGTCAGCAGTGCTACCGCTACCCAGGCAATATGCTTAAGGGTTTTACGCCAGAATTTATCAAAATCCATTTTCCGTTCATCGAGTTTGACCCGTTTGTTGCGGCTGCCTTCTATTTTTTCTTCGAACCAGATGTAGATAAAGGTCCAGGTTGTTTGTGGACACATAAAACCACACCACACGCGCCCGGCAAAAGTGGTGATAAAAAACAAGGCAAAAGCGGCGACGATAATGATCCAGGCCAACAAGGTTAAATCTTGTGGCCAAAGTGTAAGGTTAAAAATCTGGAAACGTTGGGCCTGGATATCCAGTAAAATAGCCTGTTGCCCCTGGAACTGGATCCAGGGCAGTACGGCATATATAGATAAAAAAACCAAGCCAAAAAATCGACGGAAATTCTCTAAGGCACCCTTGACCGCGCGCACGTATATGCGGCTGCGAGGGATATATTGATTATCGTGTTTGCTCTTATCTGGGCGGTGAACTTTGACTGGAGATATATCTTTGACTGGGATGCGCTCACTCATTTGGACTCCTTGACTGAACAAAACTGTATACCATTTACGCGCCGCAGTATAACAGTTGTATGTAACGTTTGCTTCGCTATGCACAATATATAGATGATCTAGATCATTGATTAGCAGTTTTTTCACCTAAGGAGCTATGATTAACCTCAGGTACAATAATGTCTGATTTTAGGCTTGTTAAGGGTATGTATGTTTTACTGAGCAATTCAGTTACGATTCATCTTGATGGGCTAGATTACTAAGGAACTCCTGTATTCAAGAGGTAAAAATATGCAAAAATTAATGATAACGGCGATAGTGAGCTCGTGCTTGCTACTCTCTACCCACGCTTTTAGTCAGGCCGAAGTAGAAGTGACCTGGCAAAATCCGCAAAATTATCGTGATATTCGACCGGCCAATGAGTCACGTAAACGATTTGCCGAGAATATCTTTAATAAGCTGGATGAGTATCTGGTGGAGCTTGCTGAATCCTTGCCAGACGGGCAGGCATTAGTCATCACGGTGACAAACCTGGATTTAGCCGGGGAGGTATGGCCTGCCTCTTTTGTCGGTTTAGGCAGCAGTGGTTCAGATGTGAGGTTGATTAAAAGTATCGATATACCGCGCATGGCTTTTAGTTATCAGTTGTTAGGTCACACAGGACAAGTATTGCAACAGGGAGAAGAAAATTTGAAGGATATGTCGTTTCAGGATCGTGCTAATCGCTTTTTTGATAGTGAACCTTTGCGCTACGAAAAAAACATGTTGCGTCAATGGTTTGTTAGCACATTTCCCCAGGAAGAGGCAAAAGTTCGGTAGCCGGGACAAGGCCTAAATTTTACCAAAACGCTGGTTAACTCGGCGTTTTTTTATGTGGTAGATAAAAACTGACCTCATGCTCCCCATTAAGGGGGCTAAAATGGTTGTTAGCCCCCTAAATCTTCATAGCAAAAAATCCCATTGCGGCCATTTTCCTTCGCTGCATAAAGTGCATGATCAACTGATTTTTGCAGGGTATCTGCATCTTTGCTGTCATTCTTATTACTGGTTACCACCCCCAAACTAATAGTAAGCACCGGAATGTCCGGACTATATTTATGCTCTATAGCTGCTTTGTTAACTTCTTTGAGTAAATTAGTGGCTACATTTAAGGCACCATCTGCATTGGTATCAGGTAATATACAGACAAATTCTTCGCCTCCATAGCGCCCTACAAAATCTGTACTGCGGGGTAAATTTGTGGCTAATATATTAGCCACAATTTTTAAGGTTTCGTCACCTGCTGCATGCCCATAGTTGTCGTTATAGGGCTTAAAATAATCAATATCTATCATCAGCAATGAGATAGGCCAACTTTGGCGAATAGCAATTTTTAATTCGTGCTCGAGGCGCTCGTCTAATGCCCGGCGATTGGATATACCTGTCAGGCTGTCCTGTAACGATAGGTCTTGCAGAGCTTGTTTTTGCTGCTCTATGGTCACCGCAAAGTGGTTAAAGGTATTCGCTATGTCTGAGATTTCGTCGTTGCCGGAAACCGTTTGAGTATTGGGTTTACCTATCGCCCGATCCTGTACCAGATTATTGAGTTTAACCAAGCGAGAGACCACACGTTTTTGGATGAAAAATAGAATAAGTATCAGAAATACCAGTCCTGTGGATACAAGCAAGGCGAGAAATTGAATCTGTTCTCTTACCTGCAAAGAAGCGTGACGGGTTTGTGTGATAACAGAATCACTAAGCAGATAGGACTTAAAATTGAGTAAACGGGAGTAATCCATAATAAGATTATGCACAAAGTTGCCACGTCCTGTGACTCGCCCCGACAGTTGTAACAATTCGATGCGTAATGGAAAAATGCCATTTTTTTCGATCAAAATATTTTCAAGTTGTTGATTTAAAGCAAGACGTCGCTTGCGCTGTGCCCTGGGAAAGCTATCGATCTTGATATTTAAGTTATCTAAAATATCACTTACTTGAAATGATAGCTGGCGTATAGTCTGTAAGCGTGTGGTATTCAGTCCTCTGCTGGCAAGGGTTATCGCTTCAAAAAAATCAGTGCGCCACAGCTGTTCTTGCTGACTGTCGTTGGATGGGAACCGGATTTGGGAGGTTAAATTACCCACTTGATCATTTAATCTATACAGTATATTTTCGTGCTCTGTCAGTTGTTGCTTAATATGCAGACTAGCCGATGCCAGCTCCCGCAATTCGGATAATTCCAGGCTGATAGCATTCAACTGAACATACAAAAATCTGTCTTGTATCTGCTGCTCAGCCAACAAGTGGATCTCTGCTAACTTGTTTTCAATCTGGGCCTCAGCTATACGTAATGAAGGCTCTGATTTAGCATTGCTCAAACCATTACTGATGGTGGACAGTGAGGCTATATTGTTATTGAGTTGTTCCAGTACCACTACATTTGGCAACGATGTATTGGCTATTTCATCTAAAATCTGCCGAAAGTCCAGCAGTCGCGTATAGGTGAGCGCAGTAATACTGATAAAAGTAAGCAATACACTGATAACAGTCGCGGTAAAAATGGTTGTTAACGACAGACGGGAAGCTATCTTTATTTTTGCCTGTTTCTGATCACTCATGGATATTTACCAGCCTGGCATCCAAAGTGGGCTTAACGTCGTCTAATTGACGGAGGTGGTCGACAAACACGTCAACAATTAATGGGTTCAACATAAAACCGAGTACAATTTTAGGGCACTTCTCCAGTACTGTGTATCCGTCACCACCACTTGATAAGTAATCTGACGTTGCTAATTTGTATATACGTTTATTTTCAAGGGGTTGGCCGTTGATCAATACAGATTTAACCCTTTTATTAACTGGCGCGTGCGGATCATAGGTCACTTCCATGCCTGAAACATGAGGGAATCGGCCTCTGATCGTTTCGATCATGCTAAAACCGTTTTCCAGAGCTTCGATCAACTGGGCACCACTGATATTAAGCAGGGCAACTCTGCTTCTAAAGGGCAATTCCTGGGCAATATCTCGGTGGGTGAGCTGCTGGCCGAGGAGGTACTGTTTGTTACCGCGAATGGCCCCGCCGTTTATTAAGGCGATATCGGCGTGGGAAAACTCCCGCAGCGTATCGGTTAACATATTGGCAAACGCATTTTGTTCAGTTCTGACGCTACTACGTAAGGTGGTAAAATATTTTGTTACCACACCTGCGTGCTCATCCATCAAACGATTCAAGCGGGCGCTATACTCGTCTACCTGATTTCTTATAGCCGGATCCTTGGCATATTTACTCAGTTCAACTGTTTGCCAGGAAGTACTGGTTTGTGTTTGTTGCTCAGTTTTAGTGGTGTGCATTATTGCCACCTGGCCCGATTTGGTCACCATAACTGCATTGGGGTGGGTGGGTTTGGTTTCACTGGCTAAGGTGGCAGAGTCCAGACTGGTGGTAAAGCTCATATTTATTATTTTGTCGTCTAGTAACTGATCGATAAAGATGAAATTAGTTGAGTACAGCAGTACGATTAAATCGGCACCCTGTTGCCTGAGCTCAGTGGCGTTTTTTTCAATGGCCTTTTGCGGGTCTAACACCACTATGTTTTTCAACGAATAATCAGTGATAGCGGTTTTATCAATGACCGACATCATCCCTATTTTGATACCCCGCTGCTCGACGATAATACTATCTACTATTGCGTCTATATTGGTTTTACTGCGTTTGTCGGAAATATTACTGGCGACAATGGGAAAGACTGCCTCGTAGGCGCGCAACGATAATTCATCTTCGAAGTAGCTGAATTCACGTTTGGTCACACCCATTGCATCCGGTTCCAGGGAGTTAAGCAGATCAATAATATGGGTACCTCGGTCTAATGAGGAAAGCGGACTGGGCGCAAGACTGTTGCCGCCAAAGAAGAAAAATGTAGCCGTATCTGGTTGCTTACGATAGGTGTTCAACACCTGGGCGAGTTCAGGGTATCCCCCTATTTTTGTTCGTCCAATAACAGGCATATCTGAAGCGTAGATAATAGTTATGTGCCTGACCGGCACGGGTTCGCTATGGGCGCTAAAACAACCAAGCAATAAGATGAAAAGCGTATACCTAACTCGTAATGTTGAAATGGGCGCCTTCTCCTGTACTCAGTGTATTGTAAAAAGTGGGTGCTCGTTATCACTTACGTTGGGCCAACTGTGGTAGCAGTTTAAATTGATTTAGTTAAAATGCAAAACCAGACCCGTTCATGATTAAACGGGTCTCCAAGACTTATAAATTTTCTATAGTGATTTTTTGTTCCTTAAGCTTTTTCATTTGTATCGCAAAATCATGCAATTTGGCCTTTTCCTTATCAATAACTGCTTCGGGGGCATTACTAACAAATTTTTCATTGTCTAGTTTACCTTGAGTGCGGGCAAAATCCACTTCGATTTTACCCAGCGCCTTGTTAATCCGAGCCAGTTCCGCGGCTTTATCGATAAGCCCAGCCATGGGAATAAGAATTTCCATTTCGCCAACCAAAGCAGTGGCACTAGCCGGGGCCTGCTCGTCGGGTTGTAATACCTCTATGCTGTCAAGCTTTGCCAACGAACCCAAAAAGTCCCGGCTGGATTGTAAACGTTGCCAATCTTGTGCACTGGCGTTACGCAACAGTACATTAAGGGGTTTGTTAGGCGAGATATCCATTTCACCACGAATGTTGCGAATACCCACAATAAAGCTCTTAACCCATTCCAGTTCGTCCAGTACCTGTTGGTCTTGCAGGGTAGCGTTATGCTCAGGGAAAGCCTGAGTCATAATACTCTCACCTTTTATGGCACAGAGTGGGGCCACACGTTGCCAAATTTCTTCGGTGATAAAAGGCATAATGGGGTGAGCTAAACGCAGGATACTTTCCAGCACATTAAGCAGGGTATGACGGGTACCGCGTTTTTGCGCTTCACTGCTGGCATCAGAATTGAGCACCGGTTTGGATAACTCCAAATACCAGTCACAGAATTGGTTCCAGGTGAATTCGTATACCAGCTGGGCAGCGATATCGAAGCGGTAATCTACCAGGGCCGCTTCAAAGTCTGTAAGGGTTTGCTGGAAGCGTGCCCATATCCACTTATCAGCCAAACTTAATATCAGTTCACCCCCTTGAGCTCCTGCGTCCTGCTCTTCGGTGTTCATCATTACAAAGCGTGAGGCGTTCCACAATTTGTTGCAAAAGTTACGATAGCCTTCAACCCGCTTGATATCAAAATTGATATCCCGGCTGGTGGATGCCATGGCAGTGAAGGTAAAGCGCAAGGCATCTGTACCATAAGCGGCAAAACCTTCGGGGTAGCTTTGTCTGGTGCGCTTGGCAATCTTGGCGGCCAGTTTGGGTTGCATCATCCCTGAGGTGCGTTTTTCTACCAGCGCATCAATATCAATACCGTCAATTAAATCAATAGGGTCAATAACGTTGCCCTTTGATTTTGACATCTTGTCGCCTTGTTCATCCCTGATAAGCCCGGTGATATAAATTTCTTTAAAAGGAATTTGGCCGGTAAATTTCTTGGTCATCATGATCATTCTGGCTACCCAGAAGAAAATGATATCAAAGCCGGTGACGAGCACGGCACTGGGTACAAATTCGGCCAGCTCAGGTGTTTTTTGTGGCCAGCCCATAGTGGCAAAGGGCCATAACGCCGAGGAGAACCAGGTATCGAGTACATCATCGTCTTGGCGCAGATTGATATCGTCCCGCAGGACATGTTTCTCACGGACCTCGGCTTCAGTGCGCCCGACATAGATTTTACCATTGTCGTCATACCAGGCCGGAATGCGGTGTCCCCACCACAACTGGCGAGAGATACACCAGTCTTGAATATTGTTCATCCACTGGTAGTAGGTCTTGTCCCAGTTTTCTGGCACAAATTTGATCTCGCCACTTTTTACCGCTTCAATCGCGGGTTTAGCGAGCTCTTTAACGGCCACATACCACTGGTCCGTTAAATAGGGTTCAATGACAGCACCGGAGCGATCTCCTCTGGGGACTTTCAATTTGTGATCGTCAATTTTGACTAACACTCCCAGGGCATCCAAATCGGCGACTATGTCTTTGCGCGCCACGAAACGATCCAGACCACGGTATTTCTGTGGCGCGGTATCGTTAATTTTGGCGTCATCGGTGAGGATGTTAATGATCTCAAGGTTATGTCTTTTACCCATCTCATAATCATTAAAATCATGGGCGGGGGTGATTTTCACGCAACCCGTGCCAAATTCCTGATCCACATAATCATCGGCAATAATGGGGATCAAGCGACCGGTAAGCGGTAACTTGATCTGTTTGCCGATAAATGCCTGGAAGCGGGGATCATCCGGGTGAACGGCCACTGCACTGTCGCCCAGCATGGTTTCCGGGCGAGTGGTCGCGACCACCAGGTCTCCACTGCCATCAGCCAGCGGATAGCGAACATGCCACATAAAGCCTGCTTCTTCTTCGTTCACTACTTCCAGATCAGATACTGCGGTGTGCAATACCGGATCCCAGTTGACTAAACGCTTACCGCGATAAATCAGTCCCTCTTCATGCAACTTCACAAAAACTTCAATAACGGCGGAAGATAAATCTTCATCCATGGTGAACACTTCACGCTCCCAATCTGGGGAGGTACCCAGGCGGCGCATTTGCTGGCTAATATTGCCACCAGATTCTTGTTTCCATTCCCATATTTTTTCGACAAAGGCATCGCGACCCAGGTCGTGACGAGTTTTCCCCTGGGCGTTCAACTGGCGCTCTACCACCATCTGCGTGGCTATGCCGGCGTGATCTGTGCCACATTGCCACAAAGTGTTGTCGCCTTTCATGCGGTGGTAACGGGTGAGGATATCCATAATAGTTTGCTGGAAACCGTGACCCATATGCAGACTACCGGTAACGTTGGGTGGCGGCAATAAGATGCAATAAGGTTCGCCTTCACCGCTGGCTTTGAAATAGCCGTTTTTTTCCCACTTTTGATAACACTGTTGTTCAATATTTTGTGGGCTAAATGTTTTATCCATTGGGTTGTGTCTCATTCATGCTGTTGCCGGGCGCTACGTTATTGCTTAACGTACTGCCGGGTAATGTATCTAATTGATTGCCTGCCCCGCGATAGTTTTTGTATCTATCCCTGGCTTGCTGTTTGAGTGCGTCGCCTGCGGGTACAAAATCGTAGATTTGGGAAAACCTGTGGTGAAAATCAGCCACCCCTGGAGATAAATTGATTAATACCCCGCGGTTGTATTGGCTAGGGGCTTGCCATGTGATTTCAACCGGAGCGCCACCTGGAGGGCCTTCACCGGCTAAATTGTGCGGCACAAAACTGTCGGTGGGCAATTGCCACAATAGTTCATCAAATTGCTCCGCCAGTGTCTGGGTGTCACAAAACACCAGGCAGCGCTGTTTGCCGCGAAAGCATTTAGCCGCCAATTGGCAAGCCAGCACCAGGTGGGCTGGCTGTTGCGAATTATCATCTGTGACCTGGTCGAGTAAATAAAAGGTTACCTTGGACATTAGTTTTGCCGTTTTGTGTAAAATTTAATCTTCTGTCTCAAGACCGGCCCTATTCATCAAAAATTGGGACAGCATAGGCACAGGGCGACCGGTTGAACCTTTTTCTTTTCCGCCTACCCAGGCCGTGCCGGCAATGTCCATATGTGCCCAGTTATATTTACGGGTAAAGCGTGACAAAAAACAGGCGGCGGTGATGGCACCGGCTCCCTTGCCACCTAAGTTTGCCATATCGGCAAACGGACTTTCAATTTGATCCTGATATTCATCCCACAACGGCATGCGCCAGGCTTTGTCACCACTTTGCTCCGAGGCATTAATTAGCTCATGAGCTAAAGGATTGTGATTACTGAATACCCCGGTGGCGTGTTTGCCCAGGGCGACAACCACAGCACCGGTCAAGGTGGCGACATCGATAACCAACTCAGGATTAAAACGTTCCACGTACGTCAGGGCATCACAGAGTACTAAACGGCCTTCTGCATCGGTGTTGAGTACTTCTACGGTTTGTCCTGACATAGTGGTCAGTATGTCGCCGGGACGATAGGCATTGGCGTCAGGCATGTTTTCACAGCCGGCCAATATACCCACAACGTTGATTGGCAGGTTAAGCGCGCTGATAGTATGCATAGCACCCAATACCCCAGCAGCACCGCCCATGTCGTATTTCATTTCGTCCATTGCTTCGCCAGGTTTAATGGAAATGCCGCCTGAATCGAATGTTAAACCCTTGCCGACCAATACGATTGGATCTTGATCTGCCGGGCCGCCTTTGTGTTCCATTATGGTCATAATGGATTCATTAGCTGAACCACGACCTACCGCCAGGTAAGAATGCATACCCAAACCTTCCATTTGTTTCTCGTTAACCGAATCGATATGCAGGTTGGTGTATTCTTTTTCCAGTAACTTGGCTTGCTCAAATAAATATAAGGGATTGCAGATGTTCGGTGGCATATTCGCTACATCACGGGTGGTTTTTGCCCCTAAAGATACGGCCAGACCATGTTCCAGAGCGCGTTCAGCTATGGGCAGTTCGCGACGGGTAGAGACATTAAATACCATCTTACGTAATGGCCGGCGAGGCTCGCCCTTTTTGGTTTTAAGCTGTAAAAATGTGTACAGCGAATCCTGGGTTGCTTCTACTGCCTGACGCACACACCAATAGGTATCGCGACCCTTGACGTGTAATTCAGACAAAAAGCACACCGCTTCCATTGAGCCAGTTTCGTTTAATGTCTTGATGGTTTTGGAGATAATTTGTTTGTACTGACGTTCATCAAGCTCACGCTCTTTACCACAACCAACCAGCAATACCCGCTCACTGAGCACGTTAGGCACATGATGGAGCAATAACATTTGGCCAGGTTTACCTTCCAAATCACCCCGTCGCAGCAGGTTACTGATGTAGCCACCGCTGATTTCGTCAAGTTGCTCAGCAACAGCTGTCAATCTTCTGGGTTCGAATACACCCACTACTATACAGGCGCTACGTTGCTTCTCTGGGCTTCCACTTTTTACACTAAATTCCACGGGATTTCCTCTTCACAAAATTATTTATCTGTCATTGGGTACTATTAGCAACACTTAGCGATTATGATTTTGTTATTATAGGTAAGGCTGAGTGCTGCAGGGTATCATTGCAAGCAAAGCTTAAGCCGGACATAATCTGTAAATTACATACTGGCAAGTGCTTTAAAATGGCACATATTGCTAATGAAACGTATGAAAACGTTAAGTCTACTTAAAATTTTGTAGCTTGCCACTAAAATTACTACTTTTCTGTTGGACATTGCGTGCTCATATTTCGCTATTTAGTTAAAGAAACCCTCAAATCCCAGGTGGCTGTTTTTCTGGTATTAATGGCCATTTTCATCACCAATAAATTTGTCAGGGTGTTGTCTGAAGCATCCAATGGCGATATTCCCGCTAGCTTGGTACTGGGATTTCTAGCCTTGAGCATGCCGGTACTGGCCTCGCTGATTTTACCTTTGAGTTTATTTCTCGGCATTATGCTGGCACACGGTCGGCTATACGTGGACAGCGAGATGACCGTCATGCGTTCCTGTGGCATCAGCGAGTGGTACGTCACGCGGGTAATGCTTGCTCTGGCTGTGGCTATGGCCGTACTGACAGGGGCGATGACATTGTGGATTGCCCCGCTGTCGGTGGAAATGGAATACCAACTTGAAGAACAAGCCGGTGCCGGCCTGATCACCATTATTCCCGGACGATTTCAGCAAACAGCTAACAAAAAAGCGGTGATCTTTGTGCATCAAATTGGCGACGATAAGGAACCGCTAAAACGTGTGTTTTTAGCCCAACACGACACTACCAATGATGACCAAAATGTACACCTGGTGTATGCCCAACAGGGCGGTTTACGTGAAGGTAACAATGGAGCCGAAACATTAGTGCTCAGTAATGGAGTGCAATACGAAGGTATATTGGGGCAGCAAAATTATCGTGTGATCGAATTTGGTGAATATCAGCTGCAAATTGCTGAACAAGAGGCGGAACAAAAACGCCGCAAATTATCCGCTTACCCAACGATGCGTTTACTGGATGATCCATCCATTGATGCCATGGCTGAATTGCAATGGCGTTTGTCGATCCCTGTGTCTCTATTTTTCCTGGTGATCATTGCTGTGCCGCTAAGCGCGGCCGATCCCCGCCAGGGGCGATTTGGCAAAATGTTTCCGGCCCTGATGCTTTATCTCGGCTATTTTCTATTGTTGCTGGCTGCACGCAAAGTAATGGAAGATGGCAAAGTACCAGCGCAATTGGGGTTGTGGTGGGTACACGGGGTGATCGCCTTGATTGGTATTACTTTGTTATTTAGAGGCCGGCCGCTTGGGGTGCGGTTACGGGCACGTTTGCGGGGCAAGGGCTAATGTTTAAAATTCTTGATCTGTATATTGCCCGAACTTTACTGGGCACCACCGCTATGAGTTTGGCGGTATTGGTGAGTTTGAGCGCCTTGATTAAATTTATCGAGCAGATGAAAAGTGTCGGTAAAGGTAGCTACGACATGACCGTAGCTGCAGTATACGTTTTTTTAAGCTTGCCCCGGGAGCTGGAGCTGTTTTTCCCTATGGCAACTTTGATTGGTGGTTTGATTGGCATGGGTATTCTGGCCAGTAATAGTGAGCTGGTGGTGATGCAAACTGCCGGGCAAAGTCGCTGGAATATTATTGGTTCAGCGATGAAGTCAGCAATATTAATGGTGCTCTTTGTGATGGTGATAGGCGAATGGGTTGCCCCCTTAAGTGAGGCCAAAGCCAAAGAAATTCGTACCCAGGCGATATCAGGGGGCAGCCTGTTTTCATCCAGTCGTCTGGTGTGGGCCAAAGATGGCGATAACTTCGTCAGCATCGGTGAAGTTATCGATAAAAATACGCTGCGGGATGTAAACATTTATGAGTTTGATAAGGACTTGTTGTTGAGCCAGATCACGACCGCTAAAAACGCCCAATACTTGACCAAAAGCTGGCGTTTGCAGGATGTGACATACACCTATCTTAGCCAACAGCATATTCGGGTTAATGAAGCGGATGATGACACCTGGACATCATCCATAACACCAGAAAAATTAGGAGTGGTAACGGTGAAACCTGAGGCTTTGTCTATCCGCGGACTGCTCGATTATATTGGCTATTTGGATAACAACGGGCAAAATTCTGATCGTTATCGCCTGGCTTTGTGGCGCAAAGTATTGCAACCCGTATCGGTGGGCGTTATGTTATTGATGGCTCTGTCTTTTATTTTTGGCCCGTTGCGCAGTGTGACTATGGGGGCCAGGGTAATAATGGGCGTATTGACGGGGTTTGGCTTTTTTGTCAGTAACGAAGTATTCGGCGCCTTGAGCACCGTGTATCATATCCCGCCTTTTGTTGGGGCGGCACTGCCTAGCTTTCTATTTGCCACAACAGCGGTCTATTTGATCAGGCGGTGAGACAAGCGTGCGCTATAGCACACGAATCCCAGGCCGTGATCTGCTAAATATTTTCCCAGGCTTTATGGTGGTTTTCTTCTTTAGACAAAGCGATAACCTCAGTTTGGGCAATCCAATCTTGCAGACCTTGTTTGTGTTTAAAATCAATCAGAACCAGTAAGGTGCCCAAGCCTCCCAAGGAGAAGATCATGCGTAAAAAAGCCCGTCCGTATCCCAGGGGTACATCGCTGGTGCTAAACAAGCGCAAGCGC
>Ga0307488_10002886_pt1 | contig 14469 bp, 7 predicted proteins | sample SB02metaG_FD_202248 | JGI IMG/M metagenome (GOLD analysis project Ga0307488, IMG submission 202248) | Sea-ice brine microbial communities from Beaufort Sea near Barrow, Alaska, United States - SB 0.2 | ecosystem: Environmental > Aquatic > Marine > Coastal | place: USA: Alaska | collected 2017-05-06 | reverse complement strand
TCAGAAAACTTGATATTACTCGTAATAATATGTTTTAAGTTTTCATTATCACAAACGTGGAATTAATCTATGACACAAGAAAATATTTTATGTGACATCGGCTTTATTGGCCTTGGTGTAATGGGTAAGAATCTAGTTCTCAACTTAGCTGACAACGGATATAAAATTGCAGTATTTGATCTTAATAGCGAAAAAATTAATGAAGTAATTGAGCAAGATATTGCTGAACAAAATTCTATTAATAAAAATGAAACTCAGCAACGTGTTTATGGCTGCTCTTCTTATACTCAGTTATTATCACGTTTGAAATCACCACATTTAATAGTTTTATCAGTTCCAGCAGGGTCTCCTGTAGATCAAGTATGTGAAAATTTAATTGGTGCGGGTATTCAGCCTGATGATATTGTTATCGATACAGGTAATAGCCTGTGGGTTGATACTGTTGAGCGAGAAGCAAAATATAAAGCTAACTTTATTTTGTTTTCATCTGCCGTTTCAGGTGGAGAAGTTGGTGCTCGATTTGGCCCGGCTTTAATGCCTAGTGGTTCTCCATATGCTTGGAGCCGAATCAAACCAATTTGGGAAGCTATTGCAGCAAAAGTTGATGTTGATTCTGGTAAGCCCTTAGAGAGAACTAAGCCAGGAGAGATAATTACGAAAGGTGAGCCCTGTACTGCTTACATTGGCCCTGCTGGTGCGGGTCATTATGTAAAAATGGTTCATAATGGTATTGAGTATGCAGATATGCAAATTATTTGTGAGGCTTATCATGTACTTCGTGAAGGTTTATTACTATCCCCAGATGAAATTGCTGATATCTTCCAACAATGGAATTTAGGCCCATTAGACAGTTATTTGATGGAAATTTCTGTAGATGTCTTGCGACACAAAACAGAAGAAGGTTTTCCACTTGTTGATATTATACTAGATAAAGCAGGACAGAAAGGCACAGGTCTATGGACTGCTATGAGCAGCTTAGAGGTTGGCTGCCCGGCACCAACAATTTCTCAGGCTGTTTATGCTCGTTCAATTTCCTCTTTTAAAGAGTTACGTATTGAAGCTTCATCTCGACTCGCTGGTCCAGAAACTATAAATTTTACTGCGGAAGAAAAAGAAACATTCATTCAGCAATTACATGATGCGATGTATTGTGCGAAAATTTGTGCTTATGCCCAAGGTTTTCAGTTGATGAAATTAGCGGGTAAAGAGCATGGCTGGTCTCTAGACTTCGCTAGTATTGCAAAAATATGGCGAGCAGGCTGTATTATTAGAGCCGCATTTTTGCAATCAATAACTGATGCATTTAATCGTAATGAAGATTTAGACAACTTATTATTAGATGATTATTTCTCTCAAGTTATCAGTACAACTCAGCTCAACTGGCGTAAAGCTGTTGCTCAAACTGCATTACTTGGTATTCCTGCTGGTGCTTTATCATCTTCATTGGCTTACTATGATTCAATGAGAAGCGAAGTATTACCCGCTAATCTATTACAAGGTCAGAGAGACTACTTTGGTGCTCATACGTTTGAGCGACTTGATAAAACACCAGGTAAAAAATATCATGTTGAGTGGTCTACACTGGAAAGAAGTATGATTGCTATTATGCCTATTAAAAAATAACTCAGTATAAGCAGGATTAAACTCATGAATAATGAATACTATAAAGACAAACTCAGTGATGAAGCTTTTAAGGTATGCCGTTTAGCTGCAACAGAAAGACCCTTTACTGGAATTTATAATGATCATTGGCAAGAGGGGGTGTATCACTGCGCCTGTTGTGAACAACCTTTATTTTTATCCACCGATAAATTCAATGCAGGTTGCGGTTGGCCAAGTTTTAGTGCGTCAATTGACAAGCAAACAAGTTATTTAAAAGATAGGTCACTAGGGACTATTCGTACAGAAATACAATGTACTCATTGTCAATCGCATCTGGGTCACGTTTTTGATGATGGACCAAATCCAACAGGCAAACGTTATTGTGTTAATTCACTAAGCTTAACGTTTGTTAAGTAATTTCTTTTTTCCCAACTTGATCTGAAAATTCACCATTAGCTGTAACATTCAATTTTTAGACCTATATAAGTGAATAAATTTACATACAACTATAAGTGTATTTGCTTACTAGATTTATCACACTCTTTAAAATCAAAATATCACTCAATTAATCCCATCGTTTTATCTCTACGCGCAATAAAAATCAGAATCATTTTTTGTTTACAGCCATTACTTTGTCATTTACTAAGTTGAAATAAGGACCTGATGTTACTAACTAGTATTTCCTAGATTGAAAAGAATAAATATAAACCTCTATTGGCCTATTTCGCTCAATAACCAACTTGGCATTAAATAATTTTAGGGCTTTGATTATTTTTAAATATTAGAGCCATCTAATAATATTGTTATCGTTTTTATTTGGCAGAAGTACTGAAATTTCAAATAAACATTTATTCAACAACTTGTCATATAAAGATTAAATACAAAGTGTAACCTATAGCGAAACATTTCATCATGTATTACAATATGTCTCGCATCTAAGTATTCCCTATCATCAGATGTTAAATTAACGAGGTTAATAATTTCTTCGTTAGTATATTATCGTTCAATTGACTGAAATAAAAGGTTTATGCAATGACTTCTCATCCAGAGGAACAATATCAAAATAGTTGGCTAGAGCGTCAAACGTTTGCTGAAAACATGTTACCTATTATAGGACAATTATTTAGAAACAATGGCGTTGAAGTTTCTATTTATGGTCGTCCCTTAGTTAATGTTTCTGCAATAGACATTATTAAAGCCCACAAATCTGTAGCTTTACATGAAGACAACAAATTACGTTTACGTGAAAGTTTTCCTTTTGTTGATGCTTTAAGCCAAATGAACCTAGCACCGGCACGTATTGACGTAGGTAAGTTAGCCTATCGTTATTTGTTTTTAGGGGAAGCTAATGGCTTATCTATAAAACAATTTCTTGAAAAAGAATTAACAGATATTACTAAACAAGACCAAGTACAAGAATCGAAAGATGTTGTACTTTATGGTTTCGGTCGCATTGGTCGTTTGTTAGCACGTTTACTTATTGAACGTGCTGGACCCAGTACTCAATTAAAACTCAGAGCAATTGTACTCCGTCCAGGAAATGAAGACGATTTAGAAAAACGTGCCAGTTTATTAAGACGAGATTCAGTTCATGGTGCTTTTAATGGCAGTATCACTATTGATAAAGAAAATAATGTCATTAAAGCTAACGGTGCATTTATTCAAGTAATTTACGCTAAGTCACCCTCAGAGGTGGATTACACTGCTTTTGGTATTAATAACGCATTGCTTGTTGATAATACTGGCATTTGGACTGATGAGGACGGTTTAGGACAGCATTTAAAGTCTAAAGGTATCGCTAAAGTTTTACTCACGGCACCTGCAAAAGGTGCCATTAAAAATATTGTTTATGGTGTTAACCAAAACATGATTCTAGCGGAAGATAAAATTGTTTCAGCAGCAAGTTGTACGACTAATGCAATAACGCCGGTGCTTAAAGCGTTAAATGATGAATATGGAATAAAAAATGGCCATGTCGAAACTATTCATTCTTACACCAATGATCAAAATTTAATCGATAATTATCACCCTGCGCCACGTCGTGGTCGAAGTGCACCGTTAAATATGGTTATTAGCACTACTGGTGCCGCTAAGGCTGTATCTAAAGCCTTGCCTGAATTAGAAGGTCTGCTAACGGGTAATGCGATTCGTGTTCCTACACCCAATGTTTCTATGGCCATTTTAAACCTTAATCTAAAAAAAGAAACGACTAAAGATAACTTGAATGAGTATCTACGGAGTGTAGCCTTGAAGTCAGATTTACAAAATCAGATTGACTATACGGCTTCAACTGAAATAGTGTCTACCGATTTAGTGGGTTCTCGTTACGCAGGTGTTGTTGACTCACAAGCAACAATTGTAGACGGTGATAGAACAGTATTATATGTTTGGTATGATAATGAGTTTGGTTATAGTTGCCAGGTAGTTCGTGTTATGCACGAGATGTCTGGTATCGTAGTACCAACATTACCAGAAAATTAAAACTAATAATTTGTTACTTTATTTAAAGACGCTTTTGGCGTCTTTTTTTATTTAACTGAATAACTAACAATATCTAAAATAAAAATTTTAATGTAGAAACCCTGTAATCTTAATTCAACCTTATTGATAGACATAATTAGGTCTGATTTTAGTTTATGGCTTAATAAATAAATGGTGAAAATATGAATTATCATCAAAAGAAAAATAGCAGATAATAGTCCTATAATAATATAGAGGTAAATTATGCCATGGCAAAGTGCGTTGCTGTAGTATGTTATCTTACAGTTGTTGGTTCGTTGATTGCCTTCGTTATTTATGGCGATAATAAATCTAGTTTATCTAGTTTTCATTTAAGACAGTCTTTGGGATTTATTGTTACTGGTTGTTTATTATCTTTTATTCCTCTTATAGGTTGGCTTTTAAATTTAGGTGTGATTTTTTGCTGGTTTCATGAATTTTATTTCGCAATTATGGGCATTGAAAGGGCAGTTCCATTGTTAGGTAGATTTTATCAACAGTATTTAGATTTTATTCGTTAATACCTCAGTAATCAGATCCAGGCCAGTTCCAATCAAAGAGACAGTGTTGTCTGTTTACTTCTTTAAAATTTTAAATGACTAGTGTTCGACTTCGCTATGTGATTAAATTTAAATAGTTTTATATACTAATAAGGTCTTATTTTGATCTATCTTTATCCTGCTAATAAAATGGAAAATTTATTAGTATTGTTAGACAAAATTCAACAGGTTTCGCCGCTACCTGTATTCTCTCAAGAAACGATAGTCGTCCAAAATGCAGGTATGCAGCATTGGCTTAATTTATCCTTGGCAAAACAACGTGGCATTAGTATGAATGTTCGTTACGCGTTACCTGCGCAGTTCTTATGGAAACTCTTGCGTGGCCTAACTAGTGATGAAAATATACCTGAACAATCACCATATTCTAGAGAAGTCCTAACTTGGCGTATATACACCTTGCTAACCAGTGCTATTGTCTATGATGATGCAGATTTTGCTCCAGCTACATCGTATTGGCGAGGTACTAGTGAAGACATTGATTGCGAAAACGTAAAAGCAGAGTGTGAAAAAGCATCATTAAAGTGTTATCAATTAGCTGGGCAGCTAGCCGATCTGTACGAACAATATTTGATCTTTAGACCAGAATGGATTGATAGTTGGCATAATGGAAAAACCACCATTGAGTCCGTTGTGCAAGTTGCTAATATCCAGAATGATTTAGCAGAACAAACCGAGCTGAAGCAACTGACGTTATGGCAAGCTAAATTATGGCAATTGCTGATCAAAGATCAGCCCTATAATCCCACTTCCTTATTACAAAAAGCAATAACTAATATTTCTGATACCAAACTGTTATTACCTAAAAGGATATCATTCTTTGGTATTAACGCCATGGCGCCAATGTGGTTAGAGTTTATTAACGCTTTAAGTGAACATATAGATATTCACTTTTTTCATCTCAATCCCTGTTATGCCTATTGGGGTGATGTTATTACTGAAAAACAAGCGGCCAAAGCTATTAACAATTGGGTCGATGGCACCGATGAGTCTCTTGACCAATCTACTGATATTGTTGGTAACCCTTTATTGGCCAACCTAGGCCAACAAGGTAGGGAATTCATGTCGCTGTTGCAAAATTATAGCAGTGTTAATATCGATTTATTTGAACACATAGAACAAGAAAACAAGGAATCAAACACAACGGTTCTTGAGCACATTCAACAAGATATTCTTAGCTTAACCGATAGAAGATCGAATGCTCTTGATCAACAAGATGACTCGATAACCATTACCAGCTGCCATAGTGCTCTTCGAGAAGTTCAAGGGTTGCATGATTGGTTATTACATCAGTTTAATCAAGACAGTGCATTAACACCAAAAGATGTTTTAGTGATGTGTCCACAAATTGAAAGTTATGCTCCTTTTGTCAATGCGGTATTCACTAGAGGGTGGCAAGCACTCGATGATAAAATTCCACCTTTACCTTGCTCTATAGCGGATAGAAGTGCAAAAGATGCTGAGCCCATCATCGCCGCCTTTACTGATATTTTAAATTTACCCGACAGCCGGTTTACTGTTTCTCAGTTGGTGAGCTTATTACGTTTACCTGCCATGCAACTAAAGTTCACTATTACCCTTGATGAACTTGCAAAAATAACATTATGGTTAGAACAAGCATCAATACATTGGGGTTTAGATAAAGAGCATAAAGCTCATATACTTCAATCTGAGCAAACAACCAATTGCTTTACTTGGCAACAAGGGTTATCAAGGTTACTAAGAGGTTTTGCCTTTGGCGATAACTTTGGCCAAGGCAAAGTTATTTATCAACAACAGTCATTGATTCCCTCAATTGAAGGAGATGAAGCTATGTTACTTGGTAAACTTCTGTTGATTATCGAGCAATTACAGTTCTCAGCTCAACGTCTTACTCAATCCAGAACTGCGGTTGATTGGCAAAGTTATTTATTGTCTACTCTAGATGAGTTATTTGATATTGACAGTGAACAAAGTTTCAGTCTAATTGACCATGCTATTGCTTCTTTGGTGGAATATTGCGGTCACGCTCATTTTGAACAGAAAATCTCGTTATTAATTGTCCGGGAGTTTTTAAATGACCATTTTAGTCAACCGGATCCCGGAAGACAATTTATGGTGGGTCAAGTTACCTTTTGTTCCATGTTACCTATGCGTAGTATTCCTTTTAAAATTATAGCCGTTTTAGGTCTAAATGATGGTGATTTTCCAAGGCAACGACAACCTCTGGGTTTTGATTTGATGCAATACACACCTTCACAGCTAGGTGATAGATCAAGAAGAGGAGATGACCGTTACTTATTTCTTGAAGCACTTATCTCTGCTCGCCAGTCTTTATATCTTAGTTATCAGGGCCGCAATATTAAAAATAATAAAACCAAAGAAGCTTCATTAGTGCTAAAAGAATTAATGGATTATTTAACCCTTGGATTTTTTTGGCAATTTAACAATACCAATTTGAGACAATATCCTGATAAAAACCGTCTTCGGCAGTTACCGATGCAAGCGTTTAGTGATAAAAATTATCAAGGAAAATATAACTGTTTTGATGATAAATGGCTTAAATTAAAAAGCACTCTTAGTCTGCCTGAACAGGTGATTGAACAACAAAATTCTTCAGTAGAGTTATTTATTGAACAAAAACCGTTTGACAGTTTGACTGAAGTGTTAAATGTTGACCAACTGATTGCTTTTTATCAGCACCCAGCCAAGTTTTTTGCACAACAACAGCTTAATCTCTATTTAGATCAAAAAATAAGCACCTTAGATGATGCTGAACCTTTTACGATTAACCATTTAGAGAGTTATTTATTGCGACAGTCATTGTTAAAAGAATGTTTGACTAAACACAACAGCGAAGATCAAGCCAAACAGCAACTCAATCTAGTGCTTGAGAACGCATTGCTTGAAGGTAAGTTCCCTGATTTACCGACAACCACCAAGATTTTTGAAAATTGGTGCAATGAGAGTATTGAATTTAGCCAAGCAATATTAGAGCAAAACGCTGATAATCCAGAATTTATAGATGTGCAAGTCTCTATTGAGATAACCGATCTTCAAAATAACCTTAAAGCTGTTCAATTGGATGCAAAATTACCAATTAAAGGCCATCAATTGATTTTTTATCGCAGTAGTACAGCTAAGGCTAAAGACTTATTTACCCTGTATGTCCATCAACTCATTGTGCAAGTTTATCAAGATCAAAATATTAGAGATTCAAACGTTAGCGCGATGCAACCAAATGAGTCCATTAGACAAGTAACTGCTAGTCATGGCTTTTATTTTGATACTAAAAGCCAAAAAATAACAGAATATTTGGTTAAGCCAATTATTGACGCAAAAGCGCAATTATCAAAACTGATAGCAGGCTATTTTCTTGGCCAACACCAAGCCTTAATACTCAATGGTGATATTGCTGACAAAGTCTTTAAATCACATATTGGGACAACAGAATCAGTGAAAGCATTTGAACAAAGTGATTTTGAAAAACTTTGGAAGGACCCCAATACAATGTTCGCGTTAGGGGATGACGGTTACATGAACTATTTTTGGAAAGAATGTCCAGATTTTTCTGATCATATGCCACAACTTGCCGACATCTATTTACCTATGTATAAAGCTTTAGAGAAAGTTAAAACGGCCAAAATAACAAAAAAAGTTAAGGGTGTCAGTTAATGCCGATGCAAAACCTAAACGCACAAACTATCCCTTTAATGGGGAAACATTTAATTGAAGCCAGTGCTGGCACGGGTAAAACTTATAATATTACTCGATTGTATCTGAGATTATTATTAGAAAGGCGCCTGCCAGTTGAAAAAATTCTAGTGATGACTTTTACCAAAGATGCGACAGAAGAACTCAGAGGTCGTATCGAAGGCTTTATTCGTCAAGCGCTAAACGATTGGTCATCCTTAATTAAAGAAGACGACTTTTTTATTGAAATAGCTAAAAAAGTAGATAAAAACACAGCAATGGTTTTATTAAAAACTGCACTACTGTTTTTAGATGAAGCGTCAATTTATACTATTCATGGTTTTTGTAAACGGGTTTTGTCTCAACATGCTTTTACCAGTGGATTACCTTTTAACGCGCAAATGGAGGTCGATAGTCAAGAGTTGGTTGTTGAGTCATGCCAAGATTATTATCGCGTATTAGGGCAAGAGTCAGTTGATGAGTTTTTATTGCTTGCTCAATTTTGGCCAGACCCACAGAGCTTTTTATCACACTTCTCTCAGGCGATAGCCAATCAACAGCCACTCCAGGTATTATCGCCACATCATATTTCTGAGGTCTTCCTGCAAGATGTGAAAAAAGCCTTAAAAGATTTAGAAACTAATCATCAAGCCTTAGTGACATACTTGGTTGATGTTAAAAAAGGGGAAGAAAGAGCAATTAGACTCGCTGAACTCGCCGCACTTAAAGTTTGGCTTAAGACTATTGCGTCAATAAAAATTAATGATTTGAATCCTGGCCAATTGCCTATTATGCCTGATGCCTTTATAGATGGAAGGCGTTATGGTCGCTCCAAGTTTAAAACTGACATTATTCATATATTTAATCAAGTCAATCAGGTTAAAGAACAAATAAAAATATTAGATAAACAAATGAGTAAAGCTCTCGCTTTCTGTTTAGTGAGAACGGGTATTTATAAAATTCGTGCTGCTGTAACTATAAAAAAAGAAAATCAGAACATGCTTACTTTTGATGATCTTATTACTACGTTGGCTGATTGTTTGTCTAGTGAGAAAGACCTTGAAGGAAAATTTGCCAAAACCTTAGTTAAGCAATATCCAATAGCCTTAGTTGATGAATTTCAAGATACTGACCCTCAGCAATTTTCGATATTAAAAGCCATTTATTATCAGGACATAGTGAATAACACCAATGTTGATAAGGATGTAGATGATAATAATTTCGCAAGTCAAACTGCTATTTATATGATTGGAGATCCTAAACAGGCAATATATGGTTTTCGTGGTGGCGACGTGTTTGCCTACCTAGCCGCAAGACAAGACTGTGATTACCAATGGTTAATGGATACCAACTGGCGTTCTAGTCCATCAATGGTTACTGGTTATAATCGATTATTTTATGGTAATACTTTAAGCGATAGTGCTCGTGATGTCTTCGGTTATAATATTCCTTATCTACCAGTTAAAGCTGCTAAAATAGACAGTAAGTCAGCGGATGAATCTAGCCGTAAAGCGTTGCAGTTTGTCCATTTTGAGAATGAAAGTAATAGCAATAAGGGAAAAGTTAAGCAAAGTTTTAGAGCTAACATGGCTAATTGGTGCGCTGACGAAATTATTCGTTTGTTTAACGCGGATGAAAATCTAAAAGCACAAGATATCGCGATATTAGTGCGTGATGCCAGTGAAGCCAAGTCCATCAAAGATGCATTACATCACAAGCAACTTGCCTCAGTATTTTTAAGTAATAGATCCAATTTATTACATAGTAATGAAACCAAACAGTTATTAGCTTTGTTAAAAGGCGTTTTGTTTGTCGAAAATGAACGTTGTTATACTGCGGCTCTAGCCTGTGGTTTATTAGGGTTTACACCAAAAAAACTGCATCAACTTCAATGTGATGAACTTCAATGGCAAAACTTGAAATTTAGTTTTAACGGCTTTAGGGATGAGTGGTTGAACAAAGGTTTTATTTCAATGGCCTTAAAACTAATGCATCAATATTTTCATATTGGCGACAAAGACCAAGACCGAGTGTTGACTAATTTATTGCACTTATTTGAACTTTTACAGTCTGCCAGTGGTCGTCATCGTCAACCACAAGAGCTATTGTATTGGTTTGAGCAACAAATAAGCCTAGATAATCCAGAAACTGAAGCTGAATTACGTTTAGAAAGTGACGATGACTTAATTCGCATTGTTACTCAACATGGTGCTAAAGGCCTAGAATATCCCATAGTTTTTGTACCGTTTGTTACACGTTTCAAAGATCCCTTACGTTTTGGTGCCCGGGCAGTTAATTTTATTAAATATCATCAAAGTCTTGATGAACAATCACAGGACAATGATCAAACTAGACCATTAATATTAAGTCTTGATGGCAGTAAAGCGGCCAAACAAGCGATGGCCGACGAGGCTTATGCTGAGAGCATTCGTCTACTTTATGTTTCAGTAACGCGAGCTGAGACACGTTGTTATTTATTGACAGCTGAATTTGACCATTACCATCAATCACCTTTAGGACTGACCCTTAAGTGGCAAAAACATCAAGATATTGCTGCTAATTTAGCCGTGTTAAGCAGTGATAATACAAAAGAAATTGGCCTGTTAACCATTCCATATGATGAGCTAATGGCTTACATTTCTGGTGAAGGTAACCTTGATCAATGCACATCCCAGTCATTCAAGGCCAACAAACAAGTTGATAAAATCACTCCTCAAGTTGCTCAGTTTCATGGTTGCATTGAACGTGACTGGTGGTTAAGTTCTTTTACGGCTCTAAGTAAAAATTTACGACATGGTGGGGTTTCAACGCCTGATCGTGACCACGAACACAATAAAGAACATACTCTCATTGAACAGCAAGAAAACACTTTAGTCAGTAATTACCTGCGTTTTACCCTTGCAAAAGGAGCACACACAGGTAATTTGTTACACGATATTTTAGAGCATACTGATTTTAATCACGCGGATTGGCATAGCAGTATGAAATGGCCTTTGGTTAAATATGGTGAACTCTCTTCAGGTTTCACTCAAGATGATCTGCAAGCTTGGTTATCGCAAGTCCTCAACTCAAAATTGACAGATGCTAATTGTTCCTTATCCGACTTAATCATTGATAAAACCCTAAGAGAAAGTGAGTTTTATTTTCCAATGGAGTCAGCCAGTAGTGAACAACTCGCTAAAATGTTAACAGACCATCGAACAAGTATCCGTCGTAGTTTAAATGTTGAAAGTTCAACATCACTGGTACGTTTACCAACGTACCAGTCATTAAAAGGTATGATGCATGGCTTTATTGATTTAGTTTTTGAACATCAAGGTAAATACTTTGTCTGTGATTATAAATCGACTCATTTAGGCGACCAGTTTGAGCATTATCACCAAGAGAGTCTCTTAAATAATATAGAAAATAATTATTACGACTTACAATATCTAATTTATTGTTTAGCGCTGCATCGCCATTTAAAAAATGCGCTAGCAAACTATGACCCTAATGTGCATTTTGGCGGTATTTATTATTTTTATTTACGTGGTATGACAGATGATAAAAAGCATCAAGGGTCAGGGGTTTATTACCGAAAAATCACTAGCCAAGAGCTTAATCATTTAGATCAAATATTTCTTGGTAATAAACAGGATAAGGAGTCAAACCATGAATAATAGCGCTATAAGTGACCGCATTTATTCAAGTTTCAATCAAGCACAAAAAAACATTGCTGAAATAATGCCGATCGATTACTTTTTTGCTAAAGAGATCTGTATCGCACTAGTTAAACATGATCATAAAAGCGATAACTTTGATGACCAGCTACAAGTTATATTTCATCTGTTTATCTGTTTAAGTAAGAGTTTAAGAGAAGGGCACAGCTGCTTACCCCTTAGCAGTGTTGCTAATCAAAGAATCGGTTTTCATAGTGACGAACAAGATTTAGTAACACATCATGGGTTTAATATCCCAAATTTTGAGGTGATCGATAATTATTTTAACAGCTTTAATGACATCAATAACCTTAATATTTCCGCCCAAGATAATACCTTAATTGTTTATCACCGACAGTCGTTATATCTTCGACGCTATTTTGAATTTGAACGTGAATTATCAAGTTATATTAGTGATAAGTTAATAACATCTCAATTAACGTTAACGGATTATGAGCAAATTAAAAGTAGTATAACGTCATTATTTCCCGAGCAAACGGGTGAAGAAGTTGATTGGCAAAAAATTGCAGTTGCCAACGCGATTAACAAAAATTTCAGTATTATCGCTGGCGGACCAGGGACTGGGAAAACCTATACTGTCATCAAGTTATTGGCCGCGTTATTAATGCTAAAAGAGGAAAATACACTTCGTATCGCCTTAGTTGCGCCAACGGGCAAGGCCGCTATGCGTTTATCAGAGTCAATTGTCAAAGCGGTTACTGGTTTTAGAGAACAGATCCCCGGACAAATATTAGATGCAATACCAACTGGAACACAGACCATTCATCGCTTGTTAGGTGTTATTCCTAATAGCCCAAACTTTCGCCACCATCAAGACAATCAGCTCAGTCTTGACGTTTTACTTATTGATGAAGTCTCAATGGTTGATTTAGCATTAATGACCCGTTTATTTAGAGCCTTACCCAAATATTGTAAAGTCATAATGTTAGGTGATGCCGATCAATTGCCGTCGGTTGCCGCCGGTAGTGTCTTAGCAGATATTGCTGCAAGACCTCATTTAGGTTATAGCCAAGGTAATCTCGCTTACTTAACTGAAGTTACGTCAGATAACTTTATTAACAAACCTGAATTTACAGACCTGTTTAAAGTCAATAAACAGTCCACAAACTTTGCCGATCCATTAGTCTTTCTTACTAAAAGTCGCCGATTTGATGGCCAAGGTGGTATTGGACTATTAGCGCAGTCTGTCATAGCGGGTAATAGTAAATCAAGTTGGCAATTATTAACCAATAATAACCACAGTGAACAATTAACGCTATTAAATCAGGATATTGACCAGTGGCTTGCTCAATTAGTTAAACAGTATTTTCAACCAATGTTTACTTGTCTCTCGGTAACAGATGCTTTCAATCTTTTAGGTAAGTTTAGATTACTTTGTACGACCCGACTAGGCGAATTAGGTGTTGAAACACTAAACGATAAGGTCAAAGGTTTATTACAAACCCAAGGACTAATTGATGATATAGAATCGTTGTATCAAGCTCAACCTGTTATGATCAACACAAACGATTATCGCTTAGGTTTATTTAACGGTGATATTGGTATCATATGGCGACATGAATCAGGGCATTTAATGGCGGTATTTGAATCAAGTACAGAGGAACTAAAGTGGGTCATGCCATCAAGGCTACCGAAATTTTCAACTGTCTACGCAATGACCATTCATAAAACACAAGGCAGCGAATTTGATCATGTTGCTATGGTATTACCGAAAAAAAGTGACAACCGATTACTTTCCCGAGAGCTATTATATACCGGCATAACGAGAGCTAAATCGCATTTAAGTGTATCAAGTAATAGTAATGTTTGGCAGCATGGGGTTGAAGGCCAAGTTAAACGGTTTTCAGGCTTAAAAATCAGTTAAATTGCCCAAGTGTTATCACGTTAAATCATGAAATTTTATAATTGAGAATATAAATGCAGTTATTAAAAGTCAGTAAAACGCTTTATCGAAAAAGATTAAATATAGTCATTGTGAGTTTCGTTGCGGCACTGTTAGTTTTATCACTTAGCCTAGGTAGTGCGATTATCGCTTTATTTGGTGATCTTGCTATAGAAAACTCAGCAGGAAAAATGGAAGTTAACAACTTTCGCTACAATATTTCAGGTGTAATGTTAGCGTTATTAATCTGTGTTGCCGTATTAAGTCAAATAATTGATAAATCTTATTTCGAAGAAGTATATTACGTGTGGAAACTAAAAAATTTACATAATAAAATTTACCGTAAAGTTAAAAAAATTAAGTTAGCCGCCAAAAATGATGTTGATGCACTGATTATCCTAAAATTTTACTACCATAGCCGAAGGCAAGTTTACCTACTTGATGATAATACCTTAACTATATCAGAGCTTGATCAAGAGATTAAACAGTTAGACGAAACCATTGATAACAAAAATTTAACCATAAGCCTATCGCAATT
>Ga0307488_10002885_pt1 | contig 14474 bp, 13 predicted proteins | sample SB02metaG_FD_202248 | JGI IMG/M metagenome (GOLD analysis project Ga0307488, IMG submission 202248) | Sea-ice brine microbial communities from Beaufort Sea near Barrow, Alaska, United States - SB 0.2 | ecosystem: Environmental > Aquatic > Marine > Coastal | place: USA: Alaska | collected... | reverse complement strand
CATTTTTAATAGCAACAAAAGCTAAATAAGATTTAAAGTTTTCTAATTTAAATTTTATCTCTTTTGAATATATTGAATCACTTTCATTGATTTCATTTGGATAAACCAATTCGACAAATAAACTTTCACCCCTATTATCCACTTCAAATATTTTAATATCGTCTTTAGAAGCATAAAAACTATTTAATAATTTTTCACCATTTGAAGCATCCATTTCATCGTTGAATTTTACTAAGAAATCTCTAGACATTCTTGGTAAAATATCTGAGAAATTTTCAATACCAATCTTGTCAGCAAATTTAACGTGTTCTTTTAACCTCCAGTAAAACGTCAATTTTTCGTGTGGTTGTTGATGAAGACCTGTTGCTATTATTATTTTTAAATCTTTTTGCTTTAGTAATCTCCCGATTTGTTTATCGTATTCTGATAGGATCGTAATTAACGGATCAAATCCTTGTGGACAATACCATTCAGGATTTTTGATATTACCATTATATGCATCCGAATTGAATAAATAATGATGTTGAATGTGTGCTCCTGAATTTAAAAATAAGTTTGAAAAATCAGGTTTATTCTTTTTCCAAAGTGTTAAATGAACATCAGCTAGTAAACTGTCAAGAATTAACGCTTTAGCTCCTGGTTTCTTCGCATTAAAAACTGTTTTTAGATAATGAGACCATCTAGACAAAGGCACATATAATAACAACCCTAAACCTAACGAAAAGATTGATTTAAAATTCATTTTTGATTTAGCATTATCATTTACAGATTGATGAACAGCTTGATACAATGCTTTTACAATCCAGTTCCCAGAAGCTTCAGTTTTAGTCCAAGGGTCTGGAACAAAAAAAACTGGATTTTTCAATCGGTTTTCAGCATTAAAGGGAGAAACCGCACCAACCGAAAGCCCTTCTATTTCCAACTCCTCAAATATCTGAGAAAGTTCCGGGTTATTAACAATGTCACCTAAACGAAAAATAGTATGTTCTTTATAAGTTTTTCCTGAATGTATAGTTACCCATTGCACCCATGGCTCTAGAAGTTTATACTCATTTTCTGAAACTGTTTCTATAGGGTGTTGTATCTCAAATATTTTTTTGAAATTCGGTAAAAGGCCTTGATTAATATAAAACTTTATATAATCAAAGTTAAGTTCGTTTAAGCCAAGTAAAATAGTTTTAGATTTCATTTTTTTAATTATTTCTATTGGTGTATGTTTTTTTGTAGTATTCTTGATAATCTCCCGAAGTTACTCCTTCCACCCATTTTTTATTATCTAGGTACCATTTTACTGTTTTTTCGATTCCTTCTTCAAATTGTAAAGAAGGCTCCCAACCTAATTCATGTTTTAACTTAGTAGAATCTATAGCATAACGCAAGTCATGACCAGCTCTGTCGGTAACATAAGTAATTAATTTATCAGAAGCGCCTTCTTCTCTTCCAAGCAAACGATCTACCGTTTTAATCATTACTTTTATCAAGTCGATGTTTTTCCATTCATTAAAGCCTCCAATATTATACGTTTCTTGAATTTTTCCTTTGTGAAAAATAACATCAATAGCTCTGGCGTGATCGTTCACAAACAACCAATCTCTCACATTTTCTCCTTTCCCGTAGACAGGTAATGGCTTGTCGTGTACTATATTATTAATAAATAATGGAATGAGTTTTTCTGGGAATTGATAAGAGCCATAATTATTAGAACAATTAGAAATTACCGTAGGTAAGCCATAAGTGTCTGCAAATGCTCTAACAAAATGATCTGAAGAAGCTTTGGATGCTGAATACGGCGAATGAGGATCATAATTTGTAGATTCTGTAAAATACCCTTCTTCTCCAAGTGAACCATAAACCTCATCGGTAGATACATGGTAAAATAACTTATTCTCAAAATTGGTATTCCAATAGCTTTTTGCCGCTTGTAACAAGCTTAAGGTCCCCATCACATTGGTCTGTGCAAAAGAAAAAGGATCTTCTATCGAACGATCTACATGGGATTCTGCTGCTAAATGAATTACTGAATCTATTTGATACTCTTGAAAAACCGCTGTTACTTCCTTTAAATCGCAAATATCACATTTTACAAAAGTGTAATTTTCTTTATCTTCTATTTCTTTTAAGTTTTCCAGATTCCCAGCATAGGTAAGAACATCCATATTAACAAAATGGTAATTTGGATATTTATTTACTAACAGCCTTACCAAGTGGGAACCTATAAAACCAGCACCACCAGTAATTAATATATTTTTTTTCATAATTTTTTTATTTTTTATTTAATTTCAAAATACATTTCGCTAAGGAATCTCTCCAATATGGTATATCAATTTCAAAATCATTTTTAATTTTTGATTTATTTAACACCGAAAAATGAGGCCTTTTTGCTGGTGCAGGATAATCTTTCGTTTCAATTGGTCTTACTTTACAATCAACAACTCCTAAATTCATTATTGCAATCGCAAAATCATACCAAGAAGCAACTCCTTCGTTGGAAAAATGATACAGATTTCCTTTAGAATTTATATTAGCATCTTTACTATAAGCAATAATATCAATACATGCTTTTGCTAAATCAGCTGCATTGGTTGGTGTGCCAACTTGGTCAAAAATTACTCCTAACTCATCTCTTTCATCTCCTAGCCTTAACATTGTTTTTACAAAATTATTTCCATAGGCTGAATACAACCAAGAAGTTCTAATCACAATCGCATCAATATCTGAATTAATCACTGCCAATTCTCCGATTCTTTTTGTATTACCATAAACACCTATTGGGTTTACTTCATCTAACTCCTGGTATGGAATAAAATTATTTCCTTCAAACACGTAATCTGTAGAAATATGAATTAATTTACCATCTACTTTTTCTAATGCATTTACAAGATTTAAAACACCTGTTGCATTTACTTTTTTAGCAATCTCTGAATCCTGCTCTGCTTTATCTACGGCAGTATATGCCGCACAATTTATAACTGTATTTATATTATTATCTTTAATAAAAATATTTAACTGACCACTGTTGCAAATATCTAGTTCAGGTAAATCCATAAAAAAGAACTTAAAATCTGTGAACTTTGCTTCTAAATCTTTTACTTCCGAACCTAATTGACCATTAGATCCCGTTACTAATATATTCATATATTTAAAATTTAAAAGGTGAATCTAAATCTTTAAAGAATGATAAATTTTTATCTTTCACTGATAATTGAACTCCTTCCTTATTTAAGCCCCAGTCTATATTCAAATCTTTATCATCATATCTAATTCCTGAATCAGATTCTGGTGCATAGATATTATCTACTTTATAGGCAAAAACAGCAGTATCGCTCAAAACAGAGAATCCATGTGCAAAACCTCTAGGAACAAATAATTGTCTTTTATTTTCTCCAGTTAATTCTACAGCAACGTGTTGTCCATTAGTTGGAGATCCCTTTCTAATATCCACAGCAACATCCATTACTCTACCTTCAATACAACGAACTAACTTCGCTTGACTAAATGGTGGCTTTTGAAAATGCAACCCTCTTAAAACTCCTTTAGAGGATTTAGATTCATTGTCTTGTACAAATTTAATAGGATATATGTTTTCTTCAAATTTCTCTAAATTAAAAGATTCTAAAAAATAGCCTCTATTATCCCCAAAAACTGAAGGCTCTATAATATAAACATCCGATATTTTTGTTTCTATAAACTTCATAATTCTTTAATTATCTTTAAAAGATATTGACCATAGCCATTTTTTTTCAAAGGCTCCGCCAACTTCTTAACTTGTGCTGCATTAATGTATTTCATACGATAAGCGATCTCTTCTAAGCATGCTACTTTTAAACCTTGACGTTTTTCTATAGTTTCAATGAATTGACCTGCTTGCATCAAAGAATCGTGTGTACCAGTATCTAACCAAGCAAAACCTCTTCCTAATAATTCTACTTTTAAGTTTTGTTGTTTTAGGTATTCTTGATTTATGGAGGTAATTTCCAATTCTCCTCTGTGAGATGGTTTTATTTTTTTTGCAATTTGAACTACATTGTTGGTGTAAAAATACAAACCAACTACTGCAAAATTTGATTTTGGATCTGTAGGTTTTTCTTCTATAGAAGTTACAATCCCGCCCGAATCAAACTCGGCAACACCATAACGTTCAGGATCATTTACATAATATCCAAAAACTGTTGATTTACCTCTTAATAAATTTTTTTTAGCATTTTGCAACATTCCCGAAAAACCATAACCATAAAAAATGTTGTCCCCTAATACCAAACACACATCATCATTTCCTATAAATTGCTCACCGATAATAAAAGCCTGTGCCAAACCATCTGGGCTTGGCTGCTCTTTATAAGACAATTGTAGGCCTATTTCAGAACCGTTACCTAAGAGTTTTATAAAATTCGGAAGATCTTCAGGAGTAGAAATAATTAAAATTTTTTGAATACCAGCCAACATCAATACAGACAATGGGTAGTATATCATTGGTTTGTCATAAACAGGTAATAACTGCTTAGAGACTCCTTTAGTTATTGGATATAAACGTGTACCAGAACCGCCTGCTAAAATAATTCCTTTCATATAAGTTTTAATTATTTAATCTGTGAAGATATAAATTCACATAATTTTAATTGAAGATCGGCATAGTTGAAATTTCTATTTACAACATTAATGATATTTTGCTTCATTAATTTAACCTGCTCATTGTCTAATTTTGAAAATTCTTTAATATTCTTTTGTAATGAATTTAAATTACCCGCCTCAGAAACATAACCAAGATTAAACTTATCAACAAAACTAAATCCTTCACCGTCTCCAGAAAAGAAAATTGGTAATCCTGAGGACATGGCCATAGATATTTTGGAAGGAAAAGCACCATGAATCTTTGTAGTTAGAGGGATAACTGTTGCATCAAATGATAGTAAGATTTCCTGTATTTCATCTTTAGTTACAGTTTGGTGAATAAAAACATTACACTCTGGGTTATGATGAATATACTTTTCTATTAGGACTCTTTCAACCCCATCCCCATAAATATGAAATTCCACATCTAAATTCTTGAAATCAATATTTTTGCAAATATTAAAAACACCCTGTGCAAAACCCAGTAAACCAGCATATATAATCCTCTTTTTAGCCATAAAATCTTTTTTATCAATTAACTTTTGATAATTTGGTTTTGTCAAATTCCTGTATAGTAAAACAGACACGTCAGATTTTTGTTTAAGATATTCTTGTGTTTGATTAGATTGAGCTATCATCGCATCTGATAATTTATACATAGTATTCTCAAAAAAAGAAAAGACCCTAAAAGAAAGACTATCTCTTTTCATCACACCCAATTCTACAGCTGTTAAAGGCCAAATATCTGAGACATTAAGAATGAGCTTAGCTCTAATTAATTTAGAAATAAATGAAGCAGTCAGACCAGGTAATAAAGGAGGTGTTTGAACTAAAATAATGTCAGGGTTTTTAAATAACAAAAACGGAATGCTGAATAATAATGATAAACAGTAAGAAAACATACTTAAAACTCTAACAATTGAATTATTAGAATTTGATGGAATGAACCAGTATCTTCTGCATTGAATTCCTTCAATATTTTCATTTTTAAAAAGTTTCCATTTATAACCCTTAAAAAACTTACCCATCGGATAGTTAGCTAAAGTAGTTATTACATCAACATCAAAACCATAAGATTTTAATTCTTTAGCTGTATTAAATATTCTATAAGGTGCTGCACCTTTTTCAGGAGGGAAAAAAGCAGTAATTATTATTATCTTAGTTTGAATTTTTTCTTTTATCATTATTAATTATAAAATATTAAAGTTAAGTTTCAAAAATAAAATATAATTTGTTTATTTGAGTTAATAACATATATGCAAAATACAGCATTTAACAATATCAACTTTCAACACAATTATTTTTATTCGGGTCAGCTTTATAAAATTTATTTTTTATAGGATTCAAAATAGGGAAAAATAAAATAGAAAATATAATAAAGTTATCTAACAATGAACCTGAAAAAACGGAACCTAGAAGAAAATTATATAGAATTAATTTTAATAAATTATTTTGAGTATGAAAAAAATTTATAATTAATATTAGAAAAATAATACCCACTAAAATCCCATATCCATGAATTAATTCTATAAAAATATTATGAGGATAAATTCTCATAAAAGGATCTTGTTCTAAACCGCTACCAATAATAAAATCAAAAAAGGAAGAATTGTCTAGCCAACTAAAAAAATCTTTAATAGATTTTAGTCTAAATGATTCACTTTGATTATTGATGTCAAAATATAATGTTCTACCAAATATAAGTCGTAAAAAATCATAAAAGTAAATAACTGTAATAATAATAATAGGAATTAAAGAAATAAATAATTTAAAATATGATAGTCGTTTATAAATGATAAAATAATAATGAAAATTAACAGTTAAAAATAATAATACCCCACCACGACTTCCTACTTTAATCATTATTAATAAAAACAAACATTTTATTATAAAATTATAAAAACGATTATTTTTCAAGCTAAATACAAACAGCCAGATCAAATAGTTAAATCCAATAATTTTATAAATAACGTTAGGCCCAAAAACTAAATGTAATCTATTACCAATATTTAAAAAAGCGAAAATAGAAAATGCTATAATAAATACTTCAAAAATTAACTTTTCTATTAGAGTTATTTTCATTTTAAAATTATCTAAATCTGATAAGAGAAAACAAATCGGTGCTAGATTCAATAATGCAAACGGGATCCAGGTTGATACTTTGGCTTGAAAATTGTAGAGATTTAAAGAAGTAATTACTAAGAAAAGTAAAATCACTAATATGCCTGTTAAATTAATTTTTTTATGAAAAAATTTAGACCAATAAATCACATAGAACGGTATCAGTAATATAAATAAGTTAAAATTCAAAATTTCTTTTGAACTGACAAAAATAAAACAATTAAAGATTATTAATTTAAAAAGAAACCTCATTGATCTATAATATTAACTTTATTTTCATTTTTTCTAAAAGATATTTACGTAAGATGAAGTTGATACAAACTCTAGTCAGAAATATTAAAAAAATTATATAACTTAATTTTAAAAAAATAGTGTTAATTATTAAGAAGACTGATAATAATAAACAACAAGATAGCGACACTGCTATTATTTTTTTAAAATACGAATCATTGTTCATTGTCATGGACAAATATGTACCAGTATACCCAAAAAGACCATCACCAAAAGCGATTAAAAATGCAAAGTGAATAATAAATCTGTTTTTCTCTAAAATATTCAATGTGTTTGATTCTAAAAAACTCAAATCAAAGAATGAAATGACAATAAAAACAAAATAAATTAATAAAATTGAAATCAACGATAAATAGCTATTAGTGCGGACATTCTTTATATATATATTATTCATAGTTTCTAAGTGCTTAGATATGTCGAATATCACTATAGATTTAACAGAATTAAAATAAAACATCATTAGTGTTCTTAGCTGAAGAATCATTCGATACATTATTACAGTATCTTTAAATTTATAAAAATTCAAAATCTGTAACGGCATCCAAAATATAGCCTGCGTCGAATAACTAATAAGTGCTTGCCTAGCAAAATTCTTAAAAAAAACCTTTCTAGGCATTGTTTTATTTTCGTCTAATAATTTTCTTTCAAAAACAAAAATTATAAAGATTAAAATAAAAAAAACTACTATTAAAAAAATAATTAAAAAGGCACTTGAATTACCACCAAAAAAAAAACCCAAAAATAAAGTAAGATATGGACACAACTTCAAAATGATTATATTTTGCTTTTGCATATTCATCCTTATTAGGTACCAAGAATATAAATCTGTTGCAAAAAAAAGTAACCCTAAAACAAAAATGTCAAAAAATAAAAATAGACCAAAACTTAGAAAAATTAAAAAAATTAAAATTATTTGTTTTGAAAAAAAAAATTTGTAGGTGAGTAAGTAATTCTTTAATAAAGTAGCTGTAGGAATAAAAAAAATTGCGGAAAACGAAAACTTAACAAAATAATCTGATGACACATCATTATCGAAATAATCAATTATATAAATATTGAACAAAAGTGAAGCAAGAGTTCCAATAACACTTAAAAAGGATATAATAATATTTTTATTTAAAATTTTAATAAATTTCATCCAAGAATTCTTTAATATTAAAAACCTTTAAATTTGATTTGGTTGGTTGAATAAATCTATTATCTAGTATATTTTGTATTAGCTTAACATCTAAATTTTCAACAATAATTGAACCATCAGTTAATTCATCTTTAGCTATATTACAGTTAGTCGTAATAATAACTTTCTTAAAAAAGCTTAATGCTTCAACAATACTTTGAGGCACCCCCTCATATCTCGAGAAATGAAAAGCATAGTCGGCAAAAGAATAAACTTCTCTTTTATCATAGTAATTTAGTAAAGGTGGATTTATAGTAATAACTTTATTGAGCTTATATTTTTTCACTTGACTATTTAAGTATTTAATACCACTTCTATAATTAGTACCGTAAAGAATAAATTGAATATTAGAATTACAAATAAAATTTTCGTTAAGTCGGACAAAATTAATCAAATTATCAAGTCCTTTGTGTTTGATGTCATACCGGCCGATAAAAACACAATTAATATTTGTTCTATTCGAACTATCATTTGAGAAAGTTAAAGAATCTATTGGTTTTTCTATACTGATAGGATTTGGATAATAAAAAGATTTATTTCTAAAAATATTAAAACTATTAATCATTTCTAGTTCGGATAAATAATGGATTTTCTTTGTGAAAATTAAAACAATAAAAATGAATGGAGAATATAAAAGTTTTTTAAAAAAACTCTTTTTAAAAAAAGCATTACGAGTTAAGTTACCCCTTAGAGAGATAATATAATCACATCGAAATAAAATTAATTTAAATAAAATTAAAAGAATTTTTAGAGAAAAAATACCTGTTACTATATAAATGTTTTTACTTGAAAACTTTAATTTAGATGCATTATTTATTTCAATACCATTGTGTTCAAAACTAATTTTATCACTTGTAAACATTTGAACTTTATCAATTTCAATAAACTCCTCATTAAGATACCTAGCAAGTAAAGTAGTTGATGTTAATGGTCCAGATATCTTTCCTTTTTCCAAAGGTGAAATAATAATATATTTATTATAATTCAAAACAATTAGTTTTTAGATGATCATTACCATGAGTAAAATTCTGATTTAAGATCATTTTTAAAGACATATTGGCAACTTCTTTATTAGGGAAACAAACTGATTCTTTTTCTATTGATTTATAATATCTTATTGTTTTAATATGAATAGGAATAGACACAGTTGGAACATTAAATGTAGAACTTACAATTCCAATATGTAATTTAGAAGTTATCACTAATTGACTGTTTACGATTAATGAAAAAGTTGTTTTTAAATCGATATAACGATTAATAGTTATATCATTTTTAAAAAACAACTTTTTCCAATCTTCAAAAACACTCTCCAATTTACTGTTAGTTCTATCAGAATCGGCAATAATTAAAACTTTTAATTTATTGCTAATTATAAAATTAATCAACTCTTTATTAAAATTATCGTTGAGTTGATTGGTCTGAACATCATGAATGATAATATAGTTTCCTTTATCAACTTTAAGTTTTAATAGAAAATCTGGATATAGAGTTTTATAACTAGCTAAATCACGTATAAGTGTAAATTTATTTGATTTTAATATTTTATTTCCATGGCTTAAGGACTTTGTATCTCTAACGTAATTCATCGAGTTACTATACTTAAAAATACACCTAATTATAGTTGAACTAATAATAGAATTCGGTCCGAAACCAGTTCCAACCATTTTTAAATTTCTTATCTTATGATACAAAACATAAGTCATTAAAGGCACAAACCTTCTTATAAAATTAACATCCCATTTAGTGATTTTAGAACTTGGGGCTCCAAAATACCCACCACCTCCAAAGATCATATAATCAACTTTTTTTGGGATGTACTTAATTAAATAAGTATTGTTATATTCTTTTAAAAGTGTATTACAAGCTAAATCATTACCTTTTAAGTAGATTTTATGACTTTTTAATTCATTAGCTGCAATTATAGCTAATAACTCATCTCCAAAATTTCTATGATTTAAAGAACTGTGTAGGTAAATATTCATTTTTTATTTTTTTTATTTTTTTAAAAAATTTGTACAATATTTTTTCAAATCTATTTGAATTTTCGTTAACAATATTATCATATGATTCTAATCTTTTAATTTTATTCTTGACTGATAAATTATGAATATCAACGAATTTTTCAACAATACATAAATTAGAGATTAAAATTTTAGGCCCACGTCTAAATAATTTCATAAACAATAACCATTCTTCGCCGCCTGAGGTGACATTAGGATAAAAATTTATGTCTTTTAAAATTTCCTTTTTTAATATTAACGAAGAAAGTCTTGGAGGATAATAAATTCTTAACAAGAATTTATTGATAAAATTAATATTAGAATATATACTATTTTCAATATATTTTAAATTATTTTTTTTTATTTTAATACTAGTTAATACAACATCATAGTTAAAATTTTGTGGTGAATCAACTATCGTTTTAATTTCTGAATGGTAAAGAAGATCATCCTGGTCTAGATTGTAAATAAAATCTTCATTAATAAATTTTACTGCATAGGTTCTAGAGTATGAAGCACCTTTTTGAAGATTTAGAGGTTTTTTATAAATTTGAACATTATTGCAAAATCCATAATTGTCTTTTAGTTTATTAAGTGTACCATCAACTGAGTTATCATCAACAATATAAAATTGAAAAAAATCGTCTGACACGATATTTTCCATTAATATATCCATAAATGGAAGTGCATTGAAAGTTGGAATTATTATTGCAATTTTACTCATTAGAACCACAAAAGTTTAAAACAATTTTATCTTTTAAGTTACCTATCTTTTTAAACTCATCATGTAAAACTAAAATCACAATAATATCTGCATTATCTATCGCTGTTTTTAATTCAGTTAATTTGAAGAAATTATGTTGCTTTATATTTGGCTCTACAATATAGTAATTATCATTAATATTATTTTGTAAAACTTTTTGAACAATATATTTAGCTGGTGATTCTCTTAAATCATCAATATTTGGTTTAAATGCTAATCCCATTAAAGCTGTTTTTGGCTTTCTACCATGTTTTAGTTCAAATTGAAGTTTCTCATTTTGGATTTTTTCAGCACACCAAAACGATTTATAATTATTTACTTCTCTTGCAGTCCCGATAATCTTTGATTCCATTGGGTAATCATTTACAATAAAGTAAGGATCAACGGCAATACAGTGCCCACCAACACCACAACCGGGTTGAAGTATATTCACTCTTGGGTGTTTATTTGCAAGGTTGATTAATTCCCATACGTTAATGTCAGCTTTATCACATATTAAAGAGAGTTCGTTGGCAAAAGCTATTTGAACATCTCGAGAAGAATTTTCCACTAATTTACACATCTCGGCAGTTCGAGCATTAGTTCCGTGCAACGCTCCATTAACATACTTTCTGTAAAATGATATAGCTTTTTGAGTAGAAGCCTCATCGACACCACCAATAACCCGGTCATTCTCTACTAATTCATGCATAACATTTCCTGGCAATACTCTTTCAGGACAATATGCGATATTAATAACTCCCTCAAGATCAGGTCTTATAGCAAATATTAATTTTTGCATTTTTTCAGTAGTACCAATAGGAGAGGTTGATTCTATTATATACAAATCCCCTTTTTTAAGAAATGGAATAATTCCTTTTGTTGCAGCTTCTACGAAAGAAATATCTGGTTCATGATTTCCTTTAAAAGGTGTAGGTACTACTATAAGATACACATCTGCTGAAGTGGGTTTTGTTGAGGCTTTAAAAAAGCCATTTGAAACTGCTTTGGAAACAATTTTATCTAAATCTGGTTCAACGATGTGAATCTTTCCTTGATTAATCGTGTCTACAACTTTTTGGTTGATATCAACACCTAAAACATTTGTTCCATGAGAAGCTATTAAAGCAGACGTTGGCAATCCAATATATCCTAATCCGATGGTTACTACTTCTGAATTCATTATTTAATATTTTTTATAAAGTTTACAATTAATTTTGACGCTACACCAGCTCCATATGGATTATGAAGTTTTGACATTTTAATAAAAGCATCATTATTATTAAGCAAATCCAGTGCTTTAGAAACGATTAAATCTTCATTAGTACCAACTAATAAAACCGTTCCTGCATCTACAGCTTCTGGTCTTTCAGTGGTATCTCTCATTACTAAAACAGGCTTTCCTAAACTAGGTGCTTCTTCTTGAACACCGCCACTGTCAGTGATAATAATTTTAGATCGATTCATAAGCCAAATAAAGTCTTGGTAGGCTAGAGGATCTATTAAAATTATATTACTAACTCCAGATAAAATTCTATTAACTGGTTCCTGTACTTTTGGGTTCAGATGAACTGGATAAATAATTAAACGATTTGTATCATCTTCAGCAATTCGTTTTAAAGCTTTACAAATTCTTTCAAAACCAGCTCCATGATTCTCTCTTCTATGTCCTGTGACTAAAACTACTTCTTGATCTCCGATTTTTGTGGAGAGATCTTGAATTAATTGACTTGGATTATCATTGACTTTTTTAACAGATTTTAAAAGTGCATCAATTACCGTATTTCCTGTGACTAAAATTGAATCTTCAGTAATATTCTCTTTTAATAAATTATTTTTTGATGTTTCTGTTGGAGCAAAGTGATAGTCACAAAGCCTTCCAGTAATTTGACGGTTTATTTCCTCAGGAAAAGGTGATAACTTATTATTTGTTCTAAGGCCTGCTTCTACATGACATACTTTAGCGCCAGAATAAAAACTAGCTATAGACCCTGCCATCGTCGTCGTCGTATCTCCATGAACAAATACATAGTCTGGGGTGAACTCTTCTAAAATTGGCTTGAGAGACTCAATAATAGTAGCAGTTAATCCATATAGATTTTGACCTGGCTTCATTAAATTAAGATCATAATGAGGTATGATTTCAAAAAAGACTAATACTTGATCAAGCATTTCTCTATGCTGCGCTGTAACACAAACTTTAGTTTCAAACAAATCTGGATATTTTTGAAATTCTTTAACCAAAGGAGCCATTTTAATAGCCTCAGGTCTTGTGCCAAAAATTAATAATATTTTCTTTCTCATTATTTAATTTTATTCTGCTTTAAGTACCAATTTATAAATTTTTCTATTCCAACTTTAATATTTGTACTCGGTTTATAACCGTAATCGTTAAATAAACCTGTAATATTCGCAAATGTTTTAGGAACATCTCCTTGTTGCATTGGATACATGTCTTTAATTGCTTTTTTACCAATAGCTTCTTCGATAGTAGTTATAAAATCTTGTAAACTTTCGGTTTTATTGTTTCCAATGTTATATATTTTATAATGCGCTCTTGAGTCAATATTCTTTTCAATGATTTTAGTAACCCCATTTACAATATCATCTATATACGTAAAATCACGCTCCATTTGACCATTATTAAATACTTTAATGGGTTTATCATTTGAAATTGCTTCTGCAAATAAATAATAAGCCATATCCGGTCTACCCCAAGGGCCATAGACTGTAAAAAAACGTAATCCCGTGGTTTTAAAACCATATAAATGTCCATAGGTATGGGACATTAATTCATTGCTCTTTTTTGTGGCAGCGTATAAACTAATTGGATGGTCTACATTATCTGTTGTTTCAAAAGGTACTTTTTTATTTTCTCCATATACGCTAGAACTACTAGCATACACCAAATGTTTTACTTTATGATTTCGACATCCTTCAAGTATATTTAAAAACCCTGAGATGTTACTATCAATGTACGCTTTGGGGTTTTCTATAGAATATCTCACACCCGCCTGAGCGGCTAAATTACAAACTACTTCAAACTGCTCTTGTTTAAATACATTATCAATACTTTCATGATCTACTAGATCTATTCTAGAAAATCGTAAAGAATTGAATTTAGTACTTTGAACTTCATTTTTAAAGAGTTTTGATTCCGCTTCGCCAAACCCTAATTCGTTTAATCGATCAAACTTTAGTTTAGGATCATAATAATCGTTCATATTATCAATACCATAAACTTCATGACCTTGTTTTACTAATTTTAAACAGGTATGAAATCCAATAAATCCAGCTGCGCCAGTAACTAATATTTTCATTTAATTTTTTCCTATTTGATAATATTCAAATCCTTTTTCTTCGAGATTAAATGTATTGTATTGATTACGGCCATCAAAGATGACAGGCGTTTTCAATTGTGTTTTCATCTCTTCAAAATCTGGCGAACGAAACTCTTTCCACTCGGTGAGTAAGACCAATGCATTGGAGTCTTTTAAGACATCATATTTCGATGCGACATATGTTATATTTGAAA
>Ga0307488_10002882_pt1 | contig 14477 bp, 23 predicted proteins | sample SB02metaG_FD_202248 | JGI IMG/M metagenome (GOLD analysis project Ga0307488, IMG submission 202248) | Sea-ice brine microbial communities from Beaufort Sea near Barrow, Alaska, United States - SB 0.2 | ecosystem: Environmental > Aquatic > Marine > Coastal | place: USA: Alaska | collected... | reverse complement strand
GGTGAAGGTGAAGGGGAAGGGAAAGGGGGCGGGGAAGGCGGCGGCGGCGGTATCGTGGGAGAACAGCATGATGCACGGCGCGCAGGCGCTGCGCATGAAGCGCCAACAGGCGGGGCGGACCCTCTACCTCACCGTCTGCTAGTAGTGTACCAGTGTACCCGTCGACACTCGCCGCATCCTCCTCCCTGGCCTGGCGAATGACGCGCCTGAAGGGGCGGTACACCTGGCCCACCCATGCCCACGCTTCAGCTCAACCTGACTGTTTGCTCGTAGTCCACCGGTGTACCCGTACACACTCGCAGCATCCTCCTCCCTGGCGTCACCACTTGCTCCTGCACGGTGTGCTCGTAGTGTACCAGCGTACCTGCTCACACTCGCCGCACCCGCTCCCCTGGCCTCACACGCCGTTCACTGCACAGCTGGCGCTCGAGCCATTTTGCCCCTCAACCACTGGCATTTGCCCCAAACTAAAACTCAAACATGCTCACGTGAAGCTGTCGCGGAAGGAGGACGCGAAGAGTGTGTACGAGTACACCGGCGCACTACGATCAAACAGCCAGGGAACAAGTGGCCAGGCCAGGGAGGAGGCGGCGAGTGTGCACGGGTGCACTGGTACACTATCATCAGACAGTCAGGTAACCTGTGCTGTGATCTGTGCTGCGGCCCTGTCACTTGGCACCTGGAAAGAAAAACGGCCCGAACCCCGGTCAGAAGGGGGGCGGGCAGGCCAAGTTCAAGGGGGCGCCGGTCAGCGACCAGGACATCATGGCCAGCTTTGGCAAAGGCAAAGGCGGGCACCTTCTTTAGCTCGTAGCACTAGTAGTTATTCATACCAACTCCCATTCATGATCGATTTACTGTATCTCTCATTGCGTTATGGTGGTACAACGTCCGAAAGACTGCACAATCGCATCGCAAGCAACGCATGTTATCTCCTCCTCTCTTGTCCATACATTACCAATACCTCTACATGGTTTTCACTCTCAGTCATTCCATCACTTCTACCTTCTCACATCTGGTATGTAAATCCGTTTCCGTGGTGTACTGGTGCTCGTCACCGGGGTCAGGTGCCTCCGTATACACGCGCAAGCGTCTCGCGCGGCGTGCTCACCGGAAACCCGGAAGACGTCCTTCCAACCGTTCGAGTGCTGCGGTCGGCTGACCGCGGACCGGTCATGCATAGCTTTCCGTTCAACTGATTTTGATAGGGGACCTGCCTCGCGGCCTACGCCCGGCACTCGGCCGCCGCGCGCCGCGCGCCGAACGTGGAGCGCTTGCCTCGAGGTTGTTTTCTGGTAAGTACCTACAGCAGACTTGTTTCAAGGCGACTAAAAAGCAAAGACATCAGTCAACCGGTAGGTACTAAGAACACAATAAGTGCTCTAGACGATGCAAGGCTCTAGCTAGCGCTAACACTCAACCTTGCAATCCACTGGTACTACGTAGCTGGCGTTCAGTCTTCCACCCACACGATCGATGCCAAACCTTCACATGCTTCCCAGCTCTACATTTGTAACGCCTTGTCTATAAACACACTCCCTTGCGGCGTAGCCAACCAACGGTTGATATCATCCTTGCCGCCCTGCAACATCCGAATCAGGTTGGCTTCGTTGGCGGGAATAAACGTGTTCACGCGCGCCAGAGGCTCCGTCGGCACAAGATCGGCTTTCCAGTTTTCAATATCGTCAATGTCCAGGCCGATGCGGAGTGAATCGGGGCATATCGCGGGAAGATTGTTCGTGACACCACCGTCCACGCATATCATTCCACGATGCAAGCAAAGGCCTGGGTGGGTCCACGTGGGAATGTACTGCGCCGCTAAGACGGCATCGATCAGGTCCTCGCAGGAGGGGCTTTCACTCGTTCCCATTTCCGCTCAACTTGAGCTTACTTTGCCCCTTTCCGCTCAACTGAAGCTCGCTTCGTCCCCCGTAAAACCCAAATTAACCCGTGGATGTGTCCCGAAGGTGCTCAAGTTGAGCTGACGAGAGCGATGTGTCCCGAAGGTCCTCAAGGTGAGCTCTGAAGTGAGCGAGTGTAAGCCCCTGCCTCGCGGGAGGCGAACTCCGACTGCACGTGGTTGTGCGGGATAGGCAATAGGGACGATATGGATATGAAGACTCGCCCCTTCACTCGCTCGTGGGCATCTGCTGGCAGCGTGCAGTGCAGCAGGTAGCGGCAGAACTGGCCGACTTTTGTGAGATGCCCGAAGAAGTCACCGCGGTAAGCCTCGGCGATGGCGGGGATGTGCGCCCAGATATCAGCGGGATGCACGCCGCACGCTGCAATGGCCGCCACCAGCGCGCCGATGCTGGCGCCGGAGAACTTCACGTTCTTCACACCCTCGAGGCCGAGCTTTTCGTACAAGCCCCAGTAGATGCCGAGGTGGTACCAGGTGCGAAAGCCACCTCCGCACATGGCGACGCTCGCCTGCCGATCCTGCACCTGGGGCAAGGATCGCGGCTTCCATAGCGGACGCCCCACAAGCTCCCAGAAGGATATCCAAAGTGCCAGCCATGCGCCCAGCACGATGTTTGCGGGTAAGCCGAAGAGCATGCGGCCTAGCATGAGCAGCGGGGTCTGCCGGCTCGGTCGTTTCGTCGGGTTGCGCCTGGAGAACACGATCGCATGCAGGGCGATGTTTGCCAAGTACAATCCACCGCACAACAGCCCGAGCCGCGCGGCGCTGCCGCCGGCTTTGTCTTCCGGCATGTCAGCTTTGGCAGGTGCCCAACCTCGGAAGAAGCTCGCCATTGTCAAGGCTTGGGCGGTTGGCTGTGTTATGTTGCGCTTCGGCCTTCTCCGCCTTGCAGGCGTCCCGCTGCCAGATTGTGGCCCCTGGCCCGCCGTCAATAGTCAACCAAGGCGACCAGCCAATGAGACCACGAGACGAGACAGCGCGATGGTAGGCACCCTCGACAGGTTGCCAGTTGTCAGTTCGGGAGCGCCATTGTCGCGCACACGCGACGGCAGCACACGCACGAGAGATGTCCTGTGCGGCGCTAGCCTGGGCGGCATCGGCCGTGTCGACGTCGGCGGCGGCGGCGGCGGCCTCGTGCCCCGGCGTGACGCGGCTCCACCCCTCGTGCTCGCCAGACAGCAAGATGTCTAAGTCGAGGCCCCGGTTGACGGTGGGGGCGGGGGGTGCCCACGGGGCCCGCGCGGACCACCGCAGCAGCCGCCGCTCCCAACCATGCCAGCGCGCGTTCCAAACCCGGTCCGTGCGGGTCGGTGCCAGCGACTCCGATAAAGCATCCGCCGAGGAGGAGCCACCACCGCCGCCGCCGCCTGCGCCTCCTCCGCTGGAGGACCTGACGCGGGCGGGGCTGACTCCGTGGGAGGTGCTGGGGGTGGCGGACCCGTCCACCGCCACGGTGGCGGACGTCAAGGCGGCGTACCGGGGCCGCATGAAGCTCTACCACCCGGACGTGTACGCGGGCGACGGCGACGGCGACGCCATGGCAGGTTCTGGTACCCACCGCTCGCCACGGCATAGGATGCCGTGTAACTCATGAACTGAGGGTTCGAAGCGCGTTGGATGACGTGGCGAGCGGTGTCTGCCAGGCCCTAGACTCGGGCGAGGCGCATCGTCGCGGCGTTCGTCGCCGTGACCGAGGACTGGGCCGCGGCGGGGGTGGCGATGGAGCGGGGAGCGGCGGCGCCGGGGGAAGCGATGGACGAGTGGGGGTACGGGTCGTCGGCAGGGGCTTACATTCGTCCACTTGTCGGCTCAACGTAAGCGCTTGGTGTGGGTCAGGGGGTGCATTTAGGGGTTGTTTAGGGGGTTTTTATGGGGTATAAGGGTTGTCTAGGGCATATCTTGAGTCGAAAACGGCTCAGGTTGAGCTGAAAAGTGGACGAGTGTAAGCCCCTGGTCGACGGTGTTCTCGTGGGCGCGGGCGGACGCGGACCCGTTCGAGGAGCCGGAGGGCCCGGCGGACACCGTGTTCGTCAACGAGTTCGCCTGCCGCGGCAGGGCGGTACATGTTGACCCCAGGTTGACCCCGTGTTGACCGTGCTTGGCATCAGCGCTTGGCGCCCAACTGTGATGAACCGCTTTTGAACTTTGCTTTCAATCTCAACTTGCGTCGCTACACCGTGGCCGGGGGTGCCCGTCCTACTGCTGCTGCGTCGTGCGCTCTCCGGTAGGCCAGTGCAGGTTCAACCGATGAAACCCGTGTTGAAGCCGCCTGGAACTATGCTCTTGAAACTAATATATGATGAACAGCTTTCAAAATTTGCTTTCGATGTCAATTTGCGCCGCTACTCCCTGTCCAGCTTCGCGTTCGCCGACGACACCGGCGCCGCCAGGTTTAAGGTCAGGCCTGCCAGATATCATTGCATGCCACGTCATCGTCAAGCAACGCGTTTTGAACCCTCGTTTCTTGCGTTAATTGTCATCCTGTGATGTGGCGAGCAAATGTCCGCCCGGCCCTGGTACAAGCCGGGTGCGCCGTCGTGGTCCGAGCTGGGGTGGGGCGGGACGGATATCGCTCACCACGTCATCACAGAGGATCATCTAACTCACGAAACGAGGGTTAACATTTTATGTCGATGACGTGGCGGAACACAGGCCTGGCAGATCTGCCCGCGACGTCATGGGATGCCGGTGAACTCATTAAACGAGGGTTGCAACGCGTGCCGATGGCGTGGCGGGCGACATGTGGCGGGCCCTAAGCCGAGGCAGCGCGGCTTCGACACAGAGGCGTACAACCTGAACCTGGCCGTCGGTCAGTGCCCCGCGCTCTGCATCCACTGGCGAGGCCCGGGCCGCTTTCACTCGGTGTCCTAAAGCCTCTGTACTGACCATCCAGACGCGGACTGGACGTTACCGTACTGAGAATGTGCTGACACTATACTGACACTGTATAGACACCGTACTGTCACTATACTGACACTGTACTGACACCGTACTGACACTGTACTGACACTGTACTGACTGTACTGACGTCCATGGGTTGGCCTGATGCAGCGGGTGACGCCGCGGCAGCGGGCGCGGTTGGAGGACATCACGCGCGGCGCCGCGGACGGACAGAAGGACATGGACATCGCGGCGGACCTCATCTTCCAGCTTATAGCCAAGGTTGGGCCGGCCAGATATCGCTCGCTACGCTATGTGATGCCGGTTACCTGAACAAAACGAGAGTCCACAACGTGGATGATAACGCGGCGGACAATATGTGGCAGACCCTGGGCTATGGCAGACTTTGAGAACGGGCGAGCGGCGGCGCCGGCGATGAAGCGAACGCCCAAGCGCTCCACCGAATGGGTCGACTGGTACTGACCATAGTTTGGTTAGTGTGTTTAGCTACATAGTTTAGCTGTGGCTGTTATTCAAGGTGTTCAGATGTGGTCGTGTCGGCACGTGCAACACGACCGCTGCCGCTGTTAATTTGCGCGAGCTGCGGGTGCTGGTGTTTCCATGACTCGACTCCATCGGGAGTGTTGGCTAGGTTGAATACTCCGAAGTATCCGAGTGGCGGCGTGTTCGCTGGGTGGACAGAGCGCCGACCTACCGCTGCTGCAGCGGGGCGACCCGGCCGAGTTTGGGGGGTTCCGCCGGGAGGAGCAGGCACGTCACGTGGGAATGAGATGAAATGAACGACCGGAGGACAGCTTACATGGAGCTCTAGTTACATTCTATTGGATTATTCTTTTGGTTATCCGGAGCAATCGGATTCGGAAACTAAAAGACTTTTCTTGATGGGGCCCAGTCTCATGAGACGGGACGAGGCGGCGATCGCTCCAATAACTCCAGTGCCGCAAGCCATTAGTGTGCCGATCTCGGGAGAGAGGGTACGCCGAGCACTCCAGTATAGGAGTCCTAGCCGTTGTCAATCATATCAATATCTTTCATCGACGAGTTCGAGCAAATAACGCTCGCCGCGTCGTCACGTCATCGAGCGCGCCACTGCGAACGAGCCGCCTGCCCAACCGTGCTCCAGTCGAAGCGCTTGCACGCGAGCGTTGCAGGCTCGCCATGAGCTTTCATGATTTCGTCGCTTAACAGCTGTACTAGCTATGTGTAACACATCCTACGGGTGGGCGGGAATGTGCGAATGTGCAACACGTCAACTTGTGCCCACCAGTGGTCCAGTCGGCTTTCTGACACGCGTCGCCGCAGTAACGGGCGGTCTTGCACTGCGGGCACACTCTGAACTCCTTCAGAAGGCCCACAACCTTGCACCCGACGTTGACACAATACGTACCCCCCTCCAACGCCAATCTACGAAAATAGTAGGGGGTGACGATTGGATCATGCCCCCCCTTCTGCAACCAGTGAACAACGTCAGACAGGACGTACGGAGGAACGCCATGCTCCTCCGTGATCCCAGCCGCCGTGGCGACCCCGGCAGCCTCCACCACGTGGCCAACCTGGCGGGCGCTCGGACGGTCCTCGTACATATATTGGGCGAGAAACATGCACGCGTCGGCGTAGCCGTTCTCGGCGGCTTTGCGACACCATTGCAGCGCCTGCCGCTTGCTCCGCGTGACCCCACGCCCTAGAGCCGGGCAGATTATGCTCGCCATGTCAAGTGACGCCATTCAACCCAAGGAATGAAGGTCTTATAACAGGCAGGCATTATCCGCCAGGCCCTACCGCGGCCGACAGCGTACATCGTGCCCAAGTTATACGCCGCGCGTCCGTGCCCGGCCTCTGCCGCCCGTGTGTACCAGTCCGCCGCCGCCGGGTAGTCCGGCGTCACCGCGCCCTCCCCCTTGTCGAAGCAGCACCCGAGGGTGAACATGGCTGTCGGCAACCCGGCCTCGGCGCTCTTGGTGTACCATTGCACAGCTTGCTCGTATTCCTTCCTCATATCATGAATGCTCCCCAACGTATTCATAGCGTACGCGTGCCCCTGCCCTGCTGCCTTCTCCAACAGCGCCACGCCCTCCTCCGCACAGGGTTGGCACCCGCAAATACAACATTCAGTCATCAGCTGACCGCGTCGACGCGTCACAGTTTGTTGAGCGACCGGGAGACTGTCAAACATGCTGTCAAACCCTACATCCGCAGTTTCTGATCTGCCGGACGCGCCGACCTGTGTCGCCCCCGCAGTCCTATCCGCCTCGCACACCAGCCGGAAGCCCATGCTGTACATCGCCTCCCTGTCCAGTAGCACAGCCTCCCTCATCACGGCATCGTCCCCGAGCGCGTCCATCATTGACATGGAGTCCTCCGTCTGCGTGGTCCAGTCACCCAGCTGGCTCACGTCCACGTTCAAGTTCGCGAGGTATGTGGCGGCCATTGCCTGTGCCGGTGCGCGCTTGGCGGCGCCGCGCTCCGCCATCCGGCGCTCTTGGCGCGACGGCGGCATCTGGGGGAGCGAGCAACGCAATCCGGCAGGCAGCGCAGGCCGTGTTGAGAGCTTGAGAGCTTGAGAGCTTGAGAGCGTGGAGGATAATGATGAGCTTGAGAACCCGCCCGCTTTCACCCACCCACACTTGGCGTCAAGTAGCGGGCGACGAGCGCAACGACACGCAGAGAGGGCCACGCAGACGTCGGGGAGTCCGTCGAGGAGGGCGCCTGTGGTTGGCCACGCGCGCGCGACTGTGGTGCTGCACTGAGACAGGGCGGGGCCCGGGGCCGGCCTGGGCAGGTATTAAACGTAGTCAGGGCCGCGGGGTTAGGGTACGAGTAGTAGGGTTATCAGGCTCAGGTTAGGGTTAGGGTACTGAACTTCAGATGGTTTCGTCCATCGCATCGCGGCGCCACAAGCCAAGCGCGTGCGGAAAAAGCGCGGTGTAGAGCTAAGGCAAGAACCACTGATAAGCGAGAACCACTGATAAGCGGAGCCCCCCGAAGGCTTCTTTCGGCGCCCCGGTTTCCCGAGACGCAAGCCAAATCATCCGCGGGCAAGTGCAGTCGTGACCTAGGTGAAAAACAAACAAGATGGGAGTGAAACGCTTCGGCTCGGATGACGACGACGTCGACGACACCGCCGCCGCCGCCGTTGCCGAGAAGACCTCTAAGACCTCTAAGACCGAGAAGCGCGCGCGGACGGCGAAGGACGGCAGCGACAGTGATACCGACGCCGCCGCGCGGTCAGCGCGGAAGGCTGAGAAGAGGCGTGCCAAGGAGACCCTGGGCGCCGCCGCCGCTGGCGGCGGCGGCGGGGGTGCTAAATACATCGAGGTTGAGTGCGCGGGGCAGACGGGGCGCATCATCGGCAAAGGCGGCGCCAAGATCCGCGAGATTATGGCAAGGGGCTTGCTGATACCTAGCACTCAACCGACGTCGTGTTCTGGCGATTAGACGAACCGAGTCGCGCGTGTGTTTCGGCGGTCACCCTCACCTTAAGTCGTAAGTCATGCTCCAATCTCGGTTCGAGTGCCTGCCTGCCTGCCGACCCTGCTGCCTTGTTGCCGTTGACCCTGGTGGCAGGAGCTGACGGGGTGCACCATCGGCATCCGCAAGGAGGAGGGCATGTGCGATATCAGCGGCAGCGACGCGGCGCAGTGCGCCGCCGCGGAGCAGGAGGTCAAGAACATCGTCCTTGACGGCCGCGAGCGCGACGGCGGGGGCGATGGCGGCGGGATGCCCGCCGGGTTGAACCACAACCGCCGCCCCCCACAAGTCGACGGTCGAACCGCTGCCGCTGCCACCCACTGCGCCGCTGTCGCCGCCGCTCGCCCCACCGCTTCCCCCATTATCACCACCTTCGCCGACCACCCCTCCCCCGCCGCCGCCGCCACCACTGAGAGTGGTCCCGTGCGCGTGCGCGTGCGCAGCCTCCCCCCCGCGGCCGACGCCGCAAAGGTGGCTGCGTTCCTGAGCGTGGCGCCCACCGCCGTCAAGATCATCACACGCGGCGGCGCCGGGCCCGAGGCGGTGGTGGCCATGCCCTCGAAGATCGCGGCGCTGGACGCGCTGCAGCTGCACGAGACGAAGCTCATGGGGCGCTTCGTGCAGGTGGTGGAGGCAGGGGCTTACACTCGTACCGATTTCAGCTCAACTTGAGCTCTTCTGTCCACCGTGTAACCTGACTTAACTCATGAATGTGTCCTTGAGTTGCTTAAATTGAGCTCTAACGTGAACAAGTGTAGGCCCCTGGGTGGAGGACGACTTCAGCAGCGGCGGCGGTGAGGTGTACGGCGGCGGGTGGGGCGGCGGCGGCGGCAGCGACGGCGATGGCGATGGCGGCGCCGGCGGCGGTAGCGGCAGCGCAGCAGCTGGTGAAGGAGGTGGAGGAGGTGGAGGTGGAGGTGGCGGCGGGGACAAAGACGAGATGGTGGAGGTCGAGTGCGCGGGGCAGACGGGGCGGATCATCGGCAAAGGCGGCGCGAAGATCCGCGAGATCTCGGAGATGACGGGGTGCGTCATCAACATCCGCAAGGAGGAGGGCGTCTGCGAGGTCACCGGCCGCGACTGGGCCGCCGCGGCAGGGCCTGCCGGATATCGCTCACCACGTCATCCCTCGCTTTCAGACGCTGGGAACACTCGAGTGTTTCCATTGGCAAAGCCATGGCTGTTGCTGTTGCGGCTTCTGTTGACCAGTGAGTGGGACTCACCAACAAGCAAAATATGCCCGCCACGTCATCGACCCCCGACACGCATATTGAATCCTCACTTTTTGAGTTACATTACATCCAATGACGTGGCGAGCGACATGCACCAGGCCCTTCACGGCGGTGCAGGAGATAAAGAACATCGTGTCGGAGGGGCGGGAGCGTGACGGCGACCGCGGTTACGCCGCCGGCCCGGGTGGGGTTGCCACCGCCGCCGGCGGCGGCGGTGCCGGCGGCGGCAGCGGCGCGGGCGAGGGAGGCAACGGCGCCCCGGGCGTCATGCAGAGCCGGTAGGACCTGGCCGGGCAGATGTTGCACGAGTACTCCACGTCATCGGATGCCATGCCACTCAAGAAACAATGATCCAAAATACATTTTATGATGTTTGAGGCGATATGAGGCAGGTCCTACTCGGCGGGCCACCCCTACAACGCCGTTCGGTATGCCGCCCCCGGCCAGCGCGTCTCGCCACGATAGCGGCGTCAACGACTGGACGTGCGGTGCCGGCACCGGGCGGAACGACGGCGGCGGCTGCGGCTCCGTCAACTTCGCGCGCCGCAACTCGTGCTTCCGCTGCAGCGCCGCGCGGCCGGGCGGAGTCGCCGCCGCAACCCCCGGCAACATCCAGGGCGCCCTCACCAACATCACTGCCGGCGGCGCCGGCGCCGGCGCCGGCGCCGGCGCCGGCGGCGCGGCGGGGCAGCACCCCACGCAGGGCACGGCGGCGGATGGGTTCGAGGTGTTCGTCAAGTACCTGCCGCACACTGCGGACGAAAACGAAATCGCCGAATTCTTCACGCAGTTCGGTACGCTGCACGGGGAGGTGCGCCTGCTCCGCAACCCGGTGACGGGCCAGGCCAAGGGCGCCGGGTTCGTGTCTTTCGCCGCGGAGCACGCGCGGGCACTCGCGCTGGCCAAGGCACGGGGGTCCTTGAGAACAAGCACTCGACCGACGTTTAATCGAGTGCTGAGAAAATGAAAAGCTACAGGTAGCGGTGAGGACAGGGCTTCGAAGGATGAGAAGTAGAAAACAGTGATCCACCTCGACAGACAATGAATCGCCTCTCCTTCTCCTCGTGCGTCTGTGTGCGCATTACATTCACCCGGAGGTGAGGCATGCTCCGATCTCAGTTCGAGCGGGTTTTTATAAACAGAGTGACCCTGCGGCTGGGATGGAGTGAAGTTCGGCGGGCGGCACTTGAGCATAACGGCGGCGAAGACGGGCACCTTCGGCGTGCGGCTGGGCACGGAGCAGGCGTTCGGCAAGGGCTTACACTCGTTCACGTTAGAGCTCAAGTTGAACAACTCCAGGATACATTCTTGAGTTAAGTTGGGTTACACGGTGGACAGAAGAGCTCAAGTTGAGCTGAAATCGGAACGAGTGTAAGCCCCTGGCGTTCGGCACGCACACGCCGGCAATGCTGGCGGAGACCATCCGCTCCGTCATCGCCGCGGACCCGGGGGGCGTGTACGTGGACGGCACCTTCGGCCGCGGGGGGCACACCCGCGGCATCCTGGCCGCGCTCAGCGCTGACGGCCGCCTGCACGCCTTTGACATGGATCCCGAGGTCAGGCCTGCATCATCATCTCCCCCATCCACACGTTCATGGCCACTTTATACGATACGAAGCGATGGCGTGGAACGAGACGAAATTGAAATTGAAACGAAACGAAACGGAACGAAACGGGACCAACAATCACAAGCTTCAGATTGTGCGTTTTGCCTGACCTGGCAATCATGTTACGCTCGTGATTGGTCGATATCGTTTCGTTACGTTCCACGCTTTATTGTCTTGGTCATAGTCCCCTCCGCGGCCCTTTCAGGGTTACCGTCCGGTTGGTTCCACTGCGGTATACGATGAGAATAACACCCAGGCCTAGAAACCTGTTACTGAGCGTGTGTCGCGGGCCTAAGAAACCTTGCGCGCACGTGTCTCCTGAAGATATTCAATCACCCATAGAAATTGAGTATACCCCAGACATTCGGACCAACCAGTAGCACAGCTCTCAGCCCAGGCTGCACCTTCAAAGCACAGTTCGCCCAGTTTACCTAACCTAACGGATCCTTAGCTAATGTTTCGAAATGACGGGATGTGACCCGCCCCGCCGGCCGTGAAGGAGGGCAAAAAGTTAGAGAAGGAGGACTCGCGGTTCACGATACACCACCATCCGTTCGGGTGCATGGACCGGGTGCTGGCGCCGCTGGGGGTGGCGCCCCAAGGCGTATTCTTTGACCTCGGCATCTCGGTAAGGCAACGCAAGTTGAACCCATAAAATTCATTTTGAAAGCGCCTGGAGCTACGCGCTTGACACTAAAATATGATGTACTGCTTTCAAATTTTGCTTTCAAGTTCAACTTGCGGCGCTGCATCTGGTCGCCGCAGTTCGACGATCAGAACCGCGGGTTCCGGCCGGAGCAAGACGGGCCGCTGGACCTGCGCTTCGATACTACGCGCGGCGTGCCCGCCTCGGAGTTCCTGCAGGGCGTGGAGCGCGTGGAGCTGGTGCGGATCCTGGCGGAGTACGGCGAGACCACGGACGCCGCCGCGGCGCGCCGCATCGCCGACGCCATCTGCATCGCCAGGGAGGCGGGGCCTGTGCCGATGCTACCCGCCACGTCGTCCTCAGGCATTTCGACCCTCACATTTAGAGTATCACGACATCCTATGACGTGACGAGGGCAATATCTGCCCGGTCCATAGCCCGCCACGTGGTCCTCACGCGTTTGCAACCCTTGGTGCTTGAGATACACGGCATCCTTTCACGCTGACTCGCACTGTCTGGCGGACCATGGGCATCGGAGGGGCGGCTGCCGGCGCGCACCCGGGAGTTCGCCGCGCTGGTGGCGGCCGCTAAGGGCAAGGAATACCAGGCAGGGAGGCGGATGAAAACCCGCACCTTGGCGGCTCGGTTCCAGTGGCAACGGTTCTGCCCAGTGATGCTTATTCAGCTTCATCTTTACCGACCATCCCCGTGCAGAAACTAATGACACAACACTGACGGCAAACCTGCCGCCACTTCTGTTCAGTCTTCAGACCCGCTTCTGTTTCATGCGCGCCTTATCCAGCTCTGTGCCTCGCTCAGTATGGGTACATAATTTTATTTTTTCCGCGCGGCTTAACCAGCTCAACACCTCCTGTTCGAAGAACCCACCAGAGGTATTGCGCCAAATAGACGCGCCAGAATGCTTTGAGCGCGGCTTCGCCAGCTCATTAGCACAGCTTAACCAGCTCAGCGCCTCCTCTTCTGAAGAATTTCAGAAGAAATCACCAGAGGCGTTGCGCCAAATGGCTGCGGCAGAAACATGTTTTAAGCGCGACTTAATTTTAACCTGCGCACACCTCCTCCTCATGAGGTGCCGCTCTTACCCGCGCCAGATCTGACCGTGGAACCCTATGCCAAGAGCAGGGCCTGCTCGCCATGCGGGCCTGTGCTTCGTTAGGGTTGTACATTCACCATGCGAGTGCCTTGGGGTTTCGAATGGGTTGGTTAAACTCAGTGTCGGCCTGACTAGTCAGGTTTATCTACTCGATATCGAGGGTCTATTTACTCAAGGATCGCGACCCGGTCGGATTTCCGGCGAGTCGGTCGGCTGGACTTTCGCTTTGGACTGTTCTGATTGGTCGAACGGACTTCGATACCACTTCTTCGATACCTGACCCGACACTGAGTTTAACGGTCTCCATGCGAGTGCTTTGGGGCTCGATGCATGGGTTGGTTAATACTCACCATGCGAGTGCCTTGGGGCTCAGGGAATGGGTCGGTTCTTTATCCAAGTTTTCCGGTCTTGTGTTTTTCTGCCTCAGTTCAGTGCGCGGATACCAGCAAGCTCCCACGTTACCCACGGGCATCTTGTTAAACATCCGCGCAACATCGACGTGCCCATTCATCCAAATGGGTACCAGCGCTTTACAGAAAGCTATGGGTGGTCCACTTCGTTAGCTCATGGTTTCATGAAAAGCTCCACACTCTCATTTTGCTGGCCCGCTGAACGATGGTTTTGTTTTAAGTTTGCGCCCCCGACACCCCAAGAGCGTGGCGCTGTGAGTGACGATACCCATGTTCGTGAAACCCACGGAACAACACGTTCCAGGGCGGATAATGAGCTTCTAATCAACATGATAGGAAGAGACTGACACGCGCCGCCTAGCACACAAACACAAACAAACGAACACGAACCTCCGACTTCGCACTCAGACACTCAGACTTGGGAACACGCTCGGCTCGCACCATCATCCCATGACCCACGCGCGAACAAGCAACATGCCTGGCCCACACGAATAACCGGTGACTCGGGCTTGGTTTGGTCTGGACCCTGCCCCCCGGCGATGCACCCGGCGAAGCTGACGTTCCAGGCGCTGCGCATCTGCCTGAACCAGGAGTTCGACGAGATGCGCCGCGGCATGGCGGCCGCACAGGCCATCATGCCCAACGGCGGCCGCCTCGCTGTGCTCACGGCATGGATACATTTTATTCTCATCCAAACTTTACAATACCCCTCTTCCAGAACTTCAATACGGTGACAGAGTACGCAAAACCACTTAGCGCCTTAGCGACTCGGAGTGCTAGGTCGTCCAAATGGACATTTCTGATTGGTCGAACGGGACGACTGAGCACGCCAAGTCGCTCAGTGGTTTGACGACTTTGTAATATTTTTCCCGACATTTTCAATACTTGTATTTCCCGAGCCTTACAATACAGGTTTCCCCCAAACCTCACACGAATCTTTTGGGGGCAGGTTCCCAGGAGAACGGCGGTGTGAGTGACGATACCCATGTTCGTGAAACCCACGGAACAACACGTTCCAGGGCGGATAATGAGCTTCTAATCAACATGATAGGAAGAGACTGACACACGCCGCTGAGCAAACAAACGCCAACCAACCACACACCCCAACCACACACCTATCTATATATGCATGTGAATTCACCTCCCCCTCTCCCCACACCCACCCCCCCCCCCCCTGC
>Ga0307488_10002880_pt1 | contig 14486 bp, 14 predicted proteins | sample SB02metaG_FD_202248 | JGI IMG/M metagenome (GOLD analysis project Ga0307488, IMG submission 202248) | Sea-ice brine microbial communities from Beaufort Sea near Barrow, Alaska, United States - SB 0.2 | ecosystem: Environmental > Aquatic > Marine > Coastal | place: USA: Alaska | collected... | reverse complement strand
TCATCCTGATTTTGAATCACCACATCATCCTGATTTTGAATCACCACATCATCCTTCTCTGTTGTTTCAAGTGTATCACCGGTTTCGTCCATGGAATAAAATTCATTCATTGGTTCAGAATCATCAATGTCATCAATCGATGACATGAAATTTACATTAATATTTTCTTCAACCTCTGCATCAAATTCTTGCAGTTTTGTTAAAAGGCGCGTGAATTGTTTCTTTTGTGAAACATGAAAAAAAGATATATAATTCACATACAATGTTATTTGTTGTTTTAAAATCATGTTCTCAAAGTCCAATGTATTTAAAAAATTAGATACAGAGAACCCGCCGCGATTTTTATCATTATAGTTTGTTATCTTCTCACACGTATTCTCGTACTTCATTTCTAAATGGTTCACAAATTGTAAAGTCATATTATGTATACTTGATATGTCTTCGTTTGAATACTCATGACTTGTATCCAAATCCTTATAAATAGGGAAACTTTTATATTCTAGTTCGTCTCCATTCAAGTCTGCAGAATTATCTTTAATGTATGTAGATACCAAATTATAAAGTTTGTAATAGTCGCAATACATACGGTTAGATAACAGCGTTCGGAATTTATCCAGATTGTCCATTTCAACTGAAAATGCTCTATATTGAAAGAAAAAAGAATCCAAACAGAAGACAAATATTTTCTTATTGTTTTTTTTCGATAACTCGCTATATACTGTTTTCAAATGGGATAATTTGGTCTGTATTGTATTTTTCATACGTAAAATTTCTTTGTTTAAATTGGTTATCGTATGAAAATTCTTTTTGAATTTATCTAAATTAAACGATTTGTTCATTATATATTTGTATACATTTCCACCTCATAAAAAAACTCACGGAAAAGCTTTTTTATTTTTTATTTTTTTATTTTTTATTTTTTATTTTTTATTTTTTATTTTTTACAATCTATAGAGAAATAGTATTTTTCGACCAGAGGTCATATTTGTTCTCCCATAGATTATAATAATAATCCCGTGTATTTTCATTATAAATATTGTTCATAATTGTATCATAATCATCATTACAACTGGTTTCATCCACCATCTTTTTATCAATTGAATTTGTTTCTACGTCTACTACTATTTCTTTCTTCTCATCTTTCTTCTCATCTTTCTTTTTTAGATAAAACGTGGGTATATTCATAATATTTACTACCATCTTTGGTCTTAAATCTTTATTTACGTGTTTCTTCACCTCCCAATATTGCCCCGCTTCTTCGTCATATACCAACTTAATGATATACTGTTTGTTTAATTCCACCACAAACTTCTTTGATTGAGATGTATTATATAATTCTACATTAAAGAATACATACGAATAGGAATATTTGTTCTCATTGATTTTTTTATGAAGATCGCAATATGTGATTTTGCCGATATTCATATCATGAAATGTACTCTTTAAATCTTGCACAGTCACATATCCCAACATTCGGGGAATATATAACTTCAATGTATTTGTCTTGGACATGTTCGTTTAATTTTACTATTGTAATTTGTTAGTTGGTTATTCATTCTTTTGTAACTAAAAAAGTATTCAATTTTTTGTTAAAAATTCATTTTTATCATTTTGTCTTTCCAAATGTTTTGGAATATGTTTTAGAATCGTTTGTGCGACAATATTATGTTGTTTTAGTAATTTTACTATTTCTTTGTATCTTCCATCATTTGCCAACTCATCTAAACAGACACATCGTGAAAAATTGAAGAAGGTCTTCGATGCGATAACAATGTAATACACCTGAAAACAAAGACAATATGTCAACTATCGATGATGCTGAGTTAGAGCGACTACGCTATATGGAAGAAAAGTATAAAAAGGTTCAAATGTGGAGGAATAAAGCTACTCAAAACTGGCGTGAAAAAAATCGCGATAAATACAATGCCTCTATGCGAGATAAATACAAGGAAAAGAAGGATGATGTATCATTCAAACAGAAAAATCGTGAATACGCAAAAAAACATTACTACAAACAAAAGGAAGAATCAAAAAACATTCCTTCCTAAATTATACTAAAATCGATTCTTTTTTTGATAAAATATACCTCTGTAAAAATTACAATGAGTAGTGAATATTCAAATATGTTACATCTTGATTACAACGACATTCTTATCAAATATGGTATGGATATTCATAATATCAAGGTGGGTGAAAGTTATATCAAAATACAAAGAGACAAAGCGATTACTGACTTAGGTAAGTGTCTTCATAATGAAACCATCGAGTATCCTAATTACCACAATGATTTTTGTAGCGTGGTTGAACTTTTATTTGAAAAAGCGTCTGAGAAAATATATTATACATATCCTACAAAGGAAAATACGGATATTCTCCCCAAATAAATCGAGATGTCGGGTGACAAAAAAAACATAAAATTGAAATACTTTACATATCAACTGTTTTACTATCATAATATCATAATAGTATAATCAAATACATTCCAAAAATGACTTCCTTAGATATAGATGTAAATCTGTATTTGAAGTCGAACATAAAACCAGAATATATTGGACGTAAACATAGACTACCGCACAATATAGACAACTTGTCTGACTTATCATTATACTCTCCTGAAAAAATAAACCTTCCGGAATTATCTAATTCTATACAAAAATGCAATATTCTCTTGAATGATTTGAAAAATATGTCTAGTGATGAAAACATAGATACATGCCCTGTTTGCTTTTCTGAACTTGGAGACACGAATGTCGTAATATCCGCGTGTAATCATAAAACGTGTGTATCTTGTTTCGCAACCAATCTGTTACATAACAAGAACAGTGGCGACTGTTGCGTTTTATGTAGAGCGAACGTTTGTAGATGAAACTGTAGATGAAGACATAAAATTGAAATATTTATACCGCGTGTATTATCAGTAATCAAGATAACCTCTCTATCAATAATCATAATCTATAACAATGGGCCGCGAACAACCACCCCCGGTCCATCGTCCGTAAATCTGCCAATAAACCGAAGAAGAACACTCAGGTGGGTCGTCGCACGGAGAAGAGTGTGACGGATGTGGAATATTCTACGGATATGGATGAGCAGATCAAAATTCTTGTTAGAGAAGCGCCACGACTAGCAATTACTACTTTATCCAAGTTCTTTTCCAAGATAGGAACCGCACTTGGATTTTGAGATAAACTTTCCCAGTCCAATTTATCAAACGGAACCCATTCGCACAACTTCATAAAATGAGTCCCTTTATTTATCATTGTTGTCATTTTAGTTTTATTAATATAAGTAAATGGGTGATTATTATAATCAATTTTGTTGAGATTGTGAGATGATTGTAAAAAAATACAATAGGGTTGTGTTTCTTTTTATTATTTCAACAATTATTCACAAGTATCGTATTATTCATCATCATACCCCTCAAATCCCCACCCTTTGAATTTATATAGGTTCATTGGATTAAATCGGTTTTTCATCAAGTCTTCCATAATCCCACCACGAAACATTCTATCTTTCATCGCATTGTAATCGTATGTGAATATATTTGGATTTTTAGACAACCCACACCAACTCAAATTACCCAAGTTGTTTTCCAATAGATGAATCGCATTTGGATTGTTAGCCAAATTAAACCAATCTACTTTATCCAAGTTCTTTTCCAAGATAGGAATCGCATTTGGATTTAAAGACAACTGTTCCCAATCTACTTTATCCAAGTTCTTTTCCAATAGATGAATCGCATTTGGATTGGAAGACATCTGTTCCCAATCTACTTTATCCAAGTTCTGTTCCAATAGATGAATCGCATTTGGATTGCCAGACAACCGAGACCAATCCACTTTATCCAAGTTCTTTTCCAAGATAGGAATCGCATTTGGATTAAAACACAATCCACACCAATCTACTTCATCCAAGTTTTTTTCCAAGATAGGAATCGAATTTGGATTTAAACTCAACATATCCCAATCCACTTTATCCAAGTTTTGTTCCAAGAGATGAATCGCATTTGGATTTTCAGACAACTCTTCCCAATGTACTTTATCCAAGTTCTTTTCCAAGATAGGAATCGCATTTCGATTGTAAGACAAGTGATACCAACACACTTTATCCAAGTTTTTTTCCAAGATAGGAATCGCATTTGGATTTAAACTCAACATCCACCAATCCACTTTATCCAAGTTTTGTTCCAAGAGATGAATCGCATTTGGATTTTCAGACAACCAATACCAATCCAGTTTATCAGACCGAACCCATTCGCACAACTTCATAAAATGGGTTCCTCTATTTAACATTGTTGTCATTTTAGTTTTAGTTTTAGTATGATATAGGTAATGGTGTGGTAAAAAAGATTCAATTTTTGGATATATTGTATTGTTTTATGAAAATCGTAAAGGGGAACGTTACCGATAAATGAATTAAAAAAGGCAAACACTGAAAGTGTTTGTCACATTTTAAATCTTCATCGGTGTAAACGAGTTTACTTCTTTACAATCCTCTTTACTACCTTCTTCTTGGTAGTAGTAGATTGCTTAGTGTTACCGCTACCCTGTTGTATTTTTTCACGCTTTGTCTTATATTTGGTATATTCTTTGTCAAGGTTATTCAGTTCAGTAATCCACATCTTTTCAAGAGAGGTCTTCTTCAATATTTCTAATTCTGTCTCGGTTGTTGCCTTTTCCTTCATAATCGTATCTACATTTTCTTCCGTTACAGAATCCATCGGCATCTTCACCAAATACTTATAATCTCCGTCAATGAGATTATATCCCTTTCCGTTTAGTAATTCAGTGACTTCTTGTGTCTTTTTTCGCCTCAAGTCAATTGACCCGGTAAGAGTTTCCTGAATATATTTCGCACGATTTGATAATCGCACAAGCTTCTTTTCCATATCTCGTACAAGATAATCCTTACGTTTCTGGTAGAGTCCCAAACGGATTTTATAAAAGTCTTCTATAATTTCCACAGGATTGTTATACTTACGTAGTTTGCAGTCAGAATCAAACATATTCATATTGGTGGTGCTAACAGTAGTAAATAGTTTCAATAACTTTTCTACACCATTACATTCGTTCACATCTATTGACCCTTCCAACTCGCTCAGTTTTCCACGCGGAAATACAATCGTAAAATCGACCGACACTTCTGTTGAGACCGATGTAAAATCGCGGATTGAGGGAGCGGTCTTTTTTCCCGTCTTATCATTGGTCACACCATCTACTAAGGATTCCAAGAAAGAGGTATACTGCATGGTCCATGTTCCAACCGGTAATTCTGTAATGCGTATCTTGTCTTCACCGACCGTTTCATAGATTCCCTTAATCAAATACTTCTGTTCTGCGATGTTAGTAACTGTACCTTTAAACCCCTCATAATAAGGGACAAAATCTAAACTATCTACTGTCTTATTTGTCAACTTTGCTTTCAAGTAATCAATAACCGTCTTTGGGTCGTATGACGCAACACTACACGAAAACCCCGTTCCTATACCAGAAATACCATTCATTAACGCAAATGGAATAATAGGAACATAATACTCGGGCTCTACAAGTGTCCCATCATCATCCAAATATGTCAATACCGGATCATCCGCTTCTGGGAATATATGACGTGTTAATTGGTTCAATGCGGTAAAGATATATCTTTCCGACGCACTATCATCGCCACCGTGTAATCGTGTTCCAAACTGTCCGTTTGGTTCCAATAAATTCACATTGTTTGAACCCACATAGTTCTGTGCCATATTTACAATCGCACCGTTCAAACTGGCTTCACCGTGATGATACGCACTATGCTCTGATACATATCCAGAGAACTGTGCGACCTTTATTTCACTGGTTAATCTTCGTTTGAAGGCGGAGAATAAGATTTTACGTAACGATGTCTTCAACCCGTCCACCATATTCGGTATAGATCGTGCACAGTCATATGTGCTAAAATGTATCATTTCATTATCAATGAATTCTTCATAATTAACAGACGGTCGATTTGTATCCAGATAAGAAGTCTTGTTGTAATTCTCTAACCACGTCTTACGGTCATTCGCACGTTTCTTATTAAATACCTTGTCAATAGAATCGTCGCTTATTGTCCCCGAATAAACGAAATCAACAATCTTTTTATGTGCGAAGTATTCCTTAAACTCCGCAGAGGTGGATGTTCCAAGACCCTTAAAATATTTAATCGTCCACCCGGACGGGTTACTATCTGCGAAGGTAGCCTTCCATTGGTTATATTCACCATCATTGTAAAACAACTTTGTCTGAGCCCCTTTCTTCGCTCGAAGAATAGGAGTATTCATAAACGAGATAAACCCGGGTATCTTCACTAATGACGACCATTCACTGTGAAACAGATTAATACACAAACCTTTGATATGCGACCCATCCAAATCCTGATCGGTCATATACATAATCTTCCCATATCGCAAGTGTTTGTGGACATCATCCATCGATTTATATTCTTTTCCGGTTTCTAATCCTAGAATTTTCTTGATTTCACTAATTTCCTTATTTTCGGCAATTTTCTTGATTTGCTCTCCGCGAACGTTCAATAACTTACCCTTCAATGGATAAATTCCCATTGTATTTCTGTCATCACTGGATAACCCAGATACAATACCAGACAAAGCACTCAATCCCTCACATAATATTAAGATACACTCCTTTGACTTGGTTGTTCCACTATAATTAGCATCAATCAAGTTCGCAACGCCACGAACTGACTTTGTCTTGGAACCGTCCGTCTTTTTTGCCAACTTATTATCCTTCGCTTCTGTCAAAGAACACGCCGTATCCATCACACCCAGTTTCGCAACCTTCTCAATAAAGGAGTCTGACACAGAACACGTCGATCCGAACTTAGCATAGGGGGTGTTCATACAATCCTTGGTTTGACTGTCGAATGACGGGTTCTCGATATCACATCGCAAAAACACTAGCAATTGTTCTTTAATTGCGGAAGGGTTCACGCGAATTTTCTTCTTCTTTTCAATATAATCACATAACTTACGAACAATCTGTCCGCTAATATAGTCTATATGCTTACCGCCCTTTGAAGTCGAAATACCATTCACAAATGATACGTGATGGAATTCGTGAGTAGGTGATATCGAAACCGCATATTCCCATCGTTCATCGGGATTTTCATATACACGCTTCACGACATCCTTTCCGCCAATATACATATCTATATACTGCTGAAAGTTCTTTACCGGGACTAATGTATCATTATAGCTTACCTTGATTTTCTTTGCGGAATGATCGGTAACGGCACCAATATCATATACACGCTTCTTTAGAAGGGCTAACATATCAGATGTCAGTCCATTCACACCCAACCTTGCAAAATCGGGACGAAATGATACCTTGGTATAAGGTTTTGTGGTCTTTGGCACCTTTGTAATGATAGGTGGACTAATATTATCCAAATTGTTATGAAATTCCTGAACGTATTTTAGACCTCGGATATGATCGATTGTTTCTACGCGTCCATATATCGACCAAATTAGAACTAATTTAAACCCAAACCCATTCTTTCCACCAACTATTTTTTTTTCGTCTTTGTTATAATTTGTAGATGTTCGCAAGTGACCGAATACCATTTCGGGGATCCATAAGTCATACTCAGGATGCTTGGCGATATCGATTCCATTTCCATCATTTGACATTGTGATTGTACCATCATCTTCGATGTTTGTATCAATATACGTTACAAATTTTTTTTCCAAGTTAGGCGAATGTATCATACGAATCACATGATCGCGACAATTTACAATACCTTCATCAAATAGTTTATATAGTCCAGGAATATATTCGATATCCCGCAAGACCAGTTTGTTTCGTTCATCATCAAATACCCACATATTTGCGTCCACATTTTCAACGGAACCGATATACGTATCTGGGTTATCCAGAATATGTTGTTTATCGGTTTTACGCTGATATTGTTTAGCAAGTGCAGATGTTTGAGACGACATAGTAATATACTTTGTTATTTACTCTTTATTTTCATTCATATGATATATTCAATTTTTCCAAAACAAAATGTCGTAATTCTCTATATAATATTATGCCTACATCTATGTTTGATATCAAAAAATTTTGCGAAAATGGGACTACGCGAACGAATGGAGTTATCAATACTTCCTCATGTAATAATAATAATATTGATTACCTGAAAGTTACTACTAGTACAAACAATCCGCAAATTTCGTGTAGAATGCGATACGCGCAAATTGCCCGGGGTTTTATTCGGTAATTTGGTTCATTTAGTCAAATACAATTTATTTTCTCACAGATGTATATATATTATGAAACGTCCTACGCGTCATTGTGATGGTACTTACCACGTTAATGGAAAAAAATATGAAGAATTATTTGGAAGTCGCACACAAGTCATGAATGGTACTGCGTATAAAACAACCGGTGGTCTTGTTACGAATAGTTTACTAAAAAACAAATGGGGGCGTATTGTTTCGGCAAAGAAACATAAATCCGCAAAGAAAGAACAACGTCTTAAGAAACACGGTTATACCGCCAAAAAAGGTAAATTCGGTCCAGTTAAGATGAAGATTAAGATGAACAAAACCAAGAAATGTCGCAAGTAAATTTTTAGATCCTTTCTAATATGAGATATACCTTCTATTGTATATCTCATACACACGTCTAATCGAATTAGACCAAATACCAATCCATTGAAATGTATTTTTCATCCACAATATAATCCATCATGTTTTCCAACACGTATTTTTCAAAATAATTCTTACTTACAATCAATTTATCGTTCTTGTCCTGACGATTATTTGAATACATCTTACAATAATAGATATATGTGTCATATATAGAAATATCATAGATCGAACCAGGTGAACTCGCACGATTTGTAGTCGTATGTTTTTCGCGTAATATCTCTTTCAAACTATTTAACGCAGTCTGAATGTCCATATGTTTATCCCATAAAGAACAACGAATACCTGTAATGTATTTGTCACGGTCAATTTCAATGGATGGAAAATAATAAGAAATCAAGTCTATGATTTGTTTATCACTTAAATTTGGGAACGTGTCATTATTTAAAACACACCACTTACGAAATAAGGTCACTACTTCATCTATCTCCATATCACTTTCAGTTTCATCAATGCTTACCGTTTCCTCCCAAAATGATAGGAATTTTTCGATCGATGGCATATATTTACAACATATTCCTTTGAATAAATCTTGGTCTTCAATATAATATGTTCTTAATTTATCAGTTACAATTGTCTTGAATGTTTGTAAAAACATAATCGGTGGTAATTCTTTTCTATTCAGATAGTGTCGCCATAAATACTGCATATTATTCCAACTAATATAGGGCGTTCTCATTGTAGAACGGTTATTATCTGTCGTGTCAATCAATTGATTTTCTTGCGAAATATCGATGTAATCTGTTATAAAATTCGATACTAACGATGTAGGTGAAGTGTTTTTCAAGTATAATACACTATTATTTAATGACAAATTACTTGAATTCAAAATATATTCATCAGATGAACCATACCTCGCCGAATAATGACACGCTACTGCCATTATATCCAATGCCATATTATTAATCAAATAATTTCTCACGTGTTCTTGTTGTATATTATCATTTATATTCAATAAACGACAGTCGCTATAATTATGATCGTAGTATTTATTCTTAAAAGTCTGCGATAATTGAACTCCCATTAAAAACTGACATATATTATTTAAATCGCGTAAAAATGTATTTGCTACCGGATGGATATAATGTATTAAATTTGTATTTTTACGAAGTATATTATCTCCTAATATGGTTAAAAAATACTTTGTTTCGTTTTTGGTTGAAAATAGAGCAGGATACAATGATTCGATTACACTTTGAATTGTCTCCGTCTCAGGAATTGTTTTAATTAAACTGTTTTCGCGTATACGCTTCATTATATTCATTCGGGTTTTTTGTTTCCAAGACATTAAATTTCGACCTTTACTTATCGTACTTAATATATGATGTAATATATCGTCTTCGCTAATTACCTGGTATTGAAGATTGTTATATACAAAATAATTATCAGTGGCAGAGATGTAATAATATTGGTTTTCATTCATAAACTTCTGTATAAATACATCTTGTTCGGCGGTTAGTTCTTCCATACGTTCCACGCGCTGTTCATGATTTTGTTTCAAATGTTCCAATACATTCGGTAACTGATTACATATATATGATTGTAATTTCGATTTCATATAAGAATCATTTTGGTATTCACCAATCAAATCATTTATCGAATTATAAATCGAATCTTTATATTCATCAACCTCATTGTTATCATTCATAATGTTGTATGTTTTTACATAAGTTGCGGTTGTATCTCTATACCTTTTTACATTTTTGAATATTTTTATGTTTATAGAAAAACAACATAAAAATTATTGTATATCAATATACATCCAGATGTTGTCATCTTCTACCATTGAAACACTCTATTCGTTAAGAGACAATATTGTTGCTACTAAGTTATCTTGTCACACACCGAAAATACACAATACTAATGAAGATTCCAATACAATTAAATATATGTTAGATTCATTTATTCAACAAATCGATACAAAAATTATGTCTGAATGTAAACATAGCTATTATGAAACACTCGTTCAGTCAAGCATTGACCACAATAAACACATTCACGTCACCAAATGTCACAATTGTTCTACTGTATTCCCATACAGTCGTTCCAAATTATAATATGTAAATGTTTTTTATGTTTTCATATTATACACCTTTGAAGAATTACAGGGTCGCTACGCTTCGTATTTTCTTCTTTGGTTTATACTCATCCATACTCTCAGATATAGCGAGTGTTATATACTTTGATATACAAATATTCGCATTTAATACTTCTTCTGACGATAATACCGAAAACCATTGGTATTTGGGACGGCGCAATAATTCATCGCTAGGAATATAGATACCATATGCTTCTGGGTGCAATTTCAAATACCCTTCTTCCATTAAATCCTCTAATAATATTGGTTTCTCTTTGTTGTTTTTTACTCCTACCGCAGACGCACTTATTAAATTCATTTTATTGTTCTCTATATTATCACATAGAATTTGGTTGACCATTCCTTTAAAATCTGGTTCACTACTAAAATGTCCTTTCGAATGCATTTTAGTTACTTTCTCTATTAATTCAGCAATTACCTCATCATCTTTGTCCGCACCTATAAAATACGTATCGGGAATAAATCGACTTGTTATGGGTTGCTTTAATAAATTTCGGGTTTTATTTATACTTTCACACACAAATGGCATATTTCCATCCGTACCATCCTCATATAATCCTTTTAAATTGCGTAAACACACAAATGAATTGGGAACAGTCATTCCACCATAACTATGTATTAATTTCAATATACCCAATTCACGATAATAGTGTTTCATCGGTTCCGCTATATTATTTATTTCAATATCCCACGAAGGTAATAAACTACTAAATGACTTATCATCTATTAGACAAATGTGGAAATCGTCACCACAATGATCAATAATCGATTTTATAGTCAAATGTAGATAGGGTTGATTTAAATCGGTTGTATTCCGCGAAGAAAAATCTTTCCAGATCCGCGAGTTTACTTCATATTTGGTATGTATCCAAATCTTTTTTCGCCCATGTCCGTATAACGGCAAATCATTTAACAAGTATTTGCGTATCGCTTCATCATCATTATTACTCGTAAAACTATTTTTATATTGCGATGCTACATAACTTGTTATTATTAATATACCAATGGTTAGCACATAATGTGTCGTATTTTTTGAACTAAACAGCATTATAATTATTGTATTCCTTGTATACAATACTTATATATTTTTTGAAAATTAAAAATAAATCATATAATGTATATTATACGACGATTCATTGTAGCGTATTTTTTTCACATGCATTATCGCGTGGTATTTACAAATCTGTCGCAATATTGATGTAAACGCATTATACGTTATATCTCTTTCTACATAGAATTTTTTCCCCACATGATAGTGCGGTTTAATCAATTCGTAAAAAGATTCATTATATTTATTAAATGCCATCTTACGATACGCATTCGCGTCAAATAAATAATATTTGTCCGTTTTCAAGCACACCTTATCCAACAAATCAAATAATATTTGTTTGTTGACCGGTGATTTGAAGATTTGCGATGACATGGTAACCCGAATATATATTACATAGATTTTTATTTGCAAAGAGATTTTATTGTTTTTGCTATATCTCTTTCTTTCAAAATACATTTTTACACTTCTGTCAATATTGGCAATAGTTTATTTGTGAATAATGCTAATTCTATACAATCTTCATGAACATTATGGAAAATTGTTATATATTTACATAACACAGGAATTGTTTTGTATTTCTCATCTTCATTCATGAGTGTTGTTTGTTTTACAAAAGTAAAAAAATAATCCAATATATCAATTACTGAATATCCATAGTCATAAATATCGTATAGGATTTTTATACCACCAACCAAGTCTTTCTTTTTTAAACACGTTATATATTCTTCGTATTTATAATTCGAAATGTTAGAACAGACCAATTTACATAATTCGACGTCTACCGCTTGGTTTAATATGTGTAATTTCTCCAAATAAGTTATTATCAACCGGATAGATGAACCACATACTGATAATAAATACTTTTTTGAATCGGTGTCGATTTTTATATTTTCAGTTGTTATTATTTTTTCCATTATTAAGTTTATCTCTTCATCCTTGCACATTGGTAGTTTAAATAAATGGGTTCGCGACTGTATACTTTCTATTACCTTTTGGATATTCGTACACACCGAAATCAAGTGAATGTTATTCTTATATTTATCAATGTAATTGCGAAATACTTGTTGACTTTGTTCATTAATTATATCAATATCATCTATTATTACTAATTTCTTTTTACCATGTATCGCACTTCGCGATTGACAAAATGTTTTCATTTCTGTTCGGAAATATTGTATTCCTTGTTCTTTCAGATTGTTTATAACTAATATATTGTTCTCAGGAAACCGGTCCAGCTTTTTCAAATTATAATAGTCCCGAATTAGAGCGTTTAATAATGTAGTTTTACCCGTACTTGGACCACCTATAAATAATATGTTCAAATCATCTAACTCTATCATTGTTTTTATCGCATCTCGCAACGATTCGTCAAAACGGAACTCGTCCACATGATATGGTTTATATTTCGCTATAAATGTTTCGTCTATTTTCATTGTCTATATTACAATAGAATCAAATTATTATATTCTTTTTGATAAATATAAACATTTTATCTCTTATTCATATACTATGACTTCGAAAACGTATTATGATATTCTCGGCGTCTGTAAAGACAGCGACGCTAAAGATATTAAAAAGGCGTATCGGACTTTATCATTGAAGTATCACCCGGATAGGAATTCGGACCCCGACGCAACTGAAACATATAAACAAATTAACGAAGCATATGAAATACTTGGCGACTCGGACAAAAAACAAGAATATGACAATGGAAATAATGGGAATATTAACCATTTTAACCAGAACTTTACAGATGTTAATGATATTTTTAATATGATGTTTAGCGGTCAAGGGTTTCAAAACATGCAAGGACATCCAAATATACGGATGTTTTCTACCTCACATGGTCCAGGTAGACAATTTCAACAATTTCATCGTATAGCACGACCACACGATATTGATATTACGATTATCATTGATATGAAACAGAGTTTTTCGGGATGCATTATTCCAAAAGAAATCGAACGCTTCGTTGTTACAAATAATGTAAAAATCACAGAAAATGAAACGATTTATATTAATATACCAGAAGGAATCGACCACAATGAAGCTTTTATTATTAAGGATAAAGGTCATATTATTGATAATGTGAAAAGTGACCTGAAAGTAATCATTTCAGTCACCGATAATGTGAAATTTAAACGAATTGGACTTGACCTCATATATAAACAAAATATATCACTTAAGGAATCGTTGTGTGGGTTTCGAATTGAGTTCGAACATATCTCGGGGAAAAAACTTAATTTGAATAATATACAACCGGTTTATACCATTATTAAACCTGGATACAAAAAAATTATACCTGGTTACGGCATGAAACGAGATAATGTCATTGGTAACCTCATTTTTGATTTTGATATTGTGTTTCCTGATTCATTCACCAGCGAACAAGTAGACGCAATCGAATTACTACTACCATAATTGTGTAATTTGTAGAATAACTACAATTGTAAATTAATAATTAGAATTGTATAACCTATAAAAAACAACGTAAATTGAAAAAGCAAATGGAATTTCAGTAATGGACATTTATAAATGTCCTGATTTGAAAATCGGTCTCGACTTTTTACAAATAGGTGTTTTTTCGGCTTCACTGCAAAATGCTTTAAATTGGGTTTTTATGTGTTTTTATTTCACTGCATCATTTTTTT
>Ga0307488_10002879_pt1 | contig 14487 bp, 12 predicted proteins | sample SB02metaG_FD_202248 | JGI IMG/M metagenome (GOLD analysis project Ga0307488, IMG submission 202248) | Sea-ice brine microbial communities from Beaufort Sea near Barrow, Alaska, United States - SB 0.2 | ecosystem: Environmental > Aquatic > Marine > Coastal | place: USA: Alaska | collected... | reverse complement strand
TAAATTATCTTCTATTAGCAACACGTTAAAATCTTTGATCATACTTAATTATTGGTTTTACATTTTTTTTAAATTTACTGTATTCATAAAAAACTGATTCTTAATTTAGACTAAACAAGTTAATGTTTAGGTGAGATGCAAAAAAGTATCGATGAATAGTAAATGTAAGCTATTAACGATTTTTAATACAATGCAAAACGTTTTTTTTGTCGTGCTGGCAAGCGTTGGATAATTACTCGCGTTATTTCTATTTTATAAATAAGTATGTTACCGAGTAATTTTACATAACGCCTAATTATAGATATCAAATGGATAAACCACTATTACAGACAAAACAATACATCTTTACTATAATGTGCTGCGTTATGTAACTTGAACTTTGGTTAAAAGCGAAAGCTGTTACCACTGTTTCTTAAAAAAATTATTCTAAAAGTATCTTCTGTAATGTTAATGGCATGCGAAGCATACATGGATCCTTAAAACAATATGAACGGATGAATAAACACTCTTTTTTTACGGACCGACGTAGGAGGGAAGTGGAATGTGTGTAGAATAGATATAGATAATATTTCAATATTTTGGGATTTTATTAATGGGACTGAAAATTTCAGAAAACCATTTATTTACTGGCTAAAATATTAATAAATTATTTACACCTTTCATATGTATAATATTCTTATTTTACACAACTATATAAGCATATACATACATATTTATTTACAATAATGATGAAGACTTTTTTGATGTTTTTCTTGCTATCTGTTAATTTTGCAGTTTCACAAAATCAAATACAAGGAAAAGTTATAGATAGAGAAACAAATACCTCTCTTTCAAATACAAGTATTTATAATTTAGATACTAAACATTCTATAAATACAGATAAATTAGGTCAATTTATTCTCAAATCGAAAGGAAATTATCGTTTTAAAAAAGACGGTTATGAAGAAAAGACAATGATGATTACATCTAGTGTATTCTTAATTGTTCAATTAAATTTAAAGCCTTTAGAATTAAATGAAGTTATTGTTAATGCCAATCAAATACCTAAAGTACTTAAGAAATCCGTGACAACCATTGAGGTACTTTCAAAAAAAGAAATCAATCGAGGAAATGATATTAATATATCTCAAATATTAAATAGAACTCCAGGTGTTTTTGTTCAAAGTGGTGCACTAAACACCAATAGACTTACGATAAGGGGTATTGGTTCACGGAATCTTTTTGGAACCTCAAAAATAAGAGCCTATTTTAAAGATATTCCATTGACAAACGGGAGTGGCGAAACAACAATAGAAGATTTCGAGCTTGGTTCTATATCACGTATAGAAATAGTAAAAGGGGCAACTTCTAGTATTTATGGAGCTGGTTTAGGAGGAGCGATTCATTTGATTCCTCTAAATGCATATTTAAATGAAACCTCTATTGAGAGTCAGTTAACCTTAGGTTCTTTTGGCTTAGTAAAAAGTAAGGTGAATTTTAATCAAGGCTCTTCTAAGAATAGTTTTAGAGGTTTATATAGTACTACACAGTCTGATGGGTATAGAGATAATAATGAATATGATAGACATACGTTTACACTAAGTACCAATCACTTTATTAATGATAATAATGATTTTTCCGTACTAGCAAGTTATGTTGCTTTAAAAGCATTTATACCTAGTTCCTTAAATGAAAATACATTTTTAAATAACCCCACTGCAGCAGCATTTACTTGGGGGAAAGCTCAAGGTTTTGAAGATTCTAAACGTGGTCTTTTTGGCATAACTTGGAATCATCAATATCATAGAAAATTAAAGCAAGTAACGAGTGTTTTTGGTTCTTTTAGAAATGCTTATGAGCCAAGACCATTTAATGTTTTAGAAGAAAATGTTCTAGCATTTGGTTTGCGCAGTCGATTAATAGGAGAAACACCGCTATTTGGAAACGTGCTTAATTACACTTTTGGAGGTGAGTATTTTAAAGATATTTACAAATCAGAAACATTCCAAAATTTATACGAAAATTTTCCTATTGGTACAGGAAGTGTTAAAGGAGATCGTTTATCTGATTTTAAAGAGGACAGAACATATTATAATGTATTTTTTGAAACGAACTACGAATTATCAAAAAAGACAACAATAGTTCTCGGTCTAAATTATAATCAAACATCTTATGACTTAAAAGATCGTTTTGCTGTTTCTGATGAAAATCCAGATCAGTCTGGTGATTTTAGTTTCAGTAGTATACTATCACCAAAAATTGGTATTTCCTATTTAGCATCAAAAAATATCAGTTTGTATTCTAATGTAAGTCAAGGTTTCTCTCCTATTTCTTTAACAGAAACATTATTACCAAATAACCAAATAAATACTAGCCTTAAACCAGAAACTGGCTGGAATTATGAGGTTGGTACAAGAGGAACTATATTTAAAAACAAACTACTGTTCAACCTTGCTATCTATCGATTAAACATCAAAAACCTGGTCGTATCAAGGCGCGTTGCTAATGACCAATATATTGGTGTCAATGCTGGAAAAACAAGACATGATGGATTAGAATTGGGGCTAAACTATATATTGATAGATAAAAATCTATTAAAACTAAATACATTTATTAACTACACATTAAATAATTTTAAGTTTAAAGAATTTATAGATGAAGACAATGATTTTTCAGGTAATGCCTTAACTGGAGTACCATCAAAAATAGTCAATGCAGGTATAGATATCACTACAGAATTTGGTATTTATGGAAATATCAATTTTCAACATGTAGGAAGTCAACCAATTACAGATAGTAACAGCTTATTTAGTGATAGTTATAATTTTACCAGATTAAAAATTGGGTATAAGAGAAGTCTTTCAAAAAGGCTAAAACTTAATATCTTTTTTGGTTTAGATAATATTTTTGATGAGACATATGCCTCGCAAATATTAATTAATGCAAGTAGTTTTGGCGGTAGCGCACCACGCTATTTTTATCCTGGTAATCCTAGAAACTATTACACCGGATTAAATATTAATTATATGTTATAAATAAATATGCATAACTTTATATTTCTAAAACCAATTAACATGAAACAATTCAAGTTTTTATTCATAATCAGCTTCTTTTCGCTTTTAGCTTGCGCTCAAAAAAATAAATCAACTGTTGAACTTGAAGCACCGACGACCATTAACTACAAGACGGAAATTGTTGTCCCTGATTTAGATATTCCATGGGGATTTGTTTTTCTTCCAGATGGAGCTTTATTAATTACAGAAAAAGCAGGCGAGTTAATCTATTCTAAAGACGGTACAAAAACAATAGTTGAAGGACTTCCAGAAGTGTATGTACGCGGACAAGGCGGATTATTAGATATAGAATTACATCCCGATTACAGTAAAAATGGTTGGTTATACATTACGTATGCATCTATTGAAGGTGAAGGAGATGGTGGAAATACCGCTTTAATAAGAGCAAAGCTTAACGGCAATAAATTGACAAATGTTGAACTTTTATATAAAGCGGGTCCAAACTCTAAACGTGGCCAACATTTTGGTTCTCGAATTGAGTTTGATAACGATGGCTTTTTATATTTCTCTGTTGGAGATCGTGGAGATCGAAATGTTAATCCACAAGATGTAACTCGTGATTGCGGAAAAATATACAGACTTAATGCAGATGGTAGCATTCCAGAAGACAATCCTTTTGTAGATACTCCAAATGCCAAAACCGCTATTTTCAGCTTTGGTCATAGAAATCCACAAGGCATGGTTAAACACCCAGAAACTGGCAAAATATGGATCCACGAACATGGTCCAAAAGGAGGTGATGAAATTAATATTGTACAAAAAGGTAAAAATTTTGGTTGGCCAAAAATCAGTTATGGCATTAATTATATTGGCACAACATTCACAGAAGATACTGCTCTTCCAGGAATGGAACAACCGTTATTTTATTGGGTACCATCAATTGCACCTAGCGGTATGACTTTTATTACTTCTGACATCTATCCAGATTGGAAAGGCAATCTATTGATTGGTTCATTAAAATTTGAATATATAGAACGACTCGTTTTAAAGAATGATAAAGTTGTAAAACGAGAAAAATTATTAGAAGGAATGGGACGTGTTAGAAATATAAGACAAGGGCTTGACGGTTATATATATGCTGCTTTAGAAGGTGTAGGTATCGTAAAAATTGTTCCAAATAAATAATGAAAACTTCCATGAAAGTACTTAGTTATATCGCTTTATTTGTAATAGTGTCTTTTATAATAATCACCAATAAAACTAAAAAAACAAATTATAAACCTCATAAACCCCTTCAAAGTAACGAATTACAAGAGAGTATTAAAAGAGGAAACGATATCTATTCAGATTTTTGTATATCATGTCATTTACCGAATGGAAAAGGTGTAAAACACACATATCCGCCATTAGCCGATTCAGATTATTTAAAAAATAATAGAGACGCAAGTATCAAAGGCATTAAATATGGTTTAAAGGGTGAAATTATAGTTAATGGAGACACGTACAATAATTATATGGCACCGATGGGATTGGGTGATGATGAAATTGCGGATGTAATGAATTATATTAACCATAGTTGGGGAAATAAAAACGGAAAAATCGTTACCGAAAAAGAAGTTGGTAAAATCAAAAAATAACTGACTGTATTAAAATTAATTTTAACTCTCTTAATGCGCCATCTGTGTTATACATAGTTGAGTTCATAAATCTCATAAACTCGATTTGGATAAAAGCAGGGCAGAGTGTTCAGAGAAGGTCTGGTAGACCTTTTTAGCGAATGAGCCAGATGTCGCATTGGCATACTACACTTTCTTAAAAAAAAATATTCTAAAAAGTTTCTTCTGCCATGTTAATGAAAGACTTTTTATACGACGACAATAGGAGCGAGGTGGCAATGTGTATAGCATGGATACTTATAGTCTCCTTTAATACCACATTTTTAAATTAATTATCACGTAGATATTTATACTTTTAAAATTGTTTATAGTTTCTTTGTACTTTATAAAATATAGCTGAAAAGAATGGAAGAGTTATATTAATTTTGTATTTAATAACGTAGTATAAATTTTAAAATTTGTTAGAGAAAAGACAGCAATTACCCAAAGAACAAAGTCTAAATGAAGATTATTTTATTTACTGTTTAGAAGCGGTTCACGATATAGAAACGGACGCCGTTACCGAAGCGCAAAAAAGTCTAGAACAATTGACCATGCAATATGGAGTAGCCAGTATTTATGAAACATGCGATACCATTGAAGGTTTAGAAGATAGCTTAAATACATTGGTCTTGGATGATCATAATTTTATAGACTATGAAGTCATCTACTTAGTTATAACAGGCGAAGCAAATAGCATTTGTTTAAATGATTATTATTATAGTCTACAAGAAATTGCAGAAATTTTTGAAGGAAGATTAAAAGGGAAAATTTTACATTTTTCAAATGCAAAAGTGCTAAATTTAGACGAAGAAGAAGCACAATATTTTTTAGATATTACTGGCGCAAAAGGTATTTCTGGCTATGGTATTGAATGTAATGGAATAACCAGCTCAAATCTTGATAAGGCATTCTTTAACTTATTTAAAGAAGATGAAAACATGTTAGATGTTGTAGAAGAGTTGCATCAAAGACATTATGCTGCCTGTAAACTTCTTGATTTTAGATTGTATTATTAAACTACATTAGAAGATTTCTTAGTATTCAATCATCCACTGGATAAACCAATTTAAAATTTGTACTATAATTTATATTATGTTAAATAAGTGTTTTAAACACCTACACTCTTTAAACTAGATTGTATAAAATGTATTGTAAGAAAAAGTCATATGTATTGACTGCTAAACAGATTGCTAGTAAGTAGTAAATAATTAAAGCCTGCATTTATAACTATTAACTAAAAACTTAAACATTATGAAATCAAAAGTTTTATCAATACTGAAAATTGTATTTGTATTATTTCTATTGATTTTTAGAGTAAACAAACTCTTCCGCTTTTTCGATGCACCAGCGCTCCACCTGCTGGAGTAATGGGTTATTGGGTAGCATTAATGGCTTCTAAAACAATGACATTGATTGTAATTGTTGAGATTGCGGCAGGATTATCGCTATTACTTAAGAAATATGCATCATTAATGATGATCATATTGATGAGTGTAACTGTGAACGCAGTATTATATCACTTAACTTTAGATCCAGCATCTGTGATGATGGCTATAGTATTATTAGCATTAAACGTTGTTATGCTATATGCTTATAAAGACAGTTATAAAAGAATTACTAAATTAATTTTATTTATAAAATATATGTTAAAGGCGCTTTATAGCGCCTTTATTTTTCACTATTGTTGTATTTTTATTCAAAATTTTTAATAATAATGAGTACAATTCAAAAATCTACACTTACCTTTTTAAATAATATCAAATCAAATAACAACCGTGAATGGTTTGCAGAAAATAAACCAGAATACACAGCCGAGCTAGATTCTGTTATTTTATTTGCCGATAGTGTTTTAAATGAAATGAATACCCATGATTCTATTGAAACTCCAACCGGAAAAAAGAGTTTATACAGAATCTATCGTGACACTCGTTTTTCAAAGAATAAAACACCCTACAAAACGTTTTTTAGCGCTTACTTCAGACGCGCTACAGACTTATTAAGAGGTGGGTATTATTTTCACATCGAACCTGGAAACTCATTTGTAGGTGGCGGATTTTGGAGTCCTAACTCAGCAGATTTATTGAGGATCCGTAAAGAAATCGCGAGTGATGCGAGTGAATTGAGAGCAATTATCAGCGATAAAAAATTTGTAAATACATTTGGTCAATTGGAGGGTGAAAAGGTAAAAACGGCACCAAGAAATTTTGATAAAGACCATCAAAATATTGATTTACTTAGATATAAACAGTTTCTAGTTGGTAAAAAATTCAGTGATAAAGAAGTGTTAAGCCCAGACTTTTATAAAGAAGTCAACGCTACGTTTATAACTATGCGCCCTTTCTTTAATTTTATGAGTACAGTACTCACAACAGATGAAAATGGAGTGCCATTATATGAAAAATAAAAATCAAAAAACCTTTCACCCAATCTATAAATGATAGTGAAAAATCAGTCCAATACACTATATACTCTTATGTTAATAGACCTAAACAAAGGAATAGAACGACAAATAACAGACCTAAAATTAAACTTTTTTTAATACTCATAATCTTGTTTTTGTTTTTTAAAATAGTAATATATCGTTGATGGAGATATATTAACTATCATAAGGGTTAATAAAAGATTACGTGGGGAATTCAGTATTGTATAATAATACTATTGTAAATATAAGAATAATATTGGTTCCTTCCAAAATAATTTCATTAGAGCTTATTTTTATTAGAAAAACAATTTAAAAACCATGAATGTGAGAATGTCTAATTGCACTTCTAAAAGTAAAGAAATTACCTAAGGAGTTGTTATTAAATTGTTAATTGTTTTCTTGGTGAGGGTTGTATAATAAAGTTATATTACTTACTATTGCATTAGTAAGAAAATATTTCCCCACATTTCATATTTGTCTGTGTGAAATTTTTTTTATAAAAATCATAAGCACTGAAAGAATATCTGTAAAAATACAGTCGTGATGTTTAATAACTTAAATAGAAACTACCGTTGTGGGGACGACTTGAAAATCTATTTAGTTTATCGCGGCTGTTCTTTTATTTAATTAATTCCTGTGCTTATAATTAATTTACTACTGTCATGGGGACGACATTTTTACTTTTATAATTTCCGTTGAAGGGACAACTTAATAATCTGTTTAGTTTATCGTGGCAGTTCTTTTATTTAATTCCTACGCTTATAATTAATCTACTACTGTCATGGGGACGACATTTTTACTTTTATAATTTCCGTTGAAGGGACAACTTAATAATACGTTTTAATGTATCTAGGCTTTTATTTTACTACTGCCGTGGGGACGACTTTTATACTTATCTTTTTATAAATATGTTAGTGAAATAATTCCTTCCTGATTCGTTTGCTTCCGTTGAGATACCAAAATCTGTGAAAGTTGGGTTTTCAATAGTAGCTTTGTGTTTTTCACTTTTCAACCAAGCGTTTACAACACCTTCCGCTGTAACGAATCCATAAGCAACATTTTCAGCAACTATAATAGCATTGGCATTATCCATCAGGTATGTAGATCTTTTTCCAAAATTATCATGACTCAACTCCCCTACTTCAAGCATGTAATTCGTATGGCCATCGGCTTCTCTAGAAACAAGGTTAAAGGTTTTAAGGCTACTCAACCCAATACTTTCTCTGTGTTGATTGACTAGAAATACAATCTCATATTCAATTGGAGAATATGTTAAGGTAATGTCTTCTGCATTTAATTCACCCGAATAAATTCCATCTTCTTCTGCACTACAAGAAATTAGCATTACTGTGAAAAGGGCGATACTTACTAGTTTTAAGGTAATTGATTTCATAATTTGGGGTGTTTTTGTTAATTAATTTTTAATAAAGTCAGCCGGAATCATTCATAAAAAATATTTCAGTGGGGTAAAAACATTTCTTGTTTTGAAATAAACAACTGACTTATAATTGGTTATGGCTTAACTAATTTTAATTTATTTGGTAATAAACTCATACCAAGTATTATTCGTAGACAAGTATTGTATTACTGCTATAGCGAATAAGAATGTTGTTATAATATTTATTGTGGTTAATTTCATTTTTTTACTTTTTGTTAAAAAAAGAGGCTGTGTTAAAAGATTATTAAGTCTTACTCAAAAGAAAAATCAAATTAATTTTCGGATTGCTTCTCAAATTCAATGAATGACGACTTCTAACACATACCTCTAGTTTTTGGGGTTTACTCTTACTAATCATACTTACTTACTTATATTATTTGTGTGATGTTAGATTTAAAGGGTGTGCTAAATATCATATTGTTGTTATTAGAAAAATCAAATTAATTTTCGGATTGCTTTTTTTTTCTTTTTTAGTATTTGGCACACACCTTTTAATCATTGTTTACACTAACTAACTTCACACTATTACTTTATTTTTTTAAAAGGAACTGAATTAAAAACATTTCTATAACTCCATAACAATTTTATTTTGTTGTTTGCTTTTAAACTAGATTCTTTAATAAATAGGTTCATAATTCTTATTTTTTCATATGCAATTATTGCCTAATTTTATTTAATAGTTTATTTAAGGTTACCATATCACGCTTTGTTAAACTTTTCATGATTTCTTTTTCTTTACGGATTTGCGCTTTTTCTATTTCTTTTAATAGTAAAACACCTTTTTGCGTAATTAAAATTTCAACCTTCCTCCTATTCTCTTGTGATTGTTCTCTTGTTAATAACCCTTTAAGTCTTAACTTTTCAACCAATCGCGTCGTATTACTCATTTTACTAGTCATACTATTCTGAATAGTCACAAGGTTTGCTGGTTCCCCTTTTAAATTTTTCAATACTGTAAGAACGTTGTACTGCTCAACTGATAAAGCGTATTGCTTTAAGTGTTCTGCAGACTTCTCGTAAACTAGATTGCCAGTCAACAATAGATTAGTTATTGTTTGTTTTGGCAGATTCTCTTTTACTTCATCATTTTCTTTTTCATTTATATCATTCATTCTTGTGGGGACGACAATTGTATATACAACAATCGTCTCTACAAATGTATAAGAATTTATAGTTCCACCAAATTTATTCTTGACTTTTTTATTTTTATTATTTTCAACTATAACTTAATGGTTATATTTTGTAAGAATAAAAATATACTATATATTGATTAATAATTCTGTAGTATGATATACGTAACTATATGATTAAGAATTAACTAAAAATAACTATTAAGGTGTTTATTAAATATAAATACATACAGGTATAACTAAATAATTCATGTTAAAAACAGTTAAAAAAAATTTAGTTATACTCTGATATTTTTATAGGGTTATACCCTATTATATCAATAATTAAAGAAATATAGACTGGAAAAAGATCAATAAAAGTCAATTATAGGGCCTTTTTTAAGTATGAAATGACCCTTATTTGACAATATTAAGGTGTTTTTAGGATTAAAAACTGCACGAAATGAGGTTTATTACAGTTATAATTAGCATAAGTTGTGCTTGAAAATAAGGTTTATACTACCTGTTTTTAAAATAAGGCATAAAAAAACACCTCGATTTGAGGTGTTTTTTAACTTTATAATAGTATTAAATTTCTATTTAAATACAATTTTTCTCATTCTTAAACTCATAGGGGTTACCTCTAAATATTCATCTTCTTTGATGTATTCCATATTTTCTTCTAAAGAAAAATCAACTTTAGGTGCAATTTTCATCGCTTCATCTGTACCAGATTTACGCATGTTTGTTAATTGCTTTCCTTTAATTAAGTTAACAGCCATTTCATCTGACTTACTGTTTTCACCAATTACTTGACCAATATAGATTTCTTGATTGATATCAATAAAGAAACGACCTCTATCTTGTAAACGGTTTAATGCATAAGCAGTTGCTTTACCAGCTGCAGAAGAAACAATTGCTCCTTTTACTTCTTCAGTAAAGTCTCCTTTATAAGGACCGTATTCACTAAATCTATGGTTGATAATCGCTGTACCAGCAGTTGCTGTTAAAATTCTATTTCTTAAACCAATCAATCCCCTAGAAGGAATTGAAAATTCTAAATGTTGTAAATCTCCTTTAGGCTCCATAATTAACATATCTCCTTTTCTAAGAGATACTAAATTAATAGCTTTAGAAGCCATTTCTTCTGGCACATCAATAGACAATGTTTCCATTGGCTCGTGTTTCTTACCGTCTATTTCTTTAATAATTACTTGTGGTCTTCCCACTTGTAATTCATATCCTTCTCTACGCATTGTTTCAATCAATACAGATAAGTGTAAAACTCCACGTCCATAAACGTTAAATTTATCTTCACTATCAGTAGCTTCAACTTTTAATGCTAAGTTTTTTTCTAATTCTTTGAATAGACGATCACGAATATGACGAGAAGTAACAAATTTACCTTCTTTACCAAAGAAAGGAGAATTGTTAATTGTAAATAACATACTCATCGTAGGTTGATCTACTTCAATTCTTGGCAACGCTTCAGGATTTTCTAAATCAGTAATTGTATCTCCAATTTCAAATCCTTCAATACCAGTAATAGCACATATATCTCCACTTCTTACTTTAGAAACCTTTACTTTACCCATTCCTTCGAATACATGTAGTTCTTTAATTCTTACCTTCTTATTAGAACCATCAGCCTTACACAACATATAATCTTTACCTTCTTCTAAATCTCCTCTAAATGCACGTCCAATAGCAATTCTTCCTGTAAATGAAGAGAAATCTAATGAAGTAATTTGCATTTGTGGTGTTCCTTCTCTATACGGAGCCTCTGGGATATGCTCTAGCACAGCATCCAGTAATGGAATAATGTTATCAGTTGGTTTTGCCCAATCAGTATTCATCCAACCATTTTTAGCAGAACCATAAATAGTAGCAAAATCTAATTGATCTTCTGTTGCTTCTAAGGCGAACATTAAATCGAATACTTTCTCATGAACAAGATCAGGAGTACAGTTTTCTTTATCAACTTTATTTACAACTACAATAGGAGTTAATCCTAATTCTAGTGCTTTTCCTAATACGAATCTTGTCTGAGGCATTGGTCCTTCAAAAGCATCTACTAATAAAAGGACACCATCAGCCATTTTCAATACACGCTCTACTTCTCCACCAAAATCCGCGTGACCAGGAGTATCAATTACATTAACCTTTACACCTTTATAATTTACAGATACATTTTTTGACAAAATGGTAATTCCACGTTCTCTTTCTAAATCATTGTTATCCAATAATAAATCAGTACGAACTTTACGGTCGTCCAAAATTTTGGCTTGATCAATAATTTTATCAACCAACGTAGTTTTTCCGTGATCGACGTGAGCTATAATAGCGATGTTTCTAATAGATTGCATACTTCATTTTTTGAAAGTGCAAAAGTAGTTGTTTATTTTGAAAAACAATCAGGAAGTAAGCAATATGTTTTAATTATTACTTGCTATAGAGAATAATTTATATACTGTATTCCAATTTCTTGAAGTTGCTGATACTTTTAATTTGTTGTCAAAAAAATTATTCATCATTTTAGTTTTTCCAGCATCATTAGGATATACGGAATAAATGATTGTGCCATCGATAAAGTATTTTTCAGAATCGAATTTATAACTTTTTAGTATTTCAATATTCTCCACTGTCGGAAAATCAGATAAAAAAGTAATATACAGCGACTTCATTGCAATCGTAGGATCTTTAATAAACGGATTGTTTTCTGTAATTATAGACCACTCTTGAAGATTTTTTACAATTACTGGAACTTGAAATTTGTACTCCTTATATATAGTCGGAAACTTGTTGGGATATTTCTTGATTATATTCTGATGAATTAAAAATAATATTGCCACTTTGAATATAAGTTTTAATGTTTTTAAAATCAGAATATGAAAGAATTCTTTTTAAACCTTCCATTTTAATTTTTTTATGACCACTTACATTGATTCCTCTCAATAAGGCTATGTATATGTGCATCGTATTATTAGATTCTCTATGAGCACTTGGTAATAAAGTAGGAATATATTTTATAAGTAGCGGCAATAATATAACTCCTCCAGGAAGCATGAATACTGTAAATGCTGGAATTCTTCTACATATATTCAGTAATTGTCCTTTACTTTGCTCTTTTCTTCTTTAGACAAGTTTTGATAAGTTGCCTTTCCTGATAGCCGAACCAATTCCTTACTTTCTTGTAAGTCTTTTGTAAGTCTTTTCTTATTTTTATGAATTACAATTTTTACTTCTTCAACTCTATTCTCTATAGTTTTCTTCTTTTCCTTTCTGTTTTTAAGAGGTTTAACTCTCTACTTGTCTGGCCAGCAACAGAAGTGTTTTCTTCTGCACGTCTTATCAAGTATGGCATCACATCCCGCACTGGTCCGAAAGGCAAGTACTTCGCTACATTATAACCTTCACTTGCTAAATTATAACTAATATGATCACTCATACCATATAATTGACCAAACCATAATCGCATATCATTTGGACTGATGTTTTGTTCTTTAGCCAGGTCCATCAACAGATAAGAACTTTCTTCATTATGAGTTCCTGCAAATAAAGCCATTTTTTCATGATTCATCATAAACCTAATTGCTTCATTATAATTATCATCTGTTTCCTGTTTGTCTGAACAAATAGGTGATTCGTAATTTTTTTCCTTTGCTCGTTCGCGCTCTTTTTCCATATAGGCTCCTCGCACAACTTTCATCCCTATATAATAGTTTTTCTCTTGAGCATTCTTATATAAATCTTTTAAGTAATCCATTCTATCATGACGATACATTTGCAATGTATTGAAAACAATGGCTTTGTCCTTATTATATAGTTCCATCAATTCTTCAATTAAATCATCTGCTGCAGACTGCATCCAACTTTCTTCAGCGTCAATTAATAGAGGAACATCTTTTTCTACACCTAATTTACATACAGTATGAAACCTAGCTACTACTCTATTCCACTCTTCTTGTTCTTCACTTGTGAGTTTTTTTCCTTCAGATAATTTTTGATATAAATAAAACCTTCCAAAACCTGTTGGTTTAAAAACTGCATATGGGATTGATTGCTTTTCATCAGCAAAGTTGATTGTCTTTATAGTTTTAGCCAAAGCATCATCAAAACTTCCTTCTTCATCTTTGCCTTCTACAGAATAATCTAAAACACTATGGACATTCCCTTTTTTATATATTTTCTCTATAACTGGTAAGCAGTCATCCTCATTAACTCCCCCACAGAAATGATCAAAAACTGTAGAACGAATTAATTTCTCTACAGGTAAATGTGCATTCAATGCAAAATTGGTTACAGCAGTTCCAATACGCACCAAAGGTTGCTTCTGAATCAATTTAAATAAAAAATAAGCTCTTTCTAGTTCTGAATCAGATTTTAAAGAAAAAGCAATTTTCGTGTCATCAAATAATTTTCTCATAAATACTACTGTCTTTTTTAGTGAAATAGACAGTACAAATATACTTACAAAGTTGATATTTTTAACATTTTACACGTAATTTGCAATTAAATACTTTTACCCATGAAATCTATTCAATCTGACAATTATTCAATTCATTTTAATGAATATGCTTATAAAGAATTAAACAAGTATCTGTTTGAAAACAAAACAAGTAAGGTCTTTGTTTTGGTAGATGAAAACACGAATAAGCATTGTTTTTCGATTTTTAAAGATCATATTACAACGGAAATAGAAGGTGAACTTATTCAAATTCCTGCAGGAGAATCTTTTAAGAATATTGATACTTGTATTGATATATGGAATCAATTGACTGAATCTGGAGCAGATAGAAATAGTCTCCTTATCAATCTTGGAGGAGGTGTTGTTACAGATATGGGAGGATTTGTTGCTTCAACATTT
>Ga0307488_10002878_pt1 | contig 14495 bp, 14 predicted proteins | sample SB02metaG_FD_202248 | JGI IMG/M metagenome (GOLD analysis project Ga0307488, IMG submission 202248) | Sea-ice brine microbial communities from Beaufort Sea near Barrow, Alaska, United States - SB 0.2 | ecosystem: Environmental > Aquatic > Marine > Coastal | place: USA: Alaska | collected... | reverse complement strand
TACTCGGCTTAACCCTGATCGGCTATGCGGTCTATTGGATGCAAATACTCGGCAACACGGCCTAACGGGCAATCGGCAGCGCCATACTAAAGCGGGCCCCGCCTAAGGGACCGTTAGCGATCTGCAGTTCGACCCTATAGCTGGCCAATATATCGTTCACCATAGCCAAACCAATGCCATGCCCAGGCTGAAGGGTGTCGAGGCGTTTACCACGCGTCAGTACCTGAGCTCGGGCCAGCTCAGATAGGCCCGGGCCATCGTCGTCGATATGGACCCACACCACATTCGGGCTGTCAGTGCGCTGTTCGTAGCTAACACCAATAACCGAACGGCCATATTTAAAACCGTTTTCAATCAGATTGCCCAATACTTCTAAAACATCGTTACTGTCCATCGCGACAAATAGGGTCGCGGCCACTTCCGGTATATCCAAGACCTTGTCTTCGCTCCGATAGGCCTTTTCCAGTGCACTTGCCAGGCGCACAACGACGCCATGCAGGTCGCAACGCTGGCCCAAAACCGGACCGCTACGGGCATCGATGACCGCCCGCTGTAATTGATAGCGCACGATTTGGTCCATCCGATCGACCTGTTCATTGAGACTGCTTTGCTCCCCGGCGGACAGGGTGCGCATTACGCTTAGGGGCGTTTTTAAACTGTGGGCCAGATCGGCCATTGCCTTTCGATAGCGCTCGCGCTGGTGTTGCTCGGCCTTGAGTAATTGATTCAGACTGTCGGTCAGCGGAGTAAGTTCGGTTGGATAGCATCCGACCAACTGGTCGGCATCGCCGGTGCGAATTCGATTAAGATGCAGCGCCAGTTGCCGCAGCGGCTTCAGGCCCCAGGCCGTGACCAGGAACATCAGCACCAGTAAGGCCAAGGATGCCGCACCGAGTCCGCCCCATAGTTGCCGCCTAAAGGTTTGGATCGAGCGATTATAGGGCCCTGCGTCCTCCAGGACCCAAAACTCGAAATAACGATCCTGACCGGTGGCATCCTCCCAAACGAAACCATTGCGCTGATAAACATAGCCGCCATAAGCGCCGAATTCGTCCTCGCCTGGCACCAGACTGGGTTTAGCCCGCAACCACGCCAGCTCGCTAAACCATTCGCTCGATTGACTTTCCCAGGCCGATTGACGATTGGCATCGAGCACAATGCCGATCAGGCCGGATTCACGCGCATTAAAGCGTTCCTCCCGTAAGATGGCTGGCAACGATAGGGTAATATCATCAAGCTCGGCAACCGAGAGCAAATTAAATACGCGAATAAACAGCCGTTCGCTCTGACCGGCGAGTTGGCTGTTAACAAAAGCTCGGTCGAGCGCCAAGCCGGTTAAACCGAGAAAGAAACTCATCAACAGCGCGGCCGAAATAATCAGTCGATGGGTTAGGGAAAAGGAGCCCGTCGATGTTACTGGGATAGATCACCCGCCATATTAAATCGGTAACCCAGGCCTCGCTGGGTTAGGATCGGATTTCGAACACCCTCCGGGTCGAGTTTTTTGCGCAAGCGACGAATAAAGACTTCAATAACATTGCTGTCCCGATCGTAATCCTGAGCATACAGATGGGCGGTTAATTCCGTTTTCGAGACCACCTTGTCCTTGTGGGTCATCAAATATTCCAGTGTATTGTATTCATAACTGGTCAATTCAATGGCGTCACCGGCTACGGAGACACGCTTAGCGGCCGTATCGAGCTGATAAATACCAAGTGCAAGGGTTGCGCTGGCCATCCCAACACTGCGCCGCAACAGAGCCCTAACACGGGCCAACAACTCATCAAAGACAAAGGGTTTAGCAAGATAGTCATCTGCGCCACTTTCCAGGCCGTCGACCTTGTCTTTCCAGTGACCCCGGGCGGTTAGGACGATAATAGGAAAGGTTTGGCCAAAGTTCCGTAACGCCCGAATAAGATCCAAACCATCCATCTCCGGCAGACCCAAGTCGATAATCGCCAGGTCGTACTCGGTTTCTTGGCCCAAAAACAGACCCTCCTTACCGTTCATACAGATATCGACGGCAAAGCCTTCCTTACGGAACCCGGCGCGCAGATGCTCGACCAGGCCTTGCTCGTCTTCGATAATCAGCAGCCTCATGATAATGCCTCCAATTCCTTAGGATCTAACGGCATCCCCGTCTCTGGGTTAACATCGACCGTCTTGATGCGCCCGCCGGGAATCAGCACCCGGAGCTGGTAGAACCAGCTATTGCCGCCGCGCTGGATAATGTCGACCTTGGCCACCCGACCCTTATATAGACATTCTATGGCCTTAACGACCGATTTCTCGGTGCTCAAGGGTAATATCTCACCGGTGCAAGGATGCAGGCTCTGGCGCGCGAGGTCGTCCGCAGACGCCACAAGCGCCAAACCCATCGAAAAAAGGAACCCTGCTATTATTTTTGTCATCTAGCCCTCAACGCTTCGATTTACCGCAAAGTGGGCTGCACCTCCACTCTTAACTCAACGTAGCGGCCGGGGTGCTGCGCAGTGCGCATCGAAAACTCCCGACCATTGTAGCGATAGAGCACCTCATAACCGATCAACTCGCGCTGTTCGGTACGATAAGTGGTATCGCAATATTCTTCAACCCGATACTGCACCGTGCCACCCTGGTTGCGATCGATCTCTTTGCCTAACACGCTGCCGATCACACCACCGGCCAGGGCGCCCACCAGGGTAGATTCAGGTGAGCGACCTGCGTTTGAACCAACCTGCGCGCCGATGGCACCTCCTATAATAGCCCCTGCGGTGCCGCCATTACGGCCTTCTCGATAGACCTCCACTTCCCGAATCCGGCAGTTTTCAGTATAGGACGTGCGTCGATCCTCGCCGCGGGACCGATAATACCAGCTGCTTTTATAGAGGGGTGTGGCGCTGACCACTCGACCTTCAACGTAAAAGATCTCGCTGGTGACATCGACGTAATCGACGTAGTCGACTGATCGGCTAGTTGTATAGGTTGCACGGCTCTCGGCTTGAGCGCTAACGGCTGCCAAACTAAGGAGTCCGATCGCGAATATAACTGGCAGTATCTTCATAGGTTGTTCCTAGCGGTTAAATATGATTTCCACCTCATGATAGGGGCCCAGCATGAACCAAAGCTGAACAGTCATTTGACTGAGGTAGGATACCCGAAAGAGTTGAAACCAGACACCGATCAACGCCTATTTTGGGTTGACATGGGTTCGTAATAAAGGGCGTAGTAGACAGGTTAGAAAGATGCAAATAGCCGGCTTCAAACTTACTAATAGGCTTCCGCCGCACCCCGTCTGGCTCTGCGGCGGGTGTCCACAATTTCTGTGGATAACTGTGTGGACAACCCCCATAAGGAGGTACCAAAGGGCCTATCTTTAACGTTGCGGCATAATTGATCATTTTTTGATCAAAAAAAATAAAGTCTATATATATCAACTAGTTATCTATTTTTATAGCAATAGTTTACTACCCGATTTGTGAACTGCGTCACTTTTAACCGGGGTCTGAGGGTCTTACGCCGATTGGGGATAGTTGTTACAGGCTTTGAACCTCGACTGCAACCAGAAGACGCTATTAATTTGTGGTTTTTTGAATTGTTTTCGGATCCTAGGGTCGGATTTCACGCACAAAAAAAGCGCATAAATGCGCTTTTTTGGGGCAAGCAATGCGTTACCCCTCGGCCAGGGCTATAGGGTAGGCCAGTTGTAGCGATTAGCCTTCCTTATCAGCCCTTAGACGGACCCTAGTCAACCTGCTTGGGCTTCATATGGGGAAACAGGATCACATCCTTGATCGAGGGTGAGTTGGTCAAGAACATGACCAGTCGATCGATACCGATGCCCTCTCCGGCTGTGGGCGGCAAACCGTATTCCAGAGCTGTGATGTAGTCAGCGTCATAGAACATCGCTTCGTCGTCTCCGGCTTCTTTCTCGGCCACCTGGGCTTGAAAGCGAATAGCCTGATCGATTGGGTCGTTCAACTCGGAGAAGCCATTGGCAATTTCCCGGCCACCGATAAAAAACTCAAAACGGTCGGTTATGTCCGGATCCAGGTCGTTGCGCCGCGCTAAGGGGGATATTTCGGCTGGATACTCGGTGATAAAGACCGGACCGGTAAGCTTGGCTTCGACCGTTTCTTCAAAAATCTCGGTTTGTACCTTACCCAAGCCCCAGTGCTCTTTAACCCGGATACCCAAACCCTCGGCCACTTCGCTGGCACCGGCTAATGAACGGATCTGTTCTGCGCGGATGTCGGGATTGTAGTGCAGAATGGATGCAAACATGGAAATGCGTTCAAACGGCAGGGCAAAGTCGTAATCTTGGCCCTGATAATGGATGTCCGTCGTACCAAGCACCTCAAGCGCGACGGTGCGCAGCATCTCTTCGGTGGTATCCATCAGATCGTTGACATCGGCATAGGCCTGGTACCATTCCAACATGGTGAATTCAGGGTTGTGGCGCGCCGAGACCCCTTCATTCCGGTACGAACGGTTGAGTTCGAAGACCCGTTCAAAGCCACCCACCACGAGACGCTTCAAATAAAGCTCCGGTGCGATTCGCAGGTACAGATCACGGTCCATGGCGTTGTGATGGGTGATAAAGGGCCGTGCCGTCGCGCCGCCCGGGATCACCTGCAACATGGGAGTCTCCACTTCCATAAAGTCGCGTTCACTGAGATAGCGGCGGATGACGTTAATGACCTTGGAGCGGGTTTCAAACACGCTGCGGGTATCTTCATTGATAATCAGATCGACATAACGCTGACGGTATTTCGCTTCCTGATCGGCCAAACCGTGAAACTTATCGGGCAGGGGACGCAACGATTTAGTCAGAATACGAAAATCAGCGAGATTCTCGACATTGACATAGAGCTCGCCTTTTCCCGACTTGGCTAAGATTCCGGTGACACCGACTATGTCGCCAATATCGAGCAGTTTCCAATCGTCACTATCCTTTTGCAGGGCCTTACCGACATAGGACTGAATGGTGCCGGTAACGTCCAAGATGCCGACGAAGGGTCCGCCACGGCGCATAACACGGCCGGCAACCGCGACCGGAATTTGCTGTTCGAGCAAAGTTTCCTTATCCAGATCGCCATAGGCGGCTTGCAGGTCACCGGCCTTATTTTTACGCCGAAAATCGTTTGGAAAGGCAATGCCACGCTTGTCTTGCAGTTCGGCTAACTTCTGTTTGCGCTCCGCAATAATGTGGTTTTCTTCCGGCATTTTGGCCGGGTTGTTTTCTGTTGCGTTATCGCTCATCTCGTTTTCCTAACCTGTTGTGCAAAATTTTAGCGGGCAGTTCACCATCGAGCGCAAGCATGCCCGATGGCCTAATGTGACGGTATTTAGAGACCCTGTTTCAGAGATGCGACAATAAAAGGATCGAGATTGCCATCCAATACACTCTGGGTATTGTGGCTTTCCACTCCGGTACGCAAATCCTTAATCCGAGAATCATCCAGGACATAGGAGCGGATCTGACTGCCCCAACCAATGTCCGATTTGCTATCTTCAACCACACGGGCTGCGGCCTGGCGCAGGTTCATTTCACGCTCGTACATCTTAGCCTTGAGCTGCTTCATCGCCTGGTCTTTGTTCTTATGTTGCGACCGATCATTCTGGCACTGGGTGACCAAGCCGGTCGGTTCGTGGGTAATCCGCACCGCCGATTCGGTCCGGTTAACATGCTGACCGCCGGCCCCTGAGGCGCGGTAGACATCGATGCGCAGATCGGAGGGGTTAATATCGATCTCGATGTTGTCATCAATTTCCGCGGTCACAAAGACGGAGGAAAAGGAGGTATGGCGCCGGTTACCCGAATCGAAGGGCGACTTGCGGACCAGGCGATGAACGCCGGTCTCGGTGCGCAACCAGCCGTAGGCGTATTCGCCATCAAAACGGATAGTCGCCGACTTAATACCAGCCACGTCACCGGATGACGCTTCCATCAATTCGGTTTTAAAACCCTTTTCTTCGCCCCAACGCAAATACATGCGCAACAGCATTTCAGCCCAATCTTGCGCCTCGGTGCCGCCGGAGCCGGCCTGTATATCCAGATAGGCGCTATTGGGGTCCATCTCGCCGCTAAACATGCGCCGAAATTCCAATTCCTCAAGCTCCGCTTGCATGCTATTCAGTTCAGCCAAAACTTCATCGGCCGCCTGGACGTCATCTTCTTCTACTGCCATGTCGAGCAGGTCAACGGCATCGGCCAGACCGCCTTCGAGCAACAAGATGGTACTGACGATTTTGTCCAGCGTCGCGCGTTCCTGACCTAACGCCTGGGCTCGCGCGGGATCGTTCCAGACTGAGGCCTGGCCTAACTCGCGTTCGACTTCATCGAGCCGCTCTTTGCGTATATCGAAGTCAAAGATACCCCCTAAGCACAGAGGTGCGGGCGCTTAAGTCTTTGATCTGTTCTCGAATTGGATTAACTTCCACGTGGACTCCTACCTAGAGACTGTCAGCAAAAAATAAAATGGCCTGCTAAATTGGGATCAGAGCAAATGATTTTTCAAAGGGGCAAAATTTTACCGGATTACGCCCCGTTAAGGTAGCGCTGAATCGGGCTATTGGGCGACTTTTACCGGTTGCCAAGCCTTTACCCATCAACTCGCAGGGCCATTAGACGGGTTCCAGACGATTGAACATCAGTTGCAGGCTTTCTTCACCGCGAAATCTATTGCAGCTCAACTGATAGACCCCACGCACTTGACTGCGCTGGGTTGGCCACTGGTCTAGATCAACATTAAAGGCGATCGCCTGAACCTGCTGTTGCCCGCACAGCAGGGTCATCTTGAGATGTTTTTCGGCCAATATCTTTTGCGCCACCAGGGTCCAGGTGCCGACAAAATAAGGTTCCGGAAAGGCCTGACCCCAGGGCCCGGCATTCTCTAACATCAGCGCATTATCTAGGGTCAGCCAATCGGCGGGCAAGCCACCATCGGTCCACAGGTGCGCGGTAAGAGCGTCGGGCTCGGAGAAATGGGCAATGGCCAGATCGAACCAATGGCGCAAGGCGTCGAGGTTTTCGGCTTTTAGGGTTAGGCCCGCGGCCATCGCATGGCCGCCAAACTTTTCGAGCAGCTGGGGTTGCTGTTTGCTGATCCAATCGAGGCTATCGCGTAAGTGCACGCCCACTACGGACCGGGCCGAGCCCTTTAAGAAGCCATTGTCGCCCGGTGCTAAAGCGATGACCGGCCGATGGATACGATCCTTGACCCGGGAGGCTAAGATGCCGATAACGCCCTCATGCCAATCATCACCATAGATCACACAGCCGTGCTGGTTCGAGTCTAAGACCAACTGCCCCATCTTGACCTCAACATCGTGCAGCATGGACGCCTCTATCTGCCGGCGTTCCATATTCAAATCCTGTAACTGCTGGGCCAATGTCGTCGCCTCGAGCTCATTATCGGCCAAGAGCAGGGCAACCCCGATGGTCATATCGTCCAAACGACCGGCGGCGTTGAGGCGCGGCCCGACAACAAAGCCAAAATCGGCGGCTCGAGCGGTCTGCCAACTGCGCCCGGCGACGCTAAACAGCGCCTTGATACCGAGTCGGCATTGGCCCTTACGAATTCGCTGCAGACCTTGCTGGACCAGGCGTCGGTTATTGGCATCCAAGGGCACCACATCGGCGACGGTGGCCACGGCAACCAGATCGAGCCATTGCCCTAGGTTGGGGAGGTCCGCTACCTGCTCCACGCGCAGTCGAGCGCGCAAACCAATCAACAGATAATAGAACACGGTACAGCCACACGCCGCTTTACTGGCAAAGGCACAACCGGGCTGATTGGGATTAATAATCGCATCGGCCTGAGGCAGACCCTCGGCAGGTAGGTGATGATCGGTGATCAGCACACGCACCCCGGCGGCCTTGGCCCGAGCCACGCCGTCAAAGCTGGCGATGCCATTGTCGACAGTGATAATCAGATCGGGCGCTTTGGTTAGCGCGAGATCAACAATTTCCGGCGACAGGCCATAGCCGTATTCAAAGCGATTGGGCAAGAGGAATTCGACGTTCAGGCCCATCGAACGTAAACCGAGCACAGCCAAGGCCGTGGCGGTGGCGCCATCGGTGTCGTAATCGCCGATAATAAGCACGCGTTGGTGCTCAGTGCGCGCGTTCATCAGCAGGTCAATAGCCTGGTCGATACCCTTGAGTGATTGCCAAGGCAGCAAACCGGCCAAGGAGGTGTCCAGCTGGTCAGGCGAACGGATGCCCCGCGCCGCATACAAGCGGTGCAACAGCGGGTTGGCATCCAGGGAGCTCAGGTCCGTGGGTACGGCGCGGGTTCGAATATCGAACCCGGCAATGGCGTCCGAAACCGACTCAGGCATCGAAAACGTTCTTCACCACGAAGGCCTGGACCGCCGCGAGACTGTTCGGTAACAGACTACAACGCTCTTCGCGTTCAAGCAGGTCGGCCATATGGTGCGGCAGCGCCGGTGTCGCTAGGCCCGCCTTGTTAATGGCCTCGGCAAACTTGACCGGATGCGCGGTACCGAGCGTGACCATCGGTCGGTCGCTGTGTCGACGACAGGCCCGTGCGGCGACGACACCAATGGCTGTGTGGGGGTCGAGCAAATAGCCGGTTTCGGCAAAGACCGTGGCGATGGTCGCGCAGGTTTGTGGATCGTCGACGGCATGGCTGTCGAACAGCTCACGGACCTTGGCCATACGCGCGCTGTCGAGCTCAACCGATTCGCTATTCATTCGGGTCATCAGATCGGCCAGTAGCTGACCATCGCGACCGTAAATGTCAAACAGCAGGCGTTCAAAGTTTGACGATACCACTATGTCCATGGAGGGCGTCAAGGTGTGCGCCAGGGGATGCTTTTCATAACGATTTTGACTGATGGTGCGATGCAAAATGTCGTTTTTATTGGTCGCGACGATCAGCTGATCGATCGGTAACCCCATGTTCTTAGCCAAATAACCGGCAAAGATATCGCCAAAGTTACCAGTTGGCACAGAAAAGGACAGGCTACGATCGGGGCCACCCAGGTTGAGCGATGCGTAAAAATAGTAGACCACCTGAGCCATGATGCGCGCCCAATTGATCGAGTTAACCGCGACCAGACGGCGTTCCCCGCGCAGGAAGCCTTGATCGGCAAAACAGGCCTTAACCATATTCTGACAATCATCGAAATTGCCTTCGACGGCGATATTGTAGACATTATCACTCAGCACCGTGGTCATTTGCTTGCGCTGCACTTCGGACACTCTATTGTGCGGATGCATGATAAAGATATCGACGAATTCGGAGTGCTTACAACCTTCGATGGCGGCCGAGCCGGTATCACCGGAGGTGGCGCCAACTATCACGGCGCGCTCATTGCGCTTGGTCAAGACATGATCGAGCAAGCGACCGAGCAACTGCAATGCAAAATCCTTGAACGCTAGGGTCGGGCCTTGAAACAGCTCAAGCACGTATTCATTGTTATCCAGCTGCGTCAGGGGCGCGACCGCCTTGTGGCCGAAGTTGTCATAGGTATCATCGAGCATCTGCTGCAAAGCCGCATCGTCGATGGCGCCGCCAACAAAGGGCTGAATGATTTTAAAAGCCAGCTTAGAATAGGATAGGCCGCGCCAACTGCGAATAGTGTCCAGACTGTAGTGCGGCAGATCCTTGGGCACATAGAGCCCGCCATCGGATGCCAGACCAGCCAACAGTACGTCTTCAAATTCCAGTTCGGGTGCGTTGCCGCGGGTACTAATATATTTCACTGTCTCGTCTCTCTCAAAATAGGGCCGCACAACCAGTGCGCAGCATGGCCTGACCGATCAAGGCCAGGCAGCAATGCCGAGCTTGCTACTCAGCTGTCCAAGCGCTCAACGCGAATGCGCACGACCTTTTCGGTCACCGCCGGCAGGGCCTCAATCGATAAGATCGCGGCGTTCATGGCCTGCTCCCTGACCGGTTGGGTCAACAGGATCAGCGGCACCAAGAGTTCACCTTCTGGCGCTTCCTTCTGGATGATGGCTTCCATATTGATGCCGTGCATACTCAGAGTCTCGGCAATCTTGGCCATCTGACCGACCTCGTCTTTAACAGAGATGCGCAAATAATAGGCTGTGACCATGGCTTCGGCCGGCAGGACCGGCAGATCGGTGGTCTCGACACTGAAACCCAGATGCGGTACCAGACCGGGACTGTCGATGTCGCGCGCGATGTCGACAATATCGGCGATCACCGCAGACGCTGTGGCCTCGGCACCGGCACCTTGACCGTAGTACATGGTCGGTCCGACGGCATCGCCAAACACCAGGACGGCATTCATGACGCCATTAACATTGGCGATCAGTTGCTTCGCCGGGATTAGCGTCGGATGCACGCGCAACTCAACCCCCGCTTCGGTGCGGCGGGCTAGGCCCAGATGCTTTATGCGATAACCCAACTCTTCGGCATATTGCACGTCTTCACTGGTTATTTCGGTAATACCCTCGGTATAGACCTTGCTGAACTGCAACGGAATACCAAAGGCGTTCGAGGCCAGAATAGTCAACTTATGGGCTGCATCGATGCCTTCGACATCGAACGCCGGATCGGCTTCGGCATAGCCGAGCGCTTGGGCTTCGGCCAAGACATCGGCAAAGGCACGACCCTTCTCGCTCATCTCGGTCAGGATAAAGTTGCCAGTGCCGTTGATAATCCCGGCCAGGCTTTGAATATGGTTAGCCACCAGGCCTTCGCGAATCGCCTTGATGATCGGGATACCGCCTGCGACCGCCGCTTCATAAGCGACCACAACATTGTTGGCCTCGGCTGCGGCGAATATTTCATTACCGTGCACGGCAATCAGTGCCTTATTGGCGGTGACCACGTCTTTACCGGCCGCGATTGCGGCCAGCACCAATTCTTTAGCGACCGTCATGCCACCGATCAACTCGACCACTATATGAACGTCGGGATCCCGAACGACGTCGAAGATATCACGCGATACCTTGACCCCATCAAGTTGGCAAGCCGGATTGTCACGCCGGGAACCGATATGGACGATGCGTACCGGTCGACCGGCACGACGCGCTATATCGTGCAAATTTCGCTGAAGGACATTATAGGTCCCGGCACCAACAGTGCCCAAGCCACAGATACCGACGTTTACTGGTTTCAAAACAGGCCTCGTTATTTCATTATTAGGTTAATTCAATGCTTCGAACATTACTTAAGCCGCTCCGATAGGTCAACGGACAAAAGCGCTTTTTATGCCTGCGTACCGCCAAATGACCGTGCTCATTTCGCAATGAGTCGTTGCAGCCCAACTGAAAGTAGGTCCAGCGTGCTCGGGGGTGCGATTTGGTGGCATTGGGAATACTGACTGGCGATCTTTTTGATGGGGCAATCTTGCTCTAAAACATTCCACTCGCACAACAAAAAAGGCAACCCGTAGGTTGCCTTTTATTGGAAAAGCTAGGCTATTACTTAGCTTTTTTAGCTGGAATCTTCTCTTTAATTCGAGCAGACCGGCCAGAACGTTCACGCAGGTAGTACAGCTTAGCTTGACGAACGTCACCACGACGTTTGACAGTTATGCTATCAACCAGCATTGAATAGGTCTGGAAAGAACGCTCAACACCAACACCGTTAGAAATTTTTCGCACGGTGAAGGCAGAGTTCAAGCCACGGTTACGCTTACCGATTACAACGCCTTCATAGGCCTGTAAACGCTCACGTTCGCCTTCTTTTACTTTTACCTGGACAACCACGGTATCACCGGGGCCAAACGCAGGAATTACTTTGTTCATCTGTTCAGCTTCAATTTGCTGAATAATCAGATTCTTGTTGCTCATGATTCAGCTCCTGATCGGTCGCGTGAGCTTTTGCTCACTTTTAAATTCATCTAAAAGAGTCAGTTGTTCTTTAGTCAACTGGCGACCCTCTATTAAGTCAGGTCGTCTTTCCCATGTCCGGCCTATCGCTTGCTTGGCACGCCATCGACGAATATTTTCGTGATGACCGCTTAACAGCACATCCGGTACACCGTTGTTATCGAGCACTTCAGGCCGAGTGTAGTGTGGACAATCTAACAAACCATCGAAAAAAGAATCCTCAACTGATGACATTTCGTGACCGAGTACACCCGGGACCAGTCGACTGACCGCGTCCATAAAGGACATTGCCGCCAACTCACCGCCGCTGAGTACAAAATCTCCCAGCGACCACTCTTCATCAATATCGGCTTCCAGCAACCGTTCATCTATGCCTTCATAACGTCCGCAGACCAAAATCAAACGTTCATTATGAGCCAAATCTGTAACACCCTGTTGATCCAGTTTCCGCCCTTGCGGTGATAAATAAATCACCTTGGTTTGCAGTGCGCTGGCCGCTTTCGCTGCCGTAATTGCATCCCGCAAGGGCTGTACTTTCATCAACATACCGGGACCACCGCCAAAAGGTCGGTCGTCCACCGTTCGGTGGCGGTCGGTAGTAAAGTCACGTGGGTTCCAGCATTGAACTGAAACAACCCCCTGCTTTACGGCCCGCCCCGTTACGCCGTAATCGGTAAATGCGCTAAACATCTCCGGGAACAGGCTAACGATGCCGAACTCAAGTGCTGGTTGTGAAGCACCTTCTTCAATCAAAACTCTGGATCCCAATCGACGATCACCTGACCTACACCGAGGTCAACTTCAATTACAAATTGGTCGATGTAGGGTACAAGTCGTTCGCGTCGATCAATACTCTTCGCGTCGCCCTTGATCACCAATACATCATTGCCAGAGCCTGCGCTCATTACATAATCTACCTTGCCGAGGATAACGTCGTGCGTTGTTATCACCGTTAAGCCTTCCAGTTCATACCAGTAGCATTCACCTTCGGACAACTCGGGAAGACGGCTTCGAGGTACACAAATATCGGCACCCGAATATCTCTTCGCAATTTCGCGGTCATCGACCCCTTTAAAATGCGCGACCATCCCCTTGCCATGACTCCGTCCCATGTCCACTTCAATCGGAATCAGATCCTGACCCTGCTTCAGCGTCCAGTTACCATATTCAAGGATACGATCCATTGGTTCGGTAAACGAAAAGACCTTTACCCAACCCTTTACTCCGTAAACGGAGGAAACCTTTCCTAAAACGACATAATCTTCTGGTAGTAACGGTGTCATAACTAAACCCTCTGCCTCAGCATCACTCAGGCTTGGGCTTTCTTAAACTCTTTAAGCAAATGGGCGACACGATCAGAAGCCTGTGCACCCTTGCTTACCCAATAGTCAACACGATCTAGGCTAACGCGAATGCGCTCTTCTTGACCACGGGCTACTGGGTTAAAGAAACCAACACGCTCAATAAAACGTCCATCACGGGCGTTTCGGCTGTCGGCTACAGATAGATGATAAAACGGGCGTTTCTTAGACCCGCCACGTGAAAGTCGAATGACTACCATCGCGTTCTCCTAGTTGGGCAAGCTTTAAAATCACCTGCCATTTTGGAATGTTAAAGGGGTTACCTTTATTCAGTGTCCAAAGTTTAAATTACCCGAGCAAAACTCGGAAATTAGCGCCGGCGCAGTATACGGAATACCCCCAATATTACAAGGAGAACAGTGGACTGGGGCAAATAAGAGTTAGGCGTGGCGCCGGATGGGTTGTTTTTTGGCTCCGGCATCGGGCCATTAAAAAAGGCGCCCTGAGCGCCTTGATAACATTTGCAGCCTTAGAACGGCGATTTGCCGCCGCCCAGTCCTGGAGGCAGGCCGCCGCCAGGAGCCATGCCGCCCTGCCCGCCCATCATGCCGCCCATACCGCGCATCATCTTCTGCATACCGCCTTTCTGACCGACCTTCTTAAACATCTTGGCCATCTGCTTGTGCTGTTTTAACAGGCGATTGACGTCCTGTATTTGGGTGCCAGAGCCCATCGCGATTCGACGCTTACGCGAGCCGACTATCTTATCGGGAAAATGGCGCTCCAACGGCGTCATCGAATCGATGATCACGCCCATCTGATGAAATTGCTTTTCGGCGCCCTGCAATTGGTTACCCGCTTTAGCCATCTGGCCCATACCCGGTAGCTTGTCCATCATGCCCGTCAAACCGCCCATATTGCTCATCTGATCGAGCTGTTCGCGGAAATCTTGCAGGTCGAAGGCCTTGCCCTTTTTAATCTTGCCGGCCAGTCGCTCAGCTTTAACCTTGTCGACCTTACGTTCAACTTCCTCAATCAGGGACAGTACGTCGCCCATATCGAGAATACGAGACGCTATTCGATCGGGATAGAAGGCCTCTAGGGCATCGGTTTTCTCGCCCATACCGATAAATTTAATTGGCTTGCCAGTGATATGACGCACCGATAGAGCAGCACCGCCGCGCGCATCGCCATCGGCCTTAGACAAGACCACACCGGTGATCGGGATGGCATCGTTAAAGGCTTTGGCGGTGTTGGCGGCATCCTGACCGGTCATCGCATCGACGACAAACAGGGTTTCGATCGGTTGAATCGCTTTATGCAGGGCCTTAATCTCGGCCATCATCTGCTCGTCGATCGCCAGACGTCCGGCGGTG
>Ga0307488_10002877_pt1 | contig 14495 bp, 19 predicted proteins | sample SB02metaG_FD_202248 | JGI IMG/M metagenome (GOLD analysis project Ga0307488, IMG submission 202248) | Sea-ice brine microbial communities from Beaufort Sea near Barrow, Alaska, United States - SB 0.2 | ecosystem: Environmental > Aquatic > Marine > Coastal | place: USA: Alaska | collected... | reverse complement strand
TGAGTTTATCGCAACTTTGTGTTTTTATCAGCTTTTTTATATTATCTATCGGATAATTTTCGTTATTGGTACCGCATTATTCTGATTCACCAAATTTATCAACGATCAACTGACAAATGCTCTTTAACGCTTGTTCTGCATCCTCACCTTTGGCGATAATTTTAACTGATTTTCCTTTAGCGCCAGCTAATAACATTACCGCCATAATACTACTAGCGTCAGCTTGGTTGCCTTCAAGTTCTAAGGTGATTTTAGCCTTAAATTTCATGCTAAGTTGTGCGAGTTTGGTTGCAGCTCGCGCATGTAACCCCAGTTTATTATTAATATCGACTTGGTGCTCAACGGTTGTCATAAGGCTAGTCAACTTAAGTAAATATTGTTAGGTGCATGGCATTTTAAGATCACGATGGTGGGTCTGAATATCTTCACGCTCTTTTTTGAAGTTTTTAGCAAGTAACTCAGCAATATAGACTGAACGATGCTTACCACCAGTGCAGCCTATGGCTATAGTGACATAACTGCGGTTATTACGTTCAAGGTGGGGTAACCAAGTCATCATGAAGCTATTAATTTGCCAGATAAATTTAGTTATAATCGGTTGGCTTTCTAAAAACTCTTTTACAGGAAGGTCTAATCCTGTCATTGCTTTTAACTCCTTTTCCCAAAAAGGGTTAGGTAAAAATCGCGCATCAAAAACAAAGTCGGCATCAACAGGGATACCATGTTTATAACCAAAGGATTCAAAGACGAGTACCATGGCACCCGTTTTTTTGCCCATAATACGCTCTCTCACCAAGTCAGCAAGTTGGTGGGGCGATAGCTTGCTGGTATTAATATATAAATCGGCTTTGATTGCAATCGGCTCAAGTAATACTTTTTCTAAAGCAATGGCTTGATCAAGCGCGACATTGTGTTTAATTAATGGATGTAATCGACGGGTTTCACTAAACCGTTTGATTAAATCGTTACTATCAGCATCAAGATATAGCAGCGTTAATTCAACATTATTTGGAAAATATTCTAGAATTTCAGGTATATCTTTCGGATCTTTAGGTAAATTTCGAACATCTAAACTCACTGCAACAGTTTCATAGTCGTTAATGACTGTATGAATAAGCGCAGGTAGTAAATTAATTGGAATATTATCAACACAATAGTAGCCTAAATCTTCTAAAACTCTAAGTGCAACCGATTTTCCTGAGCCTGAACGACCACTGACGATAATAAGTTTCATAGTTTTGCCTAATTGTATTCAATTTATTTATTTGGAGCACATTAGCTCATGTTTTGGATAAGATCAAAAAGTTGCCGATTGGTTTGGCATTTTCTGATCATTTTACTGTTGTCTTTACTACTAAATAGTCTGGCGATACTTTGCAGCGTACTCAGGTGCTCATCACAGCTATTTTCTGGTACAAAAAGAGCGACAAAGATATCAACAGCTTGGTTATCAATGGCATCAAAGACTATTGACTGTTCTGTGGTAATTAATACGGCAATGACTTGTTGGGCATTAGGAAGTCTGCCATGAGGAATGGCAATACCATGGCCTATTCCTGTGCTACTCATTTTCTCTCGTTCCATTAGGCTATCCAGTAATTGATGTTGATCAACCTCTGGAATTTTATGGCTGGCTAAAGAGCAAATCAGTTCTAGAATTCTCTTTTTACTGCTAACCGTCGCTAAGCACGTGATGCAATCCGGAGTAAGGATTTCTTGCAACTTCATAATATTTTCTATAATTGTGTAAAGTGTACCAGTTAGCCAACATTTCAACTGAAATGGTGACTTTAAAGTACACGGGTGATAGTGAATTAATCAAGATTACAAGCGATTAGATGGTAACGCTAAATCAATATTGATTATGCTTACCTTTGTATTTAAGAAGTTGCTTATCAAGTTTATCTACTAATAAGTCGATTGCCGTATACATGTCTTCATTACTCGCAGAGGCGAAAATTTCGCTACCTTTTAGGTGTAATGTCGCTTCGGCAGACTGTGTTGATTTTTCAACAGTTAACACAGCACGAATACTATTAATTTGATCAAAATGTCGCTCGAGTTTGTCAAACTTAGTATCAACATATTCTTTTAATGAACGGGTAATTTCTACATGGTGGCCGTTAAGATTAATTTGCATAAACGTCGTCCTTTTAAATTAGAAATAATTGGTATATCAATCGCTACAACAAACTTTTTCTGTGGTTCGATGGAGGAATAGTCAAAGACTCTCGGTATTTGGCTATAGTTCGTCTCGCAACATTTATACCTTGTTCTGCTAACAAATCAGCTATTTTACTGTCACTCAAGGGTTTTGCTGGAATTTCAGCAGCAATGAGTTTTTTGATTAATGCCCTGATTGCTGTGGATGAGCATTCGCCACCATTTTCTGTACTCACATGGCTTGAGAAGAAATATTTAAGTTCAAATATACCCCTAGGGGTATGCATGTATTTCTGAGTAGTGACTCGAGAGATGGTTGATTCATGCATATCCACGGCTTCAGCAATATCATTTAATACCATAGGCCGCATTGCTTCAGCCCCGTATTCAAAAAAACCTTGTTGACGCTGGACAATACAGTTTGAAACTTTTAATAACGTGTCATTTCGTTGTTCTAGTGATTTTATAAACCATTTTGCATCTTGTAAATTTGAACGGATAAACTGATTATCCGTAGACGATTTCATTGTCCGTGTTAGTGCAGCATACTTTTGATTTATTGACAATTTGGGTGCTGTATCGGGGTTGAGCTCTACCATCCAACGACCATTTTTTTTCTCAACAGAAACGTCAGGAATAACATATTGGTTATCACTTTTTATCACCGCATCGCCAGGACGGGGGGTAAGTGACTGAATTAATCGCATCACTTCGCGAAGTTGGTCTTCTTTTAACTTCGTTTTACGCATTAATTGTCGGTAATCACGACTACCTAGTAAGTCGATATGTTCACTAATAACTAATTTACTTTCTGCTAACCAAGGGGTTTTAGCATCAAATTGGTTAAGTTGAATCAATAAACACTCGGCAATAGAGCGAGCCGCTACGCCAATGGGGTCAAACATATTGATACGTTTTAAAACCGCTTCGACCTCATCTAATTCAACGTCGGCATTAGCAACACTTTCAAGAATATCTTCGCAGCTTACGGTCAAATATCCGGCTTCATCAACACCGTCGATAATAGCAGTGGCTATCGCTCTGTCTGTATCGGTAAAGGGGGTGAGTTCCATTTGCCAAATAAGATGATCCTGAATAGAGTCTGTTGTTTCACCTTGATAGCTATAATCTTCTGACGCTGAACCACTGATATTACTAGAGGTTGCTGTTCCCGCTGTATAGCTTTCATCCCAAGTGGTATCCATATTCAATTCATCGGGAATATCAGTTTTTTCCATAGCCTCTACGGTACTAATTTCATCAATTGTTGGTGATGAGTCTTCACTGCCATCATTGGACGGTTGCTCTAATGAGCTTTTTTTCTCAGTGAAGCCTTCTTCAAGGTGGTCTGCTTTGTTTTCATTATCGGCAGGGGGGCTTTCATCGATGTCTAATAACGGGTTATTTTCAAGTGCTTCTTGAATTTCTTGTTGAAGATCTAACGTCGACAGTTGCAATAGCTTAATCGCTTGTTGCAACTGTGGCGTCATAGTTAAATGTTGTCCGATACGGAGTTGGAGTGTAGGGCGCATTTACCTTTATAATCTTCTTAGTTGGTTTAAACAAAGCATAGTTTAACTTATCTAGATAAGCGGAAAATTGCGGATACTTTAGTTTAATACTTTAGTTTAATACTATATATTTACTATAGCGTGAATTGCTCACCTAGGTATACATCTCTGACGTGCTGATTGGCAAGTATTTGATCCGCATCGCCTTCAGCAATTAATTCACCATGACTAACAATATAGGCATGTTCGCATACATCGAGTGTTTCTCTAACATTGTGGTCGGTAATTAAAATGCCAATACCTCGCTCTTTTAACTGAATGATGATTTTTTTAATATCACCCACTGAAATCGGGTCAACACCAGCAAAAGGCTCATCAAGTAAAATGAATTTAGGATCAGCAGCTAACGCTCTGGCGATTTCTACTCGGCGACGTTCACCACCAGATAAGCTCATGCCTAAATTGTCTTTAATATGACTGATATGAAACTCTTCTAATAAATGATCGAGTTTTTCTTGGCGCTGAGCATCATTAAGCTCTTTACGAATTTGTAAAATGGCCATGATGTTGTCAGTGACGGTTAGTTTTCTAAAAATAGATGCTTCTTGAGGAAGATAGCCAATACCTTTGCGAGCTCTTTCATGCATAGGAGCAAGCGTGACATCTTCACCATTGAGGATAATACTACCGCTGTCATTAGGAACTAAACCAACAATCATATAAAACGAGGTGGTTTTTCCGGCACCATTTGGACCGAGTAAACCAACAATTTGTCCAGCAGCCACTTTTAAACTGACATTTTTAACAACTAAACGTTTTTTGTATGCTTTGGCCAAACCATTGGCGATGAGTGTCGCTGTTGTCATGTTTTAGCCTTTTTTTTGGGTTGAAGAACAGTAGAGGTTTTTTCATCGGAGTTGCCAATGGCATCAAGCTGCTCTGTTAGCGTATTGTAAGTAATTCTACTACCTTTAACTTCGCTACCCGCTTGTTGCAATAGCGCATTCCCTGAAATAACAACAAGATGAATTGCCGGTTCGTATTTTATTTCGTCAGCCTGAAGTATTATTTTACTGCCATCAGCTAATATTTGTTCAAATTTAGCGGGCTTGCCTTCAGCAATATAGACCTCTTCATCAACTTTTTCTTGATAGATCTTAACAGAGTCAGCACGGATGATTAAAGTGCCTTGTTTGATAACAACATCACCAATATAACTAGCGATCTTATTTTTTAAATCGCCGGCTTGACGATCGGCTGAAATCAGAATCTCTTGGTCAATATCGAGTTTGTCCGCAGAAGTCGCTAGCGGTATAAAAACGAAAGAAATTAAATAGAGTAAACTAACTGTTATTTTTTTTATAAGTAGTTTTTTCATGTTGAGTTAATGTCATCTGCGTTGTATTTAAGTCAATAATTAATCCAGAACCATACATAGTGAAGTTTTTGCCATAAACAATAACTTCGTGTAGTGAACTGATAATGTTGGTATTCAAGTCTAATTCTAAAGCGCTACTGTGTACTTTTTGTATTAAAGCATCGGGTTCTGTGCTGGTAATTCTTACGGTGTTTTTTAATATTACTTTGTTGTTATTGTACAGTGTCGCTTCTTTTGCTTTAACTTGCCATGGTGAGTTAGCGTTCTTTGGATATAAGGTATAGTTAGGTAGTTCAAATTGGGTAAATTCAAGTTCTGTGTAATGTTCCATTCGATCAGCTTGAATTTCATGGGAAAGTCTACCTGCCTGGTTGTAAATAGCACTTTTTAACGATTCGGCAATAAAGTCAGGTGTTAATTCACCACTGATAATATCTGTTTTTTTTTGATTGCTATTACGCCATTCAGTTAGACCATAAACAATAGTCGCTAAGATAAAAAGTACTATCGGCCCTCTAAAGAGTAAACTCATATACTCGACCCTTTAGCACCTGATAATGTTCCCTGACATTGCATTATTAGGTCACATATTTCTCTTACTGCACCAAAGCCACCTTGAGTGAAGGTGATATAATCTGCTCCTATTAACACGCTTGGGTGAGCATCACTAACAGCAATACCTAACCCCACACTTTTTATGCAGCTAAGATCAGGCACATCATCACCAATATAGGCGATCTCGGTTAAGTTAATTTGTTGTTCTTTAGCTAATATTTTTAACGCAGGCAGTTTATCTTCTTCACCTTGAATGATATGACGGACATTTAACGCTTTCATTCGAGTAAGGACTAATTGAGAACGTCGACCGGTTATAATAGCAACGTCAATACCACTAGCACTTAAGGCTTTTATACCAAAACCATCTTTAGTATGGAAAGCTTTGAGCTCTTCTCCTTTATTACCCAAATAAATACGACCATCAGAGAATACGCCATCAACATCACACACTAATAGCTTAATATTTTGCGCTTTGTCTAAAATTTCTGGTTTGACAAAACCATAGAGTGTATTGTTCAAAGAATTGGGCATTATAAAATTCCAGACGATAACAAATCATGCATATTCATAGCACCCACAGGGATGTTATTTTCATTTACTATAATCAAACCATTGATTTTTTGATCTTCCATTATTTTTAATGCTTGAGCAGCTAACATGTCGGCAGTCGCGGTGGTTGGTAATGGGGTCATGACACTGGTAATGACATCTCGATGAATGTCTATTTCTTCGTCCAATATTCTTCTTAAATCACCGTCAGTAAATAAACCAATAAGCTGATGATTTTTACCCACCACTGCCGTCATACCTAAGCCTTTTAGTGACATTTCAACTAAAGCATCTTTGATCAAAGCTTGCTCGAATACAATAGGCAAACGTTGACCTGTATGCATAATATCATTGAGGCGTAATAATAATTGCTTACCTATACTGCCACCAGGATGTGATAAAGCAAAATCCTTACTAGTAAATCCTCTCGCATTAAGTAAGGCAACAGCCAGGGCATCCCCCATAACTAATGCTGCTGTGGTGCTAGAGGTTGGCGTTAATCCTAATGGACATGCCTCCTGTGATACTTTAATACAAACGTGAGTATCAGCGAGTTTAGCCAATGTTGATGATGGATTTCTTGTCATAGCGATTAGTTTAGCACCAATACGCTTAATCACTGGAATAATGGCTAACACTTCACCTGTTTCGCCAGAATTAGAAATGGTTAAAACCACATCATCACTGGTAATCATGCCTAAATCACCATGACTAGCTTCGCCAGGATGAACAAAAAATGAGGGTGTCCCTGTACTGGCTAACGTTGCGGCAATTTTCCCACCTATGTGTCCAGACTTCCCCATACCAATCACTATAACTCGACCTTGGCAATCGAACATCAATTGACAAGATAATTCAAAGCTGTGATCAACATATTGCAATAATTCTCTTATTGCTTGTTGTTCAATCTCAATAACTTGAGTGGCCAGTTGCTTAAAATTTTTCATAATTATTCTTTATATTAATGCTTAATGGACGATTTGACTAAATAATAAAATTTGATAACCGACAAAACTTAAAAATAATAAAGCGCCTTTTAGACGGGTCATTCTAAAGTAACCAAAGCGTCGACTGAAACATAAAACAAATAATAACAAAGTAATTGCGATCATAATTGGAATGTCGCGAGTTATCGCTTCAGGATTAACTGGTCCTGGTGCAATTAATCCAGCAAAAGGTAGTACCGCAAGAATATTAAAAATATTAGAGCCGACTATATTTCCCAAAGCTAGATCGTGTTCTTTCTTCATCACACTGGCAATGCTTGCTGCTAATTCCGGTAAACTGGTGCCAATAGCAATTACAGTCAAACCAATAACTAAGTCACTGATATTAAATGCTTTAGCAATGAAAACTGCAGATTGCACCAGATAATGGGCGCTAACAATTAATAATACCATGCCAATAACTAGCCAAAAAACTGATTTTAAATTACTGGTAGCTTTCGGTAGTTCTTTTTCAGCCTCTGTAAGCATAGGATCATCAGGGTTGTGATTTTTTCTTTGTTTTAATGACCTGATTAATAATGTGGCAATAAAGGTAAAAAAGCCAACCAATAATATCAATCCTTCCCAAAATGAAAAAATGTTATCAGAAAGCATCCAGTAGGTAAGAAAAGTAAGAAATAAAACTAGTGGGAGTTCTTGTTTAATAATTGATGACGAAATCACTACAGGCTTAACGAGTACGGTTAAACCTAAAACTAAGGCAATATTGGTTATGTTCGAGCCAATAGCATTGCCAATCGCTGTATCAGGGTTACCTTGCAAAGAGGCTGATGCAGCAACCATCATTTCAGGGGCTGATGAACCCATCGCTACGATAGTTAAGCCAATTATCATTGGTGATACACCAATATTTCTGGCTAAAGAAGACGCACCTAAAACGAATTTGTCAGCGCTCCACACTAAAAAAGTTAATGCGATAAGCAAAATTAAAACCTGAATGACCATTAATAACTCCAAAATTCATATCAATGATGACAGGATAAATACAGAAAATATTTTAACATCGATACTAATGTTAAATTGTCGCTCCTTGTCGAGTAAAACAAAAGCAATATTCACCAAAGACAGCAAAAAAGATAATTATTGGGTTAAATCTAAGCATATAATTTAAAATTTACATTATTTTTACATTTATCTATAATAGATTATGAATTTAGCCACAGTAATATTTTTTTTAGTGATGATTTTTAATGAACAATTTTATTGTTTAGGTTAAAATTCTCATGTATTTGGAATTAATATTGAAAATACTGATAAGTTATCAATGGTATACACATTAAGAAAATATGTCTAAAACGTTAGTTGAAATAAAAAACATCACCTTTAAGCGAGATAAACGCGTTATTTATGATGACATAAGTTTGTCGATCCCCAAAGGTAAGGTAACCGCTATTATGGGGCCTAGTGGTATTGGAAAAACTACACTTCTTCGCCTGATTGGTGGGCAATTAAAACCAGAGAAGGGTCAAATACTTTTTGATGGTCAAGATATTCCTAAACTTTCTCGAAAAGCTTTATATCAAGTTCGTAAACGTATGAGTATGTTGTTTCAAAGCGGTGCTTTATTTTCTGAAATGTCGGTTTTTGACAATATTGCTTTTCCGATAAGGGAGCATAGTCAGTTATCAGAAGATATCATTGAAAAAATAGTATTAATGAAACTTGAAGCTGTTGGTTTACGTGGCGCTCGTGGTTTATTTCCGGGTGAACTCTCTGGCGGTATGGCTCGAAGAGTCGCATTAGCTCGTGCTATTGCACTAGATCCCGAATTAATTTTATATGACGAGCCTTTTGCCGGTCAAGACCCTATTTCAATGGGTGTGATTGTGCGTTTAATTAGCTCATTAAACGATGCCTTGGGTTTAACATCTTTAGTCGTCTCGCATGATGTACCTGAAGTGATGAGTATCGCTGATTATATTTACATTATTGCGGAGCAAAAAATTATTGGTCATGGAACACCAGAACAAATTCTCCTAGATGACTCACCATTAGTGAAACAATTTGTGAAAGGTGAGTCAGATGGCCCCGTGCCTTTTCATTTTGATGCCCCTGATTATCGAAATGAACTAATTGGTAACTTAAAAGGAAAGATTAAATAATGCAGTTAATTCTTTCTCGATTAAGTGAATTGGGTGCCCATACTCTTGCCTCAATATGTGGATTAGGACGTGCGGTTGTTTTGTTGGTTTCTGCAATTGTTCATTGGCCAAGTCCAAGAAAAGGATTACCTTTATTAATTAATCAATTGTATGCCGTTGGTTGGTTATCGTTAGTTATTATTGTTGTGTCAGGTACCTTTATTGGTATGGTTTTAGCTTTGCAAGGTTACACTATACTAGTGGGCTACGGTGCTGAAGCAAGTTTGGGCCCTATGGTGGCATTGTCATTGTTAAGAGAATTGGGACCTGTAGTTGCCGCACTCTTATTTGCTGGCCGTGCAGGCTCTGCCTTAACAGCAGAAATTGGTTTGATGAAAGCAACAGAGCAATTATCAAGTTTAGAGATGATGGCAATCGATCCATTAAGGAGAGTTATTGCACCAAGATTTTGGGCCGGTTTTATTAGTTTACCCCTACTAGCGGCTATATTTTCTATGGTGGGCATATTAGGGGCACACTTAGTTGGTGTTGATTGGCTTGGTGTCGACTCAGGAACTTTTTGGTCAGTTATGCAAGATCAAGTGGATTTTAAGAAAGACATTTTAAATGGTATTATTAAGAGTATTGTTTTTGCATTTGTCATCACTTGGATTGCTGTTTACAAAGGCTACGATTGCAATCCGACATCTGAAGGTATAAGTCGTGCAACAACGGCGACTGTAGTTCAGTCTTCTTTATTAGTTTTAGGCTTAGATTTCATTTTAACGGCGTTAATGTTTACGAGTTGATTTTTAAAAGGTTTGGTGGGATATATGGTGTCAAAAAAAATTGAATTAATGGTGGGTTTGTTCGTTGCCCTTGGTATTGGGGCATTATTGATGTTGTCTTTACAAGTGGCCAATACCGGAATTGCCGGTAGTGGTGAAACTTATATTTTAAAGGCTAAGTTTGATAATATTGGTGGTTTAAAGGTACGGTCACCGATTAAAGTCAGCGGGGTGGTCATTGGTCGTGTCAGTGATATATCCTTAGACAAACAGGATTTCACTGCAGTCGTTACACTTGATATATATACTCAATATCGCGGCTTTTCAGAGGCAACTTCTATTGCGATATTAACGGCGGGCTTACTTGGTGAACAATATCTGGGGCTGCAGCCCGGATTTATAGATGACTCTCTTAGAATACTAATGCCAGGTGATTTTATTGAAGATACAAAACCTGCTCTTGTCTTAGAAGAGTTGATAGGTCAGTTTTTATTTAGCCAAGGAAGTGATTAATAGTGAGGAGTAATATGAAAAGTTTTTTATCCATTAAACAGCAAGTACTTTTTGGGGTAGGTGTAATATTTAGTTTTAATGTTGTTGCTGCTGAGGCAACAACATTGTCATCTCAGAACGCCACTTCACCTCAAAAAATAGAAGAGCTTTCAGTTGAAAACTCTGCGATTAAAGTGGATAAAAAAAATCCTTACTTGATGATAGAAAGTGTTGCTACATTAACTTTTAAACGTTTTGCTAATGAAAGTAGTAAAATTAAAACTGATCCCAATATATTAAAAGATATTGTCCGCGAAGAACTTATGCCTTATATAAATTATAAGTACTCTGCCTATAAAGTTATTGGTGTTCAATTAAAGAATACATCGAAAGAAGAGCGTGATGCTTTTGTTTTGGTATTTCGTGATTATTTAATCAGCTCTTATGCGCAAGTTTTTACTTTATACGATAATCAAGAGGTAGAATTTTTTCCAGAACAAAGCTTAAAAGACAAGAATATCGTTGCCGTTAATACCCGTGTTATTATGCCAAATCGTGATGACATTGATATTGCATTTAAAGTTAGAAAAAATAGAAAAACCAATGAATGGAAAGCTTTTGATATGGTAGCAGAGGGGGTAAGTTTACTCGATAGTAAACAAGCAGAACTTGGTGGAGTCATTAGACAAAAAGGCCTACCGCACGTCACGGCATTACTTAAAGAGAAAAGCCAGCGTGATATTGTTTTTAAATCATCAAAAGGATAACGTGTGAACACGATATCACTTACTATTACTAACGATATTGTCACCTTGTCTGGGGATTTAATCCGTCAAACAGTAGACACAATATCAACTGAACAATTTAAATGCTTTTTAAAACAGGAAAGTGCGACAATTGATCTGGCTGCGGTCAATAAAGTTGATACAGCTGGTCTTGCTTGGTTGCTTAGCCAAATAGAATTGGCACAAGCAAATGCTTGTCAATTATGCTTTAAGCATTTACCATCGAGCCTCATTAAATTGGCTGCCTTGAGCTCAGTTGATAAATTCTTACCCGTACACCGCTCTTCTTAGGAGAAAATCTTGGACGTTTCAGATATTGAAAAATTAATTAATAATGCAATTAAACTTGATGAATTGCATGTTGCATTCGATGGTTCACAATGTAAAGTTATTGCAGTTGCCGATGTTTTTGGCGAGTTAAGCCGAGTAAAAAAACAACAAGCGATTTCAGCACCACTTGCTGAAATTATTAATGGTGGGGTTATTCATGCGATTATCATAAAAACATTTACCACAGAGCAATGGAAACGTGACAAAATGTTCAACCTTCCTTTATAAAGACAGTAAGTTTTTATTTCAATTTTCAAATCAACCTATAAGTAATTTATTTTGGATGCATTTAAAATAATTGGTGGTAATCCACTACACGGTGACGTTACTATTTCTGGCGCTAAAAATGCGGCATTACCTATTTTAATGTCTGCGTTATTATCTGAAACTCCTGTTGTATTTCACAATGTTCCAAGGCTCAATGATATTTTAACAACCGTTAAATTATTGAGTCAGTTGGGCGCTAAAATTCAGTGGTTAACAGAAGACAGTTTACAGATAGATGCCAGTGTTATAGAGCACTGCAAAGCTTCTTATGATCTAGTGAAAACCATGCGTGCTTCTATATTAGTTTTAGGTCCATTGCTGGCCAGATTTGGCCACGCAGAGGTGTCATTGCCTGGTGGCTGTGCAATTGGTGCTAGGCCAGTAAATTTGCATATTCATGGCTTAAAATTAATGGGCGCTGATGTTGATGTTGAAAATGGTTATATAAATGCTAAGAACAACGGGCGTTTATCTGGTGCTACAATCTCCATGGATATGGTCAGTGTGACTGGCACGGAAAATTTATTAATGGCTGCGGCATTGGCTCAAGGTATAACTATTATTGAAAATGCTGCACGCGAACCAGAAATTGTTGATCTTGCAAATTGCCTTATTTCAATGGGTGCCAAAATATCAGGGGCAGGTACCGAGACACTAACCATCGAAGGTGTTGAAAATTTACGTGGTTCATCTTATCGCGTTATGCCTGATAGGATTGAAACAGGTACATTTTTAGTGGCAGCAGCAGTCACTGAAGGTCATGTGAAGTGTTTGAATACCGACCCCTCGGCGTTACAAACGGTATTGAATAAATTACAAGAAGCTGGTGCTGATATTACCACTGGAGATGACTGGATTGAGCTAAAAATGAATCAACCGACAAAATCAGTGAATATTTGTACCGAACCTCATCCTGGATTCCCTACTGATATGCAGGCACAATTTGTCACTTTAAATGTTCTAGCACAAGGAACGGCAACTGTTACTGAAACTATCTTTGAAAACCGCTTTATGCATGTACCTGAATTACAACGTATGGGTGCAAATATATCATTAGAGGGTAATACGGCGATAATTAAAGGTGTTGACGGATTAAATGGCGCCCAAGTCATGGCGACAGATTTACGTGCTTCAGCAAGTTTGGTGATTGCGGGTCTAGTGGCAACAACGGAAACACAAGTTGATCGAATATATCATATCGACAGGGGTTATTTACATATCGAGGATAAGCTCCAAGCACTTGGTGCTAATATTACTCGGATTAAAATGTGATAAAAACCACTAGACATTAAGCCAATGTCTAGTGGTTTTTATTTATGAGGGAATTGTTCAAAGTCAGTTGGAGTTGTTGATTGATAAAAAAGATAATGTCCTTAGAGAGACTACTTCTTCATTTCAACAATTGTTACTGGAATATCAAGTGACTCTTTTTTTCGGTATATTTTAAAAGCTAGGGTAGTATTTGGTACCGTCTCTGCCACTAGATCTAAAGCCTGGCCAATACTAACTATTGTGTGTTCGCCAATCTGATAAATAATATCACCTTCCAAAAGCCCCGCCTTTTTAGCTGGGCTATCAGGGACAATTGAGTTTATGATGAAACCTTTTATACCTGCATGTTGTGTATCTGCTTCTATCCCTAACCAACCTCTAACAACACGTCCATTGGCAATTATTTTTTGCATAACCTTTGCAGCTAATTGATAAGGAACAGCTAAAAATATCCCTTGAATATTTAATTTATCATCGGTGACTTGTCTAGAGTTAATACCGACTAACTCACCATGAGTATTAATTAAAGCACCACCAGAATTACCATCATTAATGGCGGCATCCATCTGAAGAAAATCTAAATAACTCGTATTACTTAATCCTGTACGACCGGTTGCACTGATTATGCCTTGAGTGACAGTTTGGCCAAGATTTAATGGATTACCAATCGCTAATACGACATCTCCAGCTAAGGACGTTAGATTAGTGCGTTGTGGGATTACAGGTAAGTTGATCGCATCAACTTTTAATACGGCTAGGTCGGTATGAATATCAAAACCAATTAATTCGGCGGAATAAATTTTCCCACTTTGTAATACTACCTTAATCAAGTCAGTGTTATGGACGACATGATAATTAGTAACGATATAGCCAAGGGCATCCATAATAACACCAGAGCCTAGTCGTGCTGATTTAACAGCTTTTCGTCCATAAATAGGAGGGTGTTGTAATTCAGTTGAGTAAATATTAACAACAGCAGGCCCAGCAATACTAACCGCTTTTGCATATGAAATGGGTTGCTGCTGTGGTGTTGATTGTAATAAAGCGAGCAGGGATTGATTGTTATTAATCTCTGGAACGATTAATAATAAGACAATAGCAAATATTACACCGTAGCTAATGGCGGTGATAATATATTTAAATAGTGAAATAATGGATTTTAGGGATGATTTAACTGGGATAGAATGCAAGGTATTTAGTCATTTAATTATTATTTATATTGTCCAAGCCTAACACAAAATATAGTTTGGCTCACATTGAAAATAAAAAAGGCTCGTAGAGCCTTTTAATCAAGGAAAATTATTAACGAACCAT
>Ga0307488_10002876_pt1 | contig 14499 bp, 20 predicted proteins | sample SB02metaG_FD_202248 | JGI IMG/M metagenome (GOLD analysis project Ga0307488, IMG submission 202248) | Sea-ice brine microbial communities from Beaufort Sea near Barrow, Alaska, United States - SB 0.2 | ecosystem: Environmental > Aquatic > Marine > Coastal | place: USA: Alaska | collected... | reverse complement strand
TGTACTTACGGAATTCATCCATATATACATAGTTTGCAATCTTTTCTGGATTACGTGCATACTCTTCAGGATCACGTCTTGTGTGTCCTGCTGGATGAACGCCTGTGCCAAAGTAACGGCCAAATACTGCACCAAGTGCTTTTGCACTGTAGTTTAAATTTTCTTGTAATGATCGAAAGTTGTTTGACTCATGAGCACATTGGCTTATAAAGTGTGCAGCTCTTCTTTCTGTGTTTATGCCATACTTGGGCATAACTGCCGCTAGAGCTTCATACCAATCGTCAACTTCTTTGTTGCCGGGTATTAGTTGTGCTAACTGTTCTTTTTGTAGTTCAAAACTCATGTTATATCCTTTTTAAAACGAGCACCTTGTCTTGATTTTCAAATACAAGTTTCTCTCCGTACTTACTTATGTTGTAATCACCTAAGTATTTTGTTAGATAGAGCATCTCTGCATAAGAGTTCATTATATCTAATGTTTCACTTATTTTAGAGAATGTAGTTGTTCTATCCCCGAAATCTAATAATTTAAAATTAACTGGTTCTGCAAATGCTTTGCGTACTGTTAGGGTGTCTTCTAGTAAATCAATGCTATCAACATAACTATTACTAAAGAAGTTTTTATAGTTGTCTAAGTTTGTTTCAGTTACAGTAATACCGTACCTGTCAGGATCACTAGGAATACTTAATGTAAGCTCTTCTTCGCTAACCGGCTTTGACTTAAAGTTTTTATAGTAACGAAATTTAAAGTCATCTATATTAGACAGATTTTTAACTCCGTCAACTATTTCTAAAATGTTCTTATGAACATCTCTATTACGTTCAAGCTCAACAAATACTTTAACAGTACCGTCGCTTTGTTCTCCAGGTGTTGCATCTGAATCTAGTACAAATGAGTACCCTTTTTCTAAAAAGTTCATTAAATCGTCCGCAGCTTCTTTTTCTTTTAAGCTGAAACTTAGTGTGACGATATTCTTATCGTCTCCCATTTTAGATGCATATGAGTCAACTTCGAAAATGTCGTACATCATATCTTTTAAATCGCCTGCTTGTAATCCCATTATACTACTTCCCCTTCTGGTGCCGGTGCAACAGTTGTATCAGTTGGTGCCATAGTATCTGCTACTTGCGGCTCTGGCGCAATATCTGGTGCAACAGCTGGCTCTGTTTGAAATTCTTCTGTACTAAAGCTACCACCGTAAATATCTATAATAAGTTTTTTAGGCATCTGGATTGTTACTACCCAAATATCTCTTCTATCTAACTTACCTTTTTTACTTCCAGGACGAATGTCGCCTGGTACTTTAATTTTACGTGGTTCTATTACATAGTCTTTAGCATAAGATACTTTACAGTCGTAATCAAGCAAACGTTTTCCACCCATAGGATCTGGCATATTAGCTCTGTCCCACATAAAGGAACATGTTACCCAGTGCCTGTCAATTTTAGGTCCGGCACATACTTCGCCGTCTTTCCAATTTTTGTATACGTATAGATCTAATTCGTCTAACACACGTTCGAAATCTTTCAATATATTAAACGATGTATTGCTATTATAGATGCTATCAATGTTCTTTACAATGTTCATTATGTCTTGCATGATGTTATCCTTAATATCTTTGTATACTTATTTATCGGTTTAAAGCAGTTAACAATGTATTTTTACTTTTGCACACGAGGCTAAATATTTTTGTAGGGCAGTGCCCCGGCGCTGGAACTTACTTAAAAATCCATAAGGAGGACTTAATGGGTGCAAAGAAAAAGTCTCGTCAGAGACAAAGCGTAAACAACTACAGTAACAACGTGGTTGACATCAACATTCATCAAAAGAAAACTCAAGTAAACATAGTTCCTAGAAACTTAAACCAAGAAACATACATGTTAAGATTGCTAGATCCTAAGAAGGACATAGTCTTCGGCATAGGACCAGCAGGAACAGGCAAAACAATTTTGGCTGTGCAGGTAGCGGTTAAGTTATTTAAGGAAGGTGCAATTGATAAGATTATCGTCACAAGACCAGCAGTGTCAGTCGACGAAGATCTAGGTTTTCTACCAGGTACACTAGAACAAAAAATGGCACCGTGGACAAGACCAATTTTTGACGTTCTTAGAGATTACTTCAATGCTAAAGAAATTGAAGGTATGATCGAAGAAGGCATAATTGAAATTGCTCCATTAGCATTTATGCGTGGTCGTACATTTAAAAATTCTTATATACTTGCAGATGAAATGCAAAATGCTACAGCTAATCAAATGAAAATGTTACTTACACGTTTAGGAGACGGATCTAGAATGGCTGTTACAGGCGATTTGGCTCAGGCTGATAGATTATTAGATAATGGTTTACTAGATTTCGTAAAACTACTAGAAGACCGACAGGCAAAACATTTGGACATAGTCCGCTTCGAACAAGGAGATATTGAACGACATGATGCAGTCAAAGAAATATTACAATTATATGGAGATGAATAATACGAAATAGATATCGTTAAAACATTTGCCCTGTATCTTTTTCAAGTACAGGGCATATTTTTTAAAGGTCTTTCATTAACGGAAAGATTTCAGAAATTACTTTAGCACAAGCATGTGCAATATCCATATGTTCTTTCTGTGTTCCGTTAGCCCCTCTTAGCTCGATATAATGTACCCAGCTACGTAATGTCCCATTCATATATAAACGTGTTTTTGTTAAACCTTCTGGCAATACACACCGAGCTTGCTCTTTAGCAATTCCAGCTTCAATCGCCCAGTTGTATGCTTGTTGAGCTTTCCAAATAACATCTTGTTGCTCTTGCAACCATCTATCAGCAATAGCTGTATGTTCTAGGTTATCTAAATCAAGTTCAACACTATTCTGTCTATTCTTTGTGTCTTGTAAGCGACATTCGCGTGTTACAAACATTTCGCCCATCTCTTTAGGATTAGCATATCTCTGACTAAACTCTTGGAAGGCAAAACTACGATGACGTACAACTTGGTGTGCAATGTCTCTAGTTGTGTCAATTTCTAAAACAGCATTTGCCATCTCTAATGGAGACCAATGTTGATGTTTAATCAAATACTTAATTAAACGTTCGCTTGTTTCGTTGTTAATCTGTGCAGAAGGATTTGATACCTTTGCACAAAACGCAATAAGCTCTTGTACATTGTCTACTCCGTCGTCTATAAATTCTTGTGTAGGCTGACTGTACGATACTAATTTAACTGATGTCATTTCTTTTCCTTTATTAAGTCTTCGCCGTAGCGTCCACGTTCTCTGTTTCCATCACCGTTTAATTCAGTCATGTCTTGTTGTTTAACTTTTTGATCTTTTTTACCAAAGATAACGTCCCAGTTATCTGCGTATGCTTTCGGGTCATTTGTTTTACGTGGCTTGTCCCCTTTGCCACCTTGCCATGCTCCGCTCATTATTCATTCCTCATTTTTTCAGCAACTTTAATCTCGTACATTTCTTCCCAATACTCAAGGTCCTGCCTAGGTAATCTATTTGCACAATTTTCTAGTATTTCTTTTTGTCGAGCATTATTTGCTCCGTTTTTCCATTCAAACTTTTCTTGCATTGTTCTTCCACATGCAGGACAGTATTCGCCATTATTATCACATTCGGAAATGCATGGCGAAATTATTTTAGTCTCCAAGACCGGGCTCCTCTGATCCATACTTTTCCATTTTATCTTTAACACCAAACCACTCTTCGTGATCTTCAGGTGGGTCTCTTGCCTCAGTAATGTTTGGCCACATATCAGACATTTTTTGATTATGAATAGTTATTGCTTCAATCCTGTTAGGATCCCACCCTGGTTCGTTATCACCAATAATAGCATCAACAGGACATTCAGGAACACATACACCACAGTCAATACATTCGTCTGGGTTAATTACTAGCATGTTTGCACCTTCGTAGAAACAATCTACAGGACATACACTAACACATGTCATGTGCTTACAATTAATACATTCTTCTGTTACTAAGTAGGTCATTTCTCTTCTTCAAATTTGACAACGTAATTAGCGGCGATTCGCTTACTTAACTGTGTAGGACTACTTGAATGATATATGTCACTTGGAAATATAACAACTCGCCCTTTTTTTGGTTGAACTCTTTCAACTATGTTATACGCTGATTCAGGGTTTTCTAAATTAGGATACACACTGTCTGTAAACACTGTAGGACTATCACCTTCTGTAACGTAGTAGATAATAGAATGCCAACCTTGTTCATGTCTATCTGCATGTATAGGATGGTTATCAGTTTCTTTAGACAGCGGAGTATGCATTAATGTATTTACTTTACATCGCTGTATATTTACAATTTTCCGGCCAATTTCTTTTTCAATAAAGTATAACGGAACGCTTAATAACGGCCACAAGTAAGTTCCGTCACCTTCAAAAAACGCAGCATGTACGAGCTGAGGCTCTTCAACTTCACCTTTCCTAAGTTGCTTATCTCTACCATAAGTCTGGTTAGCATATTGCCAAGGTGTATCTACATGTAACATTGCTCTTTCGATTTCATCTACTAACCGAATTGGAAATATGTTATCAAGTACCTGCATTAAAGTCCTGCCAATCTAATCAACGTTGCTGCAAGATTAATCTCTGGATCTGCTACTAGCGTATGATCAACTAGTCCTTGCTTAATTGTAAGTACGGCTCTGTCCTGTGTTGCATCATCACCAAACAGTTCAATGTTATCATACAGCCAGCGATAAATTTCTTCCATTTCTTCTGGACGTACCGCACCACAAAGCAATTTACGAGCCTCTTGAATTTTACCTGCTTTAAATAATTCAACCATCTCCAGTTTCCAGTCAGATTGCCCTGTGTCACCTTCGTTAGGTCTAAGCAAGCTGTTATCCTGTACGTTCATTTGTACTGTATTAATACATTTACGCAAGTCTGGATATGTTGCTTTTACGTAGGTATCGAGCGTATCCAAATCAGGAGTAACACCTTCGGAAATAAGTATTTCAGCAACTCTAGCTGTGAACTCAGTTTGGTCAATTTTAGCAATGTGGAAACCTTGACACCTACTATGCAAAGCGGGAATAATACGATTTGGATAGTTACAAGTAAGAATGAAACGAGAAGTAGTATGATACTCTTCCATAACACCACGAAGCGCCGCTTGAGCGTTGGGAGATAAGTAGTCTGCCTCATCTAATAATACAACCTTAAAGTCCCCAAATGGGATCATCTGTACAAAGTTTATAATTTTATCACGTACATCATCTACTGAGTTTGTTCGCGATGCGTTTATTTCAAGAATATCTAAATCTTGTATTTCTAACTCATTGAACAACAATTTTGCAAGTGTTGTTTTACCAATACCTGCATTACCACTAAACAATAAGTGCGGAATAGTTTTTTCTTTAATCCAAGTATTTACTTGATTACGCTGTGCGTTATCTCGGAATACATAACCATCAACGGTTGCTGGTCGATATTTTTCTACCCATAATTCTTTCATATGCTTGCCTCTGTTATCATTTTAATATTATTAGTTATTGTAGCACTAAACTTGTCGTTTGTCAAGTGCTAATCTTGTATTCAAAGTTTTGTGTTTCAGCACTAATTTTCTTTAGCTTGGCACCGTTCTTAATATGAAAGTGTGTTGCCATTGGTGTTAGTGGCGATAGAGTAACTACTGTCTTAATCTTTTCGTTTGTTTTACAATGCTTTAATAGTTTATGTATTATCTCTTTACCTGCACCACGCTTACGTGACCATACAGTATATGCAACTGCGGTATTGAAATCATTTTTTAAACTAGCATTCTCACTCATAAGTTCTAGTTCTTTAACAGTAGTAGGTATGTCATTGGTAAATGCTACGCACACAATACCTTCTATTGTGTCTTGATATTTTAGTCCGTAAATCTTACGACCATTGGCCATGCGCCATTCTAAACTTAGTTCTGGTCTTACTGGATCTTCTTCTACATTAATATTTTCTAGTTCTACAAGCTCTGTACCTTTAACCCATTTAAAAAAATCTGCATAGGTATCTTTGATTGATTTCATTTACTTTTTTAATCCTAACTCTTTGTATGCTATCTGAATTGCTTTACTTTGATAGTAAGCATCGGCTAATGCGTTGTGCAAATTGCTTTGCATAGCCTTACGTGGGTCTTTCTCACAACACCCGAAAAGGGTCCTAGAATCCCGTATTTGCCAGAAGTTCCACGGAATCGGCTTTCCGCTGCTACGGAACATGTGTTCCATTATGGTGTAGTCAAAACCATAACCTTGTCCCCATAATGTGTCAATACCAACAGTCCATTTGCTAATTTGCTTTAAAGCGTCATCTATGCTAACAGCACCAGTTTGATCAAAAGCTTCTTCCATAATAGCAGGGTCTTGTTTGCTCCACCATTCAATAGTACTATCACTAGCTGTACGTCCTTGTACGTCTTGCTCGTCGATATTAATCTTTAAGTAAAGCTCTGAGTGTGGTTCGCTATCATCTAGCGGATTAAACTTAACTGCTCCTAATGAAAGAACAGTTGCACTTGGACTAGTATCAATAGTCTCTAGATCGATCGTTCCGTGTATACTCATTTCTTAGTGTTCTCCTGGCCAATACCACCTATGATTAAGATTACATACAGCAAGGGCCATGCCCAACCTGTTAGATCGTTAGTGATATGTAGGTACATTAACACAATGCCGGATAACCCCATTGTGCCTAGTCCTGTTAATTGTGTTGGTAACTTCATAAAAAAACTCCTTAGTGTGTATATTATAATACATAAACACTAAAGAGTCAAGTTCTTTTGGAAGAATTATTTTATTTTATTTGTCAATAAACTGTGATAGTTCAGGAGCCTGCCAGCCTTCTGGCTTTAGTACTTTTCCATCTTCACGTTTACGTACTTTACCTGTAGTTGGATCAATCTTAGCAAAGTTTGTATCCATTACTTCTTTCCATGCTGCTTCACCGTCCCAACCTGCAGCACGAATAGCACCCATAGTAACAACAAGGATGTCAACTAGTGCATCAAGTTGTTCGACTTTGTCATCTGCTGCTACTGCATCTACAAGTTCGCCGTATTCTTCGTCAACTAGACCAAGATACATTTTGTAGTTTTCAGGGCTTGCTGGTTGATCACATGCTGTTGCAAATGTGTCAATGTCTTTAAATGTATTAGTCATTAATTATCCTTTTGCTTGATCTACAAAGTCTTGTGGGTTTACTGTATCAGGCCCATCTTGGCCACCGTATTCAGCACCAATTCGTAAGTCGTTTGGCTTCTCGTCTGCATAACCTAAGACACTTTCTGATTCTACCATTCTAAGATCTAAAACCTCAGTACCAGTATCACATTTAAATCCTCGTGTCCAACGTCCATGTTCAACAAGTATCCATTGACCCACATTGTACTCGTCTTTATTTTTCGGACCTTTGGAGTATACTTTACCCCAGCGCGGATAAATTCCTCTAGTCTTACCATCATCACTTTGGATAATAATACCACCTTCGGTAATCTGCTCGCCAAAGTCTAAATCTGTAACAAGTACTCTATTACCTATTGCTCTAGGCGTTCCTGTTACGGTTTGCTGGACGCCTGTAACACCCTTAGCTATCGCATTGTAATCTACGTAATCAGTCATTAGTCACCTTTTTGTACAAAATTGCCATCGTCATCTTCAACCCAGTCTTCATCATCAAACTCTGCAAGTTCAGCTGCTGTAGGTGCTTCTATTTCTTCTTCTACTTTAGCTGCTACTTTCTTTTGAGCTCGTGTTGTTTTAGGCTTAGAGGATGTCTCTTCTGCTACAGGCTCGTCGGCAACAATAGTTTTTGCTACACTTTCATCAGGCACTGTTGCAGGATTGTCTGCATAATAGTCTCTAAGTTTGTCTTCTTTTTTACGTATAATTTTGCCACCAGCTCCTAATTCGTCGCCTCTTGCATTAACTCTAGCATTTCCAACAGCTGGAGTCATTTCATTTCTTTGTCTTAACAGTTCTAAATCTACAATTTTACCTTTCATAGTTTTGTACTGTTTGTTAGCACCTTTGTTCATCGCCATAATAATTCTCCTAATTGATTATATTAGTACTTATCTCAGGAACTCTCGCCAGTCTAGGTCATACTGGATTGAGTTTACTTTGTGTACACCTATTAAGTATAACACATAACTTGCTACACTACTACCTCTACCTACTCCCCATACGATATCATTTTCACGCATAAAGTCTACAAGATAGATCATATAACGTAGTAGTGGATACATATCACGTTCCTGAAACGCTTCTAGTTCCTCTATACATCTAACCCATTCTGTAGTAAGTTTGCCGCCTATCTTGCCTAGCAAAAATGCTTCGATATCAAGTTCTTTATATTCATCAGGCATAAACCATTCAGATTGTAACGCTGTGTCAAAGTCTTTCTGTTCTACATCTATTGGAATATATTTTTGCAATAACCCCATACCTTGATCTGCCATTGCTTTATTAAACTTATCTATGTCATCGCTTGCATCACATAATACCACATGAACTTTGTCCGCATGACCTGAATAGATCATATCAACTAAGTCTTTGTTAGAGAATCGTGGAATACCGAGTTTGTCAGTTTTCATAAGCATATGTATAGTTTAACTGATATTGATTAGATTGTCAAGTCCTTTTTCGCCATTTTCTTGTGAAAGTTGCGCTTTTGCTCGACGAGAACCTAGTTCTAAACGATAATCGTCTAGAACCATCATAATTTGATTTTGTACTTCAGGATTGGATGTTTGCCAGTAACGAGAACTTAGTTCAATAATTTTCTGTTCTAACTCAGGATCCTTTAATAGATGTACTTTTGTTAGAGGATGTGCCATTATGTAGTAAACTGACCTAAGTATTTTCCGTAAACAGTGTTACCACCGTCTGTTGACCAAAAGTCAATAATGTGTGGATTTGTTGAACTGTTTACAACAAATGAACTCCATATTGCATTACTGTCTGTTTTTAGAACACTACCTAGTCCTGCTGCCCATGTTACTGTGATAGCATGTCCGCTTTGTGCAAAAATTTCACAACGCATCTCAGCATACTCACCTGATGCAGGCCACCCTGAAACATTAATAGTCATATTTGCTGCAACAGCTGGAGAAACTGCACCAACTGTAACTTTATGGTAATGTCCGCCTTCAATGCCGGAAAAGGAAACATCAAATGGTGATACTTCTTGAGCACTACCTTGAGAACCTGTTTGATGATACGACTTAGTAATTTCTCTTAGTCTTGGTTTAATTAATTCAACTGGAACAGCATTTTCACTATCGTAAAAAGTATTGTTTGCATTCAGCTTTGCTGTAGTAGACTGTAAAGATGTTATCTCAGTAGCAGCTGTACCTAATCCTGTTTTAATTTGACTAAAGTTATCACGAAAGCCTTGGCTATCGTTATCCTGACCTGCTATTGGGAAGTCAGCGTTTATATTTGCATTGGTTATATTACTTGCCATAATGTTATGTTCTCCTACACTTATTTATCTGGGTTATACATTAAACTCGTAGTTTGCGAATAGTATGTATTGTTCTTCGCTGTTACCTTTAGTTGAGTCAATAATATATCTATCTACTTCAAATTCTAAATTAGTAAAATCAAAACTACTGTTTTTAATGTTTGTAATTATATTAGCACTGTCTCCTGCTTTACAATAACAGAGTGGTACTGCTGTAATGTATCCTAGTTCTTCAATACTGTTTTCTTGTGGTGTTCTCATCCATAGTGGTAAAAACGCTCCATCTGAAACACCTACTTTAGCAAGTTGAGCTCGCATATTTGTTATGTTACTAATGTATCGTTTGTTGTCTAAGTTTTCGCTGATTTGAACGGCATCACTGCTTATGTCAATTGGGGTAGTCTTAGGGCGAAATCTTTCACTGTATTCATCAATTATTCCTGATGTGTTATCGTGTGTTTCAAAATTTGTTTGATTAACTTTAAGAGGGTTACTAGTTTTAATTTTAATGCTTTCTCTTACAACACCTTTGTTACTATCTGCAGGATCTATAATCTCAACATACACTACTTCGTATACGGAATTAGTAGTTCCTGGGGTTCTAGCAATCGCTGATTTTACAGTACCAAACTTAAACTTTTTACGTTTATGATTTTTAGCACTTGCAGCAACATATTCTTTTATAAATTTTGTTTCAATTCCTGCATACACTAACATCTTAATTTGATTCTGAATACCAAATTGCACATCACTTGGTCTGTATATTTTACTAGGTTCAAATATAGTTGGATCACTAATAAAGTTATTAAATATTGACTTTTGTGTTTCCTTCATAAACGGTTGTACTACTAAGTTACTGTAAACATAATCTTCCGGATCAGATACTTTAATAGTAAATGCTCGTGTTACAGCACTAAATCCAAATTGATCTTCAGCGTTAACTGTAAACGTATAGGATTTATCAACAGTAGTACTATCGCCATCAAGTATTAAATCACCCGAATCAAATGTTGCTAATCCTGATTTAACAAACTTGTACGGTTCCCATTTAGATGTAAGATCAGTTGCAAAGTCTGCACTTGCTGTGTGTGTACTATTATTAATATATAAACTTCCGTTATAATTTACAACATTAAAGGCGTCATATACTCTACCTGTCTTCCAAAAAGATCTATAATAGTTTTCACCAAACTGTCTTACCTTGCCAAATATTTCTCCATCAAGTGCAAGGGTAAGCCCGGGTGGCAATCTTCCACTGGACAATGTATATCGTACAACAGCATTAGGAACTGATGTTTTTGCATTAACAGCAAACACACTAGTATAGTTTGCACCAATAGTTCCTAATGCACTAGGAGTATTCCATGTAATAGTAGAATCAACTTCACCTAATAGTGTTACTGTAAATGTTTTCTTTTTGTTTGCTTCTAGTACACTAGTTGTGCTATCAGTAAGTGCTTCAGTAAATACAAGACCTGCTCGTGTATATGTTTGTAATCCTCTATTAATAGTTATAGTGTCGTATGCTAAGACAGCATTATTAACTGATGTTATTAAATACGTTTGACCTTTAATTGTAATTGTTTGATTTAACAAATCAAGGAGTCTACTATTTTTCTTAATTTTAATCACAGTATCATTTTGTACAGCATTGTCATATATAACAATTTCTACGTTTTCAAATGTAGTTGTACCGGTAGCTGCATAACGAACAGCATTTACTGTAAATTTATATTCTTTAGTTACAGATGGTTGATAAGGAACAATACCAACTAACTCGCCAGTAGCACTATCAAGTTCTAACCCAGGAGGTATAATACTTGGTGTGCCGTCATCGTTTGTATCTTCTAAGGTAAAACCGATAAATCCAGATAGTGTTTCACTGTCAACAACATCTAAAAATAATGTAACATAGTTATTAGCACGTCTGAATCCAAGGTTGCTTGGAGTTAACCAAATTGGTGTTCTAACGTTAGTGTTATCTGCTGAAAAGATACCATTGCTAAGTTGTAATATAGTATTGTCAGATCTTAAAAAGTCATCACCGACTACATATATTCTAAACTTTCTTTTAGATACAGTGTCACCATCGGATACACTAACTGTAAATTGATAGTTCCTATTAAGTTTCTTAGGTGATTTAGTTGGTACACTTAAATCGTATGTATCAACATCATAGAAGTAACTGTCATACCCGTTTGCTGGGCGTGTACCAAAGTCGAACGCATACGATCCATATGCATTGTCATCGTAATATCCTTGTGCTGCTAATTTATCTAATGCTAATACTGGGTCAACAACTCCACTAATCAGCCCAGATGCTGACAATGTAATACCCGGGGGTAGTTGTCCGTCACCTGATGCTATAAAATATTCTAAATTTTGACCTGCTGCTAAGTCGCTGTCAGTTGCTAATAGTTGATAGTTGATAGGACTTGAATCTAGAACATACATTGAGGAGTTATTACCTAGTGCTAGTTCACCTTCTGGAGTAATCCATACAGGAACATCTGCACCCACAATAGTAATTTTAAAAGTTCGATCCTCAACGGCGTTGTTAAAAGTTGCACGTAACACAAATTTAAATTCAGTTTCTCTAGCAACTTCTAAAGGTGTACCTCTAAGAGTTAGTCCGTCGAGTCGCAGTCCAGGGGGTATATTACCACTGATTAATGCTACTGTTGATGAAGCAGGAAGACCTAACTGAACTGCAGAAGCGCCACTAAGCGATACTGATTCGTTATATGTTCCTAAACTTATATTATTTTCTACTGTCCAAATGTTCGCCATACAAGATTATTCCTTTATATAGCATATTTATCGATTGTCAAACTAGAATGCCGGAGTATTAATAGAGCCAGCGTCTAGTGTTACATTAAGCTGTGATGTACTAATGCCACCAAAGTCTACATCTGCTGTCTTAATTAAAAAGTCGTATATGTTAGTAACAGTTATGTTACTAATACTTCCAAAGTTCCAACTATTTGTTGGTTGACGATAGTAATCTAAATCTCTAATATCGATATTATGCACGTTGCCAGTAACGTTACCAGTTAAATTACCTGTTACGGCAACCGCTGTTAAGTTTTGTATGTTACCAATACTTTGCCCATTTGCGTTCAACGAGGCACTTAGTTGTGGAGCAGGGTCCTGTGAAAGACTGCCTAATGCACTAGAGTCAATTCTAATGTTATTACCGTCTCTAGTAGTAGTTATTAACGTTCCGCCTTGCATTGTAACTGTAGTATTTTCAGTTACAGTTAAACTTCCAGTGTCGCCTGCAACAATAAACTGTGTTACACCAGCATCAACGTTAATTGTTATATCATTATCTGTTGATATTAGTGTTGCGTTGGTTCCGCCTATTAATGACTTAAACCTTAGATCGTTAACATTTGTATCAAAGTATAGGCCACTTCCTGATCCTAAAGTTGATACTGTGGTTGCTTCCGGAGTTCTAGCATCTAAATCAGAAAAGTTAAATACAACTTTTTCAAATGCTTCTCTTAAATCGTCACCTGTGCCGTCGTTAGCAACACTGCCTAAATTAATTGTCTTTAATGCCATTTATTAAAACTCCTGTATACTTGTATTTATTATAAGCGACCAACAACAACTTCTACAATACCTCTGCCGTCGTCGTCTTTTGTTCCTACAGCTTTACCAATAACAGTACCTAAACTAGGATCGTTATTAACAATAGCATAACCTGGTATTGCACTAGTTACAAGCATGTCGCCTTTAGCAACATGTCCAATTACTTTACATGGTACACGCCCTGTTAGTGCTAATGGTACAACCGTGTCGCCTTCTAATTTATTGTTCATTAAGTATGCTGGATTTGTTGATACAACGCCTGCAACTTTACGATCACCTTTTATTGTACAAGCAGTAATTTCTTCATCACCGCCAAATACAACAACAGTGCCTGCTTCATATGCTTCATCGCCTATATAATTCTCCGCCAAATCCGCATAGTTTGCTGACGAAGCTACAGTATTAAGTACGTCGGTTGCAGCGTTAAACGTAATTCCGCTACTATCTACTAAACCAGGTGTATTACCAGTATTGGCCCCAACCATTACAATATTATAAGTTCCACTAGGTGCCGCACTAACATTAAAGTTAGTTGCGTTTGTTGCATTTGTTGCAGTCCCTACGCTTCCGCCGGTTGTAGCATATCCTTTACCTTCAACAAAGTTTTTAACAGCAGCTGCTGTTAGTAATTGTGTATCTGAATCTACAATATCACTGCTATTCACTAATTCAATACCTGTTTGTATAGCACCTGCATTTATCATAGCAACAGTTATACTTGGTATTCTAGCTGCAGCAAATGTACCACTGTTAATTTTAGAAGCTGCTAAACTTGGTATTCTTGCATCAGCAAATGTACCACTAGTAATTTTACCTGCACCTAAACTTGGTATTCTTGCATCAGCAAATGTACCACTGTCAACAGCACTTGCATCAAGTGTGTCCCATACAGGAGCTGCTCCATTGGTAGCATCACCAGTCATTGCTAAGAATTTTTGTGTTGTTGTTGTGTTTGCTGCTAGATAACTAGTTGCTCCTGTGCCGCTTTGATACGGTATTTCGTTAGCTGCACCATCTTTTAAATGGGTAGCTGATGCCGCGTTACCTGTTGTTGAACCCGAACTCCCACTTACATCACCAGTGAAAGCACCTGTGAATGTAGTTCCTGTAAAGTTAGTTGAATATACGTGATTGAATCTAGTACCAGTAAGTCCAATGTCTATTGTTCCACTAGGTACAATGTTTGCTGACGTTGTAATAGCATTACTAATACTCAATCGTTGTGCTGTAGTACCAGTTCCATTTGCTGTTAAGAAGTCAAATCTAGTTGCCTCACTGCCAGCTAACACCGTAGTAGCTCTAACATTCATTAATGCTTTAGCACCTCCATCTACAGCGATAGTTGCATTGTCCACTTCAAATGCTAACGAACCTAAAAAGTCACCATTTGCTGGGGAAGCTGTATCATGGAAGAAACTAATTTGATTAGTTGTACTTCCTATA
>Ga0307488_10002874_pt1 | contig 14507 bp, 8 predicted proteins | sample SB02metaG_FD_202248 | JGI IMG/M metagenome (GOLD analysis project Ga0307488, IMG submission 202248) | Sea-ice brine microbial communities from Beaufort Sea near Barrow, Alaska, United States - SB 0.2 | ecosystem: Environmental > Aquatic > Marine > Coastal | place: USA: Alaska | collected 2017-05-06 | reverse complement strand
TAAAAATAATAATTACATCAACAAAAAACTGAAAAATAATTATATACTTAATGAATGGGAAATACGTAAGATATTAAAAACTTTCCCTCTGGCTAACTTATTTGTTATCCACTAACACATTAATGAGGAATATTTATGGATTTTTTCATCTGGTTTATAAGTGCATTAGCCTTATGTTGGTTCATGTCTTACCACAAAGCCTCACTACTAACGTTTACTTTTTCATTTGTTGCTTTACTCGCCATTGGCAGTTTTTTTAATGTTATCTCATTAATCAGTTGGATTGTTTTTGTCTTGATTGCCCTAGCATTGAATATCGGTGAATTTCGAAAAAAAAATATCAGCAGTCCTTTGTTTACCTTATTTAAAGGCATCATGCCAGAAATGTCCTCAACAGAGCAAGAAGCATTAGAAGCGGGTACCACTTGGTTCGATGCTGATCTCTTCAGAGGCGCGCCTGATTGGAAAAAGCTTCACACCTATCCCCAACCCAAATTAAGTACGGATGAAAAAAACTTCATTAATGGACCTGTTGAAGAGTTATGTAAAATGGTTAATGACTGGCATATCACGCATGAGCGTGCCGATTTACCCCCAGAGATTTGGCAGTTTTTAAAAGAACATAAATTTTTTGCTATGATAATTAAGAAGAAATACGGCGGTTTAGACTTTTCGGCTTATGGCCAATCTCGTATTTTGCAGAAGCTGACAGGGGCTAGTAGCACACTGGCCAGTACGGTAGGTGTTCCTAACTCTTTAGGTCCGGGTGAATTATTGCAGCATTATGGAACGAAAGAACAACAAGATTATTATTTACCACGTTTAGCCAGCGGTGAAGATATCCCCTGCTTTGCTTTAACCAGTCCAGAAGCAGGCTCTGACGCAGGAGCAATTCCAGATTTTGGTATTGTTAGCAAAGGCGTATTTAACGGTGAAGAAATTTTAGGTATGCGCCTTACTTGGGATAAACGTTATATCACACTTGCTCCTATTGCCACTGTTTTAGGGTTGGCGTTTAAATTACAAGATCCCGACAAACTCCTCGGTGGTAAAAGCGACTTAGGTATTACCTGTGCCCTCATACCAACTAACTTAGAGGGAATTACCATTGGCAGACGCCACTTTCCATTAAATATTGCTTTCCAAAATGGTCCAACACAGGGTGACCAAGTATTTGTGCCCTTGAGCTTTATTATTGGTGGTGTTGAAATGGCAGGCCAAGGTTGGCGTATGTTGGTTGAATGTTTGTCTGTCGGTCGCGCGATCACCCTGCCTTCAAATAGTGCTGGCGGTGTAAAGTCTATTGCGCTAGCCACTGGCGCATACAGTCGCATTAGACGTCAATTTAAATTACCTATTGGTAAAATGGAAGGTATTGAAGAACCGTTAGCACGCATTGGTGGTAATGCCTATTTGATGGATGCGGTTACCACTATGTCAACAGGTGCAATAGATTTAGGCGAAAAACCCTCGGTCATCTCGGCCATATCAAAATATCATTTAACCGAAAAAATGCGTTCATCTGTTATTGATGCCATGGATATTCATGGCGGTAAAGGTATTTGCATGGGCCCTGGCAATTATTTAGCCCGAGCTTATCAGGGGGCACCCATTGCTATCACAGTTGAAGGGGCAAACATACTGACTCGTAATATGATCATTTATGGTCAAGGCGCTATTAGGTGCCACCCTTACGTACTGGCAGAGTTACAAGCCGCAAGTTGCGATGATGAATTACAAGCCTTGAGTGATTTTGACCATGCTTTGTTTGGTCACATTGGCTTCGCATTAAGTAATATTTTGCGTTCTTTATGGTTTTCATTAACTGGCGCCAAATTATTACCCACACCTTTTAAAGATGAAACTCGACAGTATTACAAGCAGCTAACACGCTTTAGTGCCAATTTAGCGATGTTATCAGATATTGCGATGTTATCTCTTGGTGGCAATTTAAAACGCAAAGAAAGATTATCAGCCCGTCTAGGGGATATTTTAAGTTATTTGTATTTAAGCTCGGCCACCTTAAAGCGTTTTAATGATGAAGGTAGACAAAAGGCTGATTTACCGTTGATGCAATGGGCGTTAGAAGACTGTTTATTTAAAACACAACAAGCGATAGACGAATTAATAAACAACTTCCCTAATAGAGTTATTGCGGCGGTACTGCGCTTAATTATTTTACCCTTCGGCAAACGGCTTACCAAGCCCTCTGACATCCTTGATCATCAAGTCGCTAAATTTTTACAAACCCCTTCAGAAGCAAGAACCCGGTTAGGTGAAGGACAATATTTAACCCCAGAGCCTAATAACATAATGGGTATGCTTGAGCTGACATTGAATGACATTATCGTTAGTGAACCACTTTATGAAAAAGTTTGTCGAGCTGTCGGAACTAAGTTACCGTTTTATCAACTGGACAAGATTGCAGAGACCGGTTTAATCGCAGGAGCAATAACACAAAGCGAAGCTGAGCATCTAAGAAAAACAGAAATAGGCAGGAAAGCAGCGATTGATGTTGATGACTTTGACCCTGAAGAATTGTCTCTAAACCTCCCTGACTAAAGCCAGAAATTTAGGTTGACGGTCTTGGTGTCTTTAGCTCGATGAGTAAATACCAAGGCCTAATACTAATAGACCATTAGAGTGGTAAAAGCTAAAAAAAGATAGGGTACACACGGTTAATTAAGTAATACCCTTAACATAATCAAGCCGTTACACCGGTGTAACCGCCAATAAAGCTGCCGTTAACTTTCGTCTATATCACTCTTGTCAATTTCGTCTGCTTTAAGTAGTTTTTTCTTACGCAGAATCGGCATATTGCCTGCTTCTTTAACAATATGAAAAGTTGTACTTTTCGATTTGAAGGGTTTGGTTGATTTAGCTTTCCCTTGTTTTTTATCTTTATCATCACCAGATATTTTGGCTTTTTCAACTTTTTTAGGTTTCAAACCTTTGAATTTAGCTTTTAACCCTTCAACAATATCAAAGCTGATGGTTTGTTGTAATAAACCTTCAACATTTTTAAAGCTTAACCAATCTTTAGGGCCAACAAAAGAGATAGCATCACCTTTACTCCCTGCACGACCCGTTCGACCAATGCGGTGAACAAACTCTTCCGTATGTTTTGGCATATCAAAGTTAAAAACATGAGAAACATTAACAAGGTCTAAGCCACGAGAGGCTAAATCAGTAGTGACCAGTATTTTCTTTTGCCCTTTACTAAAGCTGTCCATAATGTGATTACGTTGGCTTTGAATTAACTCTCCACTTAATGCGGCGGCACTGATGCCCTTTTCAGTCAGTAAAGTAGCCAAACGTTCAGTATCACTTCGTGTTGCAGTAAATATAATGACTTGTTGATAGGAGACATTCGCTAAAAAGTGTTCAAGTAAGGCTTCTTTATGCAATAAATTGTCGGCTAAATAAAAACGTTTGGTAATATCTTGGTGCTCAGTGTAAGCACTACCAATAGCTATACGTTTGGGTTTTCTCAACAAGGTTAACGCAAAATCATTAACTTGTGCGTGATCAAGCGTAGCTGAAAACATCAGCGTTTGACGCTTACGATGATCGGCTGCCATATTAATTTGGCTTAATTGCTTAGCAAAGCCTAAGTCCAACATGCGGTCAGCTTCATCAAGAATTAATAACTCTAAACCATTTAAATAAAAATGCCCTTGAGTTAAATGATCAGCTAAACGCCCAGGTGTCGCCACGATAAACTGCGGATCTTTCTCTAACGTTTTAACTTGATCATTAAAATTTTCGCCACCTAGAATTAACACTGCTTTAAATTGAGAAGCTGAGGTGAACATCCGTAATTGGCTATAAACCTGTTTTGCTAACTCACGGGTTGGCATTAAAATAAGGACACGGGGATCTTTTTTACTCAAGGCTCTATTTTTAGTTAAGCGCTGCATCGCAGGAATAATAAATGCTAAGGTCTTTCCAGAGCCTGTTTTAGATGAAGCAATTAAGTCATGACCTGACATGGCTGCAGGTATTGCTTGCTGTTGTATTTCTGTAGGTTCAGTAAAACCTAAATGTTCTACTGTCGACATTAAACCGCTATCTAACCCAAAATCACTAAACTGCAAACTACTCTCCTAAACTTATTAAATATCACTTGGGTTATTATAACCTGTAATAAACGACTTTCGTCTAAAGTATTTACCTGTGATGAAATTACTTTAAACGAATGATACTTTTCAACGGCTCAATTAATCTATACGTTAATCAACGTCTGACTATAAATAAGCGATTAGCTGTTAGCAATGCGCTGTTCAACAACCGCTAAGGCAAAATCTATACGGGCTAACACTTTATCTTTATCTAATAAAGCCAGTGTTACATCTAAAGACGGTGAGTTACCGCCCCCGGTAGCTGCAACACGTAAAGGCATACCGACTTTACCCATACCAACGGCTAACTCTTCAGCCGTATCGTTAATAGCCGCGTGAATAAGCTCGGGTTTCCACTCGGCTAATGCTGCCAGTTTAGCTTTCACTAAAATCAATGGTTCTTTAACCACCGGACGTAAATGTTTTTTAACCGCTTTAACATCAAGTTCATCAAAGTCTTCATAAAAATAACGGCTGATCTCGGCCATTTCTTTCAAGGTTTTCACCCTATCTGCTTGGATTTTAACTAATTCAGCCAATGCAGGACCATCGTCAACATTAATACCCTGCTCATTCATATGCCAAGCCAGATGACTCGCAACATACTCAGGGTCCATCGTTTTCATGTAATGCTGGTTAACCCATATCAACTTGTCCGTATTAAAACCTGACGGGGCACGGTTACAATCTTTTAAATCAAATAACTCAATCATCTCTTCTCGAGAGAATATTTCTTTATCGCCATGCGACCAACCTAAACGAACGAGGTAATTTAAAAGTGCTTCAGGTAAATAACCATCATCACGATATTGCATTACACTAACCGCACCATGACGTTTAGATAAACGTTTACCATCGTCACCTAAGATCATTGGAATATGAGCAAATTCTGGCAAAGTAGCACCCAGAGCTTTAAAAATATTAATCTGCTTAGGGGTATTACTGATATGATCGTCACCGCGAACGACATGCGTCACTTCCATATCCCAGTCATCAACAACAACCGTTAAGTTATAGGTAGGCGTCCCATCAGAGCGCGCTATAATTAAATCATCAAGCTGTTCATTACTGATCGTAATATCGCCTTTGACCATATCCTTGATCACAACATCGCCATCAATGGGGTTCTTAAAACGTATAACAAACGGTTTATCCGCTGGGTGATCGGTACGGTCGCGCCATAAACCATTATATTTTTCTACATTACCTGCCGCTTTAGCTTGCTCACGCATAGCTTCAACTTCTTCAGCGCTACTAAAACAACGATAAGCATGACCACTTTCAACTAGCTGCTCAATAACTTCTTTATAGCGATCAAAACGTTTTGTTTGAAAATAAGGCCCATGGGTCCATTCAAGGTTTAACCAACTCATACCATCCATAATGGCATCAACAGAGGCTTGAGTAGAACGCTCAAGATCCGTATCTTCGATACGAAGAATGAAATCGCCACCATTTTTCTGGGCATATAACCAGCTGTATAATGCAGTACGTGCACCACCAACATGTAAATAGCCAGTTGGGCTAGGAGCAAAACGCGTCGTTAAAGTCATAAAAGTCTCATTATCAAAAACATGAAATTGCCTAAAGAGGCTTTTTCATGTGTAAAGTGTATCACTAAAAAATTAGCGCTATTTTATCAGGGTAATTGAATTGATAGCAATTGAATTGATGAATTGAGCAATTATCAATGAAAATAAAGGGTAATAACAAAAATAAAAAAGATTATAAAACAATCAAGCTGTTGCATTTTAAAGCAGTTAGGTAACTTTGCTACATTTTTTGCAAAAAAGTGCTTGGTTTTTGTTGACAGGTTTTTCGATCTCCCTATAATACGCCCCACTGAAACGCAGACTGTTCTACAGCTTTTGTGTCAGTAAATTTAGAATTGGGCGATTAGCTCAGTTGGGAGAGCACCGCCCTTACAAGGCGGGGGTCACTGGTTCAAGCCCAGTATCGCCCACCAATTCTAAATAAGTTTAAAGTAATTATGGGCGATTAGCTCAGTTGGGAGAGCACCGCCCTTACAAGGCGGGGGTCACTGGTTCAAGCCCAGTATCGCCCACCATAATTATTAATCTGGATTCCATAGCAATATGGACGATTAGCTCAGTTGGGAGAGCACCGCCCTTACAAGGCGGGGGTCACTGGTTCAAGCCCAGTATCGTCCACCACATTTTGACTTCATCATCAATTCAAATTTACCTTCTCTTAAATTAATAAAATAAAATAAATAAAAAATTACCATATAGGCTAAAAATACTTTATTTGATATTATTTATTTTATAGCTGAACAAACATTGCCACCATATTATCCCTTTAGATCTCAAGGATTAATGACTCTAAAAGTTAAATTAATGCGTGAGCCTTTTATTTTTTTTCTCTTGGGAACTGAATGCTGCCAAAAGTGTTGTAATTCGCCAGACATAAGTAAGAATGTACCGTGTTTGAGTGGTATACTGATTTTAGTTGATTTGTCATTTAGCCTAAGCATAAAGTCGCGCTCCTCGCCAAAGTTAACCGAGCCAATCACAGGGTTTATGCCCAGCTCTTTTTCGTCATCAGCATGCCAATTTTGGTAGTCCTCACCATCTCTATACCAGTTCATTAAAACACTATTAAAGGTAACACCTGACACTTTAGCTATCGCCTCCTTTATATATAAAAGGCCTTTATTCCATTGTTTGGCTTGTAACGTTAATCCTGAATAGGTGTAGGTTTTATTACTGTCTGCAACCCAAGCTGAAAAACGAGGTAAATACACTTCTTTACCGTACATTTTTATTTTATCGTGCTGCCAGTCGATGTTTGTAAAGTCAATAGTGCACAGCGCTGCTTTGTCGATAGTTCGCCAGTCTGATGTTCTCCAATCAGTGGTGTTATTTTCTAAAAAATACTCGATACTTCTATCACTAATTTTTTGATTAAAAAAGATCTCAGAATAAAATAATTTGCCATGAGGAAGTGTTATGTCAAAGCCGTTTAACGCTTCATTCCATACTGCAGAGTAATCTTCGTTGTCAGGCAGATAAAATGGCAAACTATTGTCATTAGTAAATAATTCCATTTTACCTCCTAAGCTTTATTATATTATTTTTTAATTGCTAGTGATCGGGATTTATAAGGTCTTCATTATAAAATAAAAAGAACTTACAGACCTTAATTAGTGTCAACATACCTATCGTTTATCTATTGTTTGAAGCCACTTGTCTTTTACGACTCGCTAACTTTTTATTTCTTCAAGGTGATTATATAAATGCATGACATGTGCCATTTCATATTGTGGTTTGGTCAGTTCACCATAAGCAAAATGTGGTGCAGTATCACTCTGATAATTACCAAAGGCTATCAATGCTTGCTTTAAACGATTTAACGCTATGTCAGTGTCTATATTGGCGGTAAAATCTGGCGCGCCTGGGATTAACTCGTTTAGTCCATGAGTCATTTCACCTTTGTGCGAAAAAAGCGAGAACGCTAATTTACCCACTGTGCCTTTAAATAAAGCAGATTTATGCTCGGGGAATTTAGACATTGAATACTCTACACTTTGTGCACAATGCGTAAATATTTGAGAGGAATTCCATTGCCCTAAGTGTATAAGCTTTTTATTAGCTAAGCCATCCAACTTTTTTAACGCTAAGTCGATGGTAAGCTCATCCTTAGTTGTTCCATCAGCTAACACCAATGCGCCGCCACCTAGGCCAATAATAACGCCACCACTTAGCATCGACCTTTTAATAAATTGCCTGCGATCCATATGACGTCCTTGATAAGTTAGCGCGCTGTTAATGACGTTTTAATGACAGAAAGGCAGGTTATTACTGCTTAATGAATTTTGTTGGATAAATTCATTAAGCATTGTAGGTAATTTAACACCTATTGAACATGGTTATTTTATCGTTTACTTTGATTAAAGCCACGAATGGTTAAAAGACAAAGTCTTCACTTTTTATCGCCATCATTGAATCCACGCCATTTTCAATACAAGCAGCATGCCCCTTTGCTCTTGGTAACATCCGTTGAATAAAGAACCTAGCGGTATTGATTTTTGCTTGATAAAAAGCATTGTCCGTTGTACCTTCAGCTAATTTGACCTGAGCAACTTTAGCCATTTTAGCCCAGAAAAACGCTAAGGTAACGTAGCCGGCATACATAAGGTAATCAACAGAAGCACCACCAATTTCATCGGGGTTTTTAACGGCTTTATTACCAATACTCACGGTAATTTCATGCCATTCTTTGGCATAGGCCATAATAGGTTTAATAAATTCAGCCATGGCTGGTGTGTCAACGTTTTCTAAACAAAATGCCGTAACATCTTTAGCGAAGGGTTTTAATATTTCACCTTGAGTACCAATAATTTTACGTGCCAGTAAATCTAATGCTTGAATACCTGTGGTGCCTTCATATATACAACTGATTTTGGTATCGCGCATTAACTGCTCCATACCCCACTCTTTAATATAGCCATGACCACCAAATATTTGTACGCCATGCGTGGTACATTCAAAACCAAGCTCAGAGAGAAAGGCTTTAGCTATTGGAGTTAATAAGGCTAACTTTGTTTCTGCATCGGCTTTTATTGCTTCATCTTTCTCAGCATGGTCTATATCGACTAACTGGGCTAAATAGCTAATTAACGCACGGCCGCCTTCGGCGATAGACTTCTGCGTTAACAACATTCTACGAACATCTGGATGAACAATAATGGGGTCTGCCGGGCCATTAGGGTTTTTTACCCCGCTGATAGATCGCATTTGCAAACGATCTTTAGCATAAGTTAAACTCCCTTGAAATGATGCTTCCGCTGCTGCAACACCTTCATTAGCCACACCAATTCGAGCCGCATTCATAAAAGTAAACATACATTTAAGTCCGCGATTAGGCTCGCCAATTAAATGACCGGTCGCGCCGTCAAAATTAATAACACACGTGGCATTAGCATTAATACCCATTTTATGTTCAATTGAGCCACAATTAACACCGTTTCGATCAGAAATGGTGCCATCATCATTGACATTAAATTTAGGCACAATAAATAACGATATACCTTTATTCCCCTCAGGTGAACCTGGAATACGTGCGATAACTATATGAACAATATTGTTAGACAAGTCGTGTTCACCTGCTGAGATGAAAATTTTAGTGCCTGTTAATGAATAGCTGCCATCATCTTTTAGTTCAGCTTTGGTACGCAACATACCTAAATCAGTACCGCAATGAGGCTCTGTTAGGCACATAGTCCCTGTCCATGTACCGTCAACCAGTTTGGGCATAAATTGTTGTTTTTGAGTGTCACTACCGTGAGCTTCTATTGTTGCTAGTGCCCCATGGCTTAACCCTGGATACATAGCAAAACTATGATTTGCGCCAGAGAATAACTCAGCAATACTTATATTTAAAGATTGTGGTAAGCCTTGACCCCCAAATTCTTCAGATTGAGATAACGTTGGCCAGCCACCATCAACATATTGTTTATACGCATCTTTAAAACCATCGGGAGTTGTTACCACACCATCGTTCCAACTACAGCCTTGCTGATCACCTATTTGATTTATCGGGGCAATAACTTGCTCAGTTAATTTAGCAGCTTCGCCCATGATCGCGTCAATCATATCAATGCTCGCATCTTCATAGCCTAGGTGTTGATAGTGATTGTCACAATCAAGCAGTTCTTGCATAACAAATTTAATATCTCGAACAGGACTTTTGTATTCAGGCACGGTTTACTCTCCAAATAATATTTTAATGTTACATGCTAGTGCAAGCCTTTGTATTATCCAAATGAATAATACTTATATCTAATTATTCATTATTAATATAAAGCATTGTGCTTCAGTTAAAATTCGATTTTTTAGCACTTTATTTTGTTAAAGCCTTTTTATCTAAATTATTTAACGCCTATATTAGGCAACACATTTATTTAAATAGTGAAACTATATTATTCTTCAAATGAATAGTTGACTATTAATATAATTCATTTGTTTAATTTTACAACTACACTTAGCATGATTAAGTAACAAAATATTGTACTTAGTGCTCTAAACAACTGATTTACTGGCAGGTTAAGGATATAAATTGGCACTCAAACCTTTATCCTTAATGCTCCAAAACATGTTGTTGCAGACAAGTTATATGTTTACTTACTACAAAAAAGAGCGCGCATAGCGCCAATTAAATTATAAAAAAAATAAATGTTTCATCAAATAATCAAATAATTATAAGTAAGCATAGGGGAAGTACATGAATAATAATAAATCTAAATTTTTTAAGCATTCTTTATTAGCGTTGAGTATTGTTGGAGCTATAAGCTCTTCGGCAAATGCTGCCGAAGAAAATCCAGTGGCACAAGATGATGAACAAAAAATAGAACGGATAATGGTGACCGCCTCTAAACGTCTTAAAGGTTTACAAGAGTCGCCTATTGCTATCACTGTTGTCAGTGGTTTAGCGGTAGAACAGACCAGAGTTATGGACATTGAAGACTTACAAACACTTGTACCAACACTTCGCGTAACACCATTACAACGTTCTACTAACACTAACTTTTCTATTCGTGGTTTTGGTAACGGTACCAATAACACAGGTATTGAACCATCAGTTGGTGTTTTTATTGATGGCGTCTATCGCTCTCGTGCCGCTGCACAAATTGGCGACTTACCAAGACTGCAACAAATAGAAGTCCTTAGTGGCCCACAAAGCACGTTATTCGGTAAAAATGCCTCTGCAGGTGTACTCAACATACGCACCCTAGCTCCTTCTCAAGATTTTGACGCTGAAATTGAAATGGGTTTCGGTAACAATAACCACCAAACAGTAAAAGGTTATGTCACCGATGGCGTGACTGATAACCTAGCATTTAGCCTTTCAGGTGGTTTCAACAAACGTGATGGTTATACCGAAAGTATTACCGGATTAAGTAATCTAAACGACCGTGACCGTTGGAATGCTCGTGCTCAAGCGCTTTATGAGCCAACAGAAGATGTTAGTGTCCGTTTTATCGCTGACTACAGTGAAATTGATGAAGCCTGTTGTACTGTCTCTGATGTTATTAATGGACCAACAACTGGCGCAATACAATATTTAGGCGGCGTCGTAAATAGTGCAGAAGACCCGTTTTCTTTCAAGTCAGCCCTTAATATGGACCCCAACAACACCGTAGAAGATGGCGGTGTTTCTATGCAGATAGATGTTGATTATGGCAGCTTTTATTTAACCTCGATTACCGCTCAACGTAGCAATGACCAGACTTGGATACATGATATTGATTACACTTCTTTAGATGTCATTAGAGAAAGTGGTGACATTAAAATTGATACCTTCACCCAAGAACTCCGTCTAACGTCTAGCGGTGCTAATAAAGTTGACTGGATGGTTGGCGCTTTTTACTTTAAAGAAGACGTTGATGCTAAAGACACTTTGTTTTACGGCGATCAAATAAGAAATTACTTTGATGTGTTATTTGCTGGAGGTGGTGCTCCTGGCTTAATCGGTGCCATAGAACCGCTTTATGGCCTTACTCCTGGTTCGTTTTTTTCAGACGACACTGATATTGCGACCCAATTTACCCAAGCGAACACCGCCTATTCGATTTTTGGTAACTTCGATTATCACGTAACAGATGATTTTACCGCGACCTTAGGTCTGAGTTATACCAATGATGAGAAAGATGTCAGTGTTGCTCAGCAAAACAACTCAACCCTTTCAGCTATTGACTTTGACACAACACTAACTGTTTATGGTGCGCCAATTAGCGCAGTACTACCCCCTGCACAAGCAGCAGGAACTATTGGTGCTTTATCACCGGTACAATTTATGCCACCGATGCTTGAATTACCCAATTCAGTAGAAGATGGTATGAGCTCAGATGGTAAAACAACTTGGTCTCTTCGTTTGGCTTATGAATTAAATGATAATGTTAATTTATTTGCAACCGCGGCAACAGGCTTTAAAGCGTCTTCATGGAACTTGTCTCGTGATACCCGCCCATTTGCTAGTGATCAAAGTGCGTTAGAGTCTGCCGGTCTCAACCAGCCAAACCAGAGCTATGGTGGTCGATTTGCTTCACCAGAAGAAGCCACTGTTTATGAATTAGGGATGAAAGCCCGCTTTAAGAATGGCGCGTTTAACGTCACTGTCTTTGACCAAACCATCCAAGGCTTCCAATCGTCAATATTTGTTGGTACCGGTTTTGTTTTGGCTAATGCGGGCCAACAAAATACTCAAGGTATCGAATTTGACTCTGTCTATAGTCCAACAGAGAATTGGACGTTATCTTTAGCGGGTACCTTCCTTGATCCGGTATACGACTCTTTTGTTAATGGTTCTGGTGTTAACGGTCCAGTAGACTTATCGGGTGAAACACCTGCCGGCATTCATGAGCAAAGTATTACTGCTGGTATTACTTATAACTTTGAGTTAGCGAATGGTGCCTATGGTTATGTTCGTACCGATTATTTGTACGAAAGTGACACCCGTCTTGTCAGGAATGTTCCAGAGTCTCTATCTCGTGAAGTGAGTACAGTTAATGCTAGTGCCGGTTTAACCCTTGGCGATGGTTTAAGCTTACAAGTATGGGTACGTAATTTAACCAATGATGAATACTTCCTTTCAGCATTCCCTACACCAATACAAGCGGGAAGCTTCAATGCTTACCCCAACCAACCTCGTAGTTATGGTGCGAGCATTTCTCTTGAGTTTTAAGTAAAAATAACGTTGGGGGGTTATTGTGATAAACGTCACTGTAACTCCCTTTTTTATTCATTTAAGTCAAAATAAAAAACCAAACGAATCATTTATAATCTTATTTTACATAAGATGTCACTTTTTTAATTCACCCGTTTAAGAGTCTGTACTATGTCTATTGAATCAATCTTGAAAGAACGAACGTCAGTTCGCGCCTTTCTTGATAAACCTGTTCCCCAAGAAATTTTAGATCGCATTTTTAAAAATGCCCAACTTTCCCCATCAAACTGTAATGTACAACCTTGGCAAACTTGTGTAGTTTCCGGGAAAACAAAAGATAAACTGCAAGAAAAATTCATGGCCACGCTTATGAGTGGCGCAACGCCTAATCCAGACTTTAACTGGTTAGCTCAGTATAGTGGTGTTCACCGTGAGCGTCAGTTTGGCTCGGCTAATGCATTATATAGCTCCATAGGTATTACTAGGGAAGATAAAAAAGCACGACAAATGGCGATGATACGCAATTGGCAATTTTTTGATGCGCCCCATGCCGTGTTTTTCACTATGGACAAATACTTGAATATTATGGGTGCGGTTGACCTCGGTATTTATGCACAAACACTGTCGTTAATTCTAGCAGAACATGGACTATCAAATTGTATGCAAGGCGCATTAGGCCAATTTCCTGACCCGGTTAGAGAAATATTAACCCTGCCTAACGAGCGTGGTATCTTATTTGGTATGTCTTTTGGTTATGCCGATACCAGTGCAGCAGTCAATAAAACCCAAACAGATCGAGAGTCTCTAGAGAACGCTGTCACCTTTTTTGATTAATATAGACCCGATTAACTATCGTCATTCAACATAAATTAATTTACCTTCAATGGGGCTGAGTATGATACTGGAGCATAAATTCACCTTAGTCGATGACGTTAATATTCATTATGTGGAGTCTTGCTCTTACTCAGCAATAAAAAAGGGTAAGCCTACACTAATTTTTCTCCATGGCTTTCCTGAGTATTGGGGAACGTGGACAGAACAATTACATTATTTTTCGACTAATTATCGTGTGATTGCCCCTGACTTGCCCGGTTATAATTTAAGTGATAAACCCTCAGACTCCACTTTTTATACCTTGCCTAATTTAATCACTTTTATCGCTAAGTTTATTCAATTTATTAGTCCTGAAAAACAAGTTTATTTAGTGGCGCATGATTGGGGTGGCGTTATTGCTTGGCCACTTGCGGCTTTTCATCCTAAATTAATTAGCAAACTTATTATTCTCAATGCAGCCCACCCGAGTACCTTTACTAGAGAAATGGCTAACAACCCGATTCAACGTCAGAAAAGTGCTTATATTCATCAGTTAATAAGCTCATCTGGAGAGTCCTTATTATCAAAAAACAACTTTCAGTACCTCAGTGAGACTATGATGGTGAGTTCACAAACCGATGTTTTTACTGATGAGATAAAAGCAAGGTATCGTCAAGTATGGCAACAAAAAGGTGCCGTTAATGGCATGCTGCAATATTATCGGGCCATGCCCCAACTCGCTCCCAGTAATACCGATTCTACCATCATAGAATCAGGTAACGCTGAGCCGTTGATCGAAACAGGACCGGTAATGAATATATCAGCTATCCGAGTACCCAATATTCGAGTCAATCTACCCACACTTATTTTATGGGGCGAAGAAGACCA
>Ga0307488_10002873_pt1 | contig 14508 bp, 5 predicted proteins | sample SB02metaG_FD_202248 | JGI IMG/M metagenome (GOLD analysis project Ga0307488, IMG submission 202248) | Sea-ice brine microbial communities from Beaufort Sea near Barrow, Alaska, United States - SB 0.2 | ecosystem: Environmental > Aquatic > Marine > Coastal | place: USA: Alaska | collected 2017-05-06 | reverse complement strand
TCTGAAAGACCTGAAAATAAAAGACCGGGTTATAAAAAAGCTAATAAATATCAAACTGGAGGATTTTTAGAACCGGGTATAGAGAACATAGATTAAAAATAAATTAAAATGGCAATATATAAAACAATATCTAGTCAGACAATCATACGAAAAGTATTTAGAGATCTTAGACCTGAAAATGATGATTGGATAGATGATGCAATTGAATGGATTGGAGAAGCTTTAGAACACATTGGGGCGTCTACTCAACTGTGTCAGAAGCAGTGTGTACTAGACGTAAAAAACCATAAAGTATTATTACCATCAGATTTATATTATATAAATATGGTTGCTATAAATGGTTCTGTAGCATCTAATTCATCTAAAGATTTAGATACATTAATAGCTAAAGTAGAAGAACTTAAGAATCAGATAGTTATAGCACAGGCTGCTGGTACAGAGTATGCTTCTATTTCTAGTGTTCTTCATGAAATCAATAGTAGGATTGTTATACTAGAAAATGTATATTTTGAAAACTCAAATACTTTACAGCCATTACAATATGGGGCAAGTGCGTTTCATAAAAGTATGCATTGTGATGGATGTGTAAATGAAAACGCAGCATCTGAAGATACATATATTATAGATTGCGATTATATAAAAACTTCTTTTGAATCAGGTAAAATTTGTTTAAGTTATAAAGCGTTCCCTACAGATGAAGATTGCTTTCCTTTAGTACCAGATGATATTAGTTATAGAGAAGCTATGTTTTGGTATGTATATAAAAAATTATTAATGCTTAATCCTAAGTTTAAAAATAATGGTATTGATTATGGATTTGCAGAAGAGAGATGGCAAAACTATTGTACTCAAGCCAGGAATGCAGCTAACTACCCAGACATAGATAGATACGAATCATTTATGAATCAATGGGTTAGGTTAATACCAAACATGAATAGGCATGATGATGCATTTGAAAGTTTAAATACTAGAGAAAACATAAATAGAGGATAATGGCAGAGAAAAAATTTGTAAAAGGTTTATCTAAAGATAGCTCTCATATTGATCAACCAGAAGGTACTTGGAGGCATGCTCGTAATATGCTTTTAAATGACACAGATGGTGCAATCTCTAATGAGGGAGGAACAGAACTTAGTGGACATTTAGGTGATAACTTTACTACAGGTTCTCAAAGTGATAAAGTTATTGGTAAAATTGAAGTAGATAAAGATAGAGTTATATTATTTGTTTTAGATGTTTTAACACTTCCTTCTTTAAATCCAAGAAGTGAAGTAGGTATGTGGGAGAAAGGAGTGTATAGTATAATATATAATCCTAATGTAGCGTCTACAGGAATAGATCTTAACTTTAAAGAGGAAAATCCTATTGAAGGTACTTTTAAAATAGACTCTAAAGGAGATCTAATTATATACTGGACAGATGATTTAAACCCTCCTAGAGCATTAAATGTTGATAGACAATTAAGAGATAGAACTAGTGCAAGTAATCTTTATGGTATTCCTTCTTTGAGTTCTGTAAACCTATTAAATCTATTTCCATATTCAGGTAAAGTACCTACAATAAAACTTGGAGAAGTGTTAACTACAACTCCTATATTTCAAACTGCTGTACATACTGGAGGAGGACTTAGGACTGGAGCATACCATTTAGCTTTAGCTTATGTAGATAAAGATAATGTAGCAACTGCATATGTATCTATATCTTCTCCTGTATCTTTAGTTGCTGAGCTTGATTCTACTAGACCTACAACAAAAAAAGACGGAGACAAAGAAGGAACACAAACAGCAAAAGCTGTTTCTTGGGAAGTGTCAGATGTTAATTCAGATTATAAGTATTTAAGACCTGTAGTTATACGTAAGATGGGAGATGCTACAGAAGCATATAGACTTAATGATATTCAGATAGATTTAAATGTTTCTGGATATATGATTATTAATTTTAGCGGTATAGAAGGAGTGGTCCCTTCATCTGTTGAAGATGTTATTATAGACACTGTTTCTTATGATACAGCTAAAACTATAAATCAATTAGATGGAGTATTATACTTAGGAAACTTAACTGGATCACAAGATGTTGGATTTCAAAAATATGCTAATAATATTAAAGTAAGATCTAAGTTATATGACATAGATAAGTTTGACGAATACTGGGCAACTGCTGATGGCCTTCATACAGGATTTGCTAATAGTCCTGTAGATGAAGGTAATAGTGTATTAGAAGATAGATCTTATAGATACGTTCCTAATATATCAAACTATAGAGGTTACCAACGAGATGAAGTATACGCTTTTTATATAGCTTTTATTATGAAAGATGGTAGCATGTCTTATGCTTATCATATACCAGGTAGAGAAGCTATAACTAGTGGTATTCCTTATACCCCTGATTATCTTACTCCTACTGGTCGTGACTCAGAGTTACAATCTGCACCTTCAAGTTTACGAGAAGTGTATGCTAAAACAGCTAAGATGTATCAGTTTTATGATACAACTACTGTTATGCCTAATAGTGCTACTAGAGTAATGCAATATTGGGAAAATCAAAATGAATTTTATCCAGAAAATGAAGACTATGAAGTATGGGGATCTAGTGATACTAAGATAGGAGATCTACACGGACTTAATGTTCGTCATCATCATTTTCCTTCTAACGAAAATACTAGTAGAAGTTCAGTTAGTAGTAATGATGATTCTGTAGTTTCTGATTCTTTACATGATTTTGCAAATTATGCAGCAATAGCTGCTAGTCATTACCAAGGAACTTTTAGAATTGCAAATAATGCTGCTAGTTTAGCAACTAGTTGGACTTTTCAAACAATAGGATTTACAACAGCAGGATTGATAAATACTCCTACAGGAGTTGTAACTGCTATTCCTTTTGCAGGTAATACGTTTACTGCTACTACTAATGGTACTAACGTTTTAGTCCATTTTCATTTGAAAATTTTTAATTCTGCTATTAGTCAAAATGAGTGGGCAATGGGTAGAATTCAAAGAAGAGTAGTAGGAGGCGCTTGGACTTACTTAAATGTTCAAGGTTCTATTGCTGGTAATACTGGTTGTAGTGCTGTAACTGATGTGTATGTAAGTGGTAATAATGAATTAAAAATGGAGCTAGGTAACTCTGGAAATAATGATGAAAAAATTATGGATTTACAGCAACAAGGCACAACACAAGGAGTGTGGAGTGTAGATCTTGATGCTGGTGATCAAATAAGATGTAGATGGTCAGGAGAAGATGCAGGTAAGATTTTTTTAAAAAGTGGTACACCTGGTAATGGATGGGGATGTAGTTATAATGGTAATGGTAGTTTTGTTCAATTTAGAGTAAGTATTAATACAAGTCCTATAGATTTAGACGATTATAGAGATGTTAAAATAAGTCAAGAAGCTAGAGCTTTAGGGTTTAGCTTAAGCAGTATACATATACCACAAACAATAGCCGATAAAGTACAAGGTTTTAGAATATTTAGAGCTAATAGAGATCATTCAGATAGAACTGTATTAGGGCAGTCTGTAGGTATTCCAATGACTCCTCAGTTTGGTATTATAGGTCTGTGTAATGAGGCAACAGCAAATCCAAACGCAATGCAAAACTTAGCTGTAGAATCTGGAAGAGAAGATTTTTTCTTAAATAAAAACCCATGGTCAGAAGAAGCTTCTGATTATCCATCAGGGTATGAAGCTATAAGCTTTCATGATTTTTATTTGCTTAGAACAAAAAATAGTTTAGCGCCTGCTACACATTTAAAATTAGAATATAAAGTTAGAGACTATACTTGGAATGGACCTGATATAGAGCAATCTAAAAAAATGCTAACAGAGATAGATACATTAGCAAACGCTGATAGTGGGGCTTATGAAGTAAAAGAAAGATGGGGATGGGATAATCCAGCAACATTATCAACTAATGCAAATTGTTATCCTCAATACGCAAACTCTGCAATTTTTATAGGAGGTAGATATTTACCTGTAGATCAAAGTACTATAGAACTTAATAGAGCTTTAGGACAAAAAGCTAAATCTTATGTAAGAGGAGACTCAGTATTTGGAGCGGAAGCTTTAGGTTTTGGTGGTAAAATATGTAACTTAGGTGGAGAAAGTCACATAGCTTTAGGTCTAAGAGATACTTTTGGTATACCTCCTTTAATATCTAGACCAGATCTAGATGGGTCCGGTATTGGATCTGGTGATATATATAATGTTTTTGGTTTAAATAGACCAGACGCTGGGCCTATGCTTGTTGGAGGACCTTCAGGGACTGTTGGAGGAAATAGACATGAATCTTATGTAATGAATCTTAAAGCATATAAAACAGATGTATATAAATCTATAGATTCTAACGATTTAGTTTTTACAGGGTTTGAAGTTAAAGGGGAAGATTTAAATAATTTTATAATAGGAGGTACTTATAATTCAAATAATGCTGATTACGCAACAAATACAGTTCAGACAAATCCTAGTAGTATTTTATATCACGCAGATAATAATGAAAGAGGTATTTTTGGTGGAGATGTATTTTTATCTAGGTATGGATTTGCAGCATCTTTATCTCCTTTAAATAGTGAACAGCTTAGTAATCCTAGAAAAGCTGTATATTCACATATAGTAGAATGTAGTGATAACATATCTTTAAGACATTCAGAAAGTAAAGAATCAGATTACTTCCCTAATACTCCAGCTAGAGAAATATTAAAATTAGTTGGTACTGAAAAAGGTGATTTTACTCATCAAGATAATTTAAAGTATAATAAAAACTACTCTACGTCTAACGACATTAAACCTGCTTTTCCTTTACCTGTTAGTGAAGGAGAGCAAACAGACTTTCCTACTCGTACACATAGAAGTGCTAAAAATGATACAACTAGTTTAATAGATAATTATAGAATATTTTTAGCTAATCAATTTAAGGATCTACCTAAAAATAGGGGTCAATTATGGAAACTATCTAGTTTTAATAATTTACTTTATTTTCATATGGAAGATAGTTTATTTGCAGCAAAAGGTAAACAATCGATGTCAATGAAAGATGGTAGTGAAGCTTTTGTAGGAAGTGGAGATATATTTCAACAAGACCCTGATGAGATAGTTCAAACTCAAGACGGGTTTGGAGGAACACAGTCACAACATGCTGCTCTCAGTACTAGATATGGATACTTTTTTGTTAATAGAAAGACTCAAAAAGTATTTTTAATGAAAGATAGTCTTGCTGAAATAAGTAAATTAGGATTAGACAGATGGTTTAAAGATAACATGTATCTTGCATTGGCAGATTATGGTATGACCGAAGCATGTAATAATGATAATCCTATTGTAGGTTTTGGCTTTCATTCAGTATACGATCCAAAAAACAAAAGAATCATACTAACAAAAAGAGATTTAATTCCTACTCAAGCTTTTATAAATGGATATAATATTGGTAATTCAGCTCCTCCTACACCAGGAAAAATTATTTATAGTTCTACGCAGTGTTCTTATTTAATATACTTTCCTTGTCTTGCTCTTCCAGGACAAACTTGTGAAAATTGGACTCCAATAGACTGGGGTAATGTATTATATTTTGAAAGAGGAGGTTGGACTATATCTTATTACCCTGAATCTGGTACGTGGGGAAGTTTTCATGATTATACTCCATACATATATTTTAATACATCAACTGATTTTTATTCTTTAACAGACAAGTACCCAAGGCCTGTTTGGGATCCAGCAAGTCCTCCACCAGCATCAACACATCTTGGTACTACTTATGGCAATGCAGGTATATGGAAACATAACTCAAACTCTAATAGAGGTATTTTATATCAAGAAAATCTTAGAGGTAAGTATTCCCCTACAGACTGGGTAACTACTGTTGAATACCATCCTTTTGAATTTGAATTTATACATAATGAAACTAGAGGTGATGATACTTTATTAGCATCTTTTAATTATACATCAGAAGTGTTTAATTTGGCAGGTGTAAATGTATTAGAGCATGGATTTACTAAATTCTTTTTATATAATACTTTTCAATTATCTGAAGAACTAGATTTACAATACTTAGTTAATACAAGAAGAGTAGGTAATAACTGGAAAGTAAATCACTTTAGAGATATGGCTGCACTTGTTAATCAAACAGGAGTTTTAGGATTACCTAATACAAGTCCTTATTATATGCAAGGAACTGTAACAAATCCTAATATAATAGGACGATCTAATGTAGGAACTATAACAACATCTTCTATACAATCTATGTTTACTGTAGACGGTATGAGTGAGATTTTAAACAATGGGTACCTTGATTTATCTAAATCTTGGGATCAAAAAAGAAAATTCATGGATAAGTGGGTAGGAATTCGCTTAATTTATGATAATATATCAAATAATTTACTAAATTTGTACTCCACGAATGTGAGTGTACGCAAAATGAATAGATAATGAGAGTACAAAACAGAAAAAAATCAAAGTATAATTTAGGAGGAGTAGGTCTAGGAATGAACACAGGAGCTCCTGTTCAATTAACTCCTGCTCAAATACAAGCACAAAAAGCAGAAGCTTTACATCAACAACAAATTAATATGCAGCGTAATGCGGCAGTTACTCCTACACCTGATGCAAGAGGTTATGGTCCTCAATTAGCTAAATATGGGGGAATGAAGTATGGTAATGGCGGTCTACCAATGTATGGTGCAAAAAGAAAATTTGCAGTAGGTGGATCAATGTATGGTGACAACACTGTACAGTCTGCAGGTCAAGGTGCTACTGGGTCTACATCTAGTATAGTATACCAAGAAAACAATCCTGAGTTGCAAACTCAAAGACAGGAAGCTTTAGATAATCAAACTGAAGAGATTAAAGAGTCAGGGGAATCTTTAGAACAAGAACTTGAACAAGATGAACTGCAAGCAGATCAAGATATAGCAGACGTAAAAATACAGTCTGACGCTAAATTTGATCAAGCTAGTGGTATACTAGGTACTGCAAGTCAATCAGCTAAAGCAGCAGGACTAGTAGACAAAGCTAAAAATCCATCTGGTATAGCTAATGCAGTAAATGCTTATAAAACTGTAAAAGCTGCTAAAAGTACAATGAAAGGTATTAAAGGTTTTAATGATGCTAAAACTGCGTTTGACGTAGGCCAAAGACTTAAGATGGGCGAAAGCGCTTACAAAATGTCACAAATGGCTAATAATGTTAAAAACCTTAAGATTGGAACTGACGGGATGAAAACTGGAATACAAGGTTTTTCAGGAGCAAAGCAAGGATTAGATGCTGTTAAGACAGGTGCTGAAATAACTAAAATGGGTAAAGATGGATTTTTAGTTGGAAGTCAAGCTACTCAAGCAGCTGCTGGTACTAGCGCTTTAGGATCTGCAGCAAGCGCTTTAAATAATGTAAATGTATATTCAGCAGCAGCTAATTTTGGAGGTAAAGCTATTAGTAGAGCTTATGATGATGGTGATGCTACTACTTGGACTGCAGGAGAAGCTACTGGAGATGTTTTAGGATCTGCTGGAGAGTATGCGGGGTATGGAGCTATGGCTGGATCTATTATACCAGGAGTTGGTAATGTAGTTGGAGGAGTAGTTGGTGGTATAGTTGGAGCAGGGGTTGGACTTTATAAAGGTTTTACTGGTAGAAAGAAAGCAAGAAAAGAAGAGGCAAGAGCAGCAGCAGAAAAAAAGAAAAAAGTAGATACATTTAATGCAGATCTTACTAAAAACTTTGGATCACAGATGGCTAGAGTTAACTCAGGTAAAATGAAACAAAAAACTTACTCTGGTTATGATCTAGGTCAAAACGTTGTAGCAAAAAGAGGAGGATATAGAAATATGCCACAATACATTTAAAAAATAAAACTATGTTTAGAAAGAAATTTATAGATAGATTAAGAAAAAAATACGAATCCGGAGGAAAAAGAGGAGAGTTTAATTCAGGTAGAGATATTTATACTGCTGAAGAATGGAACAATATGTCAACTTTAGATAGAAACAGGGCTTTAGGTAGAAACAGTGGAGGCAGAGCTGGAAACTATGAAGGTGTTAGAGTTTCTAGTCCAGAATATAAAGAGGTAAAAGAATCAGGAGGACTGTATAACCAAATGAAACAATACGGAATGGGAGGGCAACAATTACCAGGAGGTACAATGGAGCCTATACCAAATAGTGATGCAGTAGAGTTTAACGGACAGTCACATGATGATGGAGGTATTATGGTAGACGCTCAAACAGAAGTAGAAGGTGGTGAAACTATGGATCAAGTAACTATGGCTAAAAACGGAGGTAAACGAAGTGATTACTTTTTCTCTGACCATTTAAAAGAAGGAGGTGTATCGTATGCAAATATGCATAAAGAAATATTAGCTGAAGGAGGCGATCAAAACAAAATAGATTATCTAGCTAAGATGCAAGAAAAGGCTGCGGGTAGAAGTCCTAATAAAATACAAACTGCTGGAAATGGTGGTGTAAAAATGTATAATACTGGAGGAAGTAATGTATCTAATCAAGGCGGTATAAATAATAATACAAATACTAGATATGAAAATCAGTATCAAGAAATAGAACCAGTAGTTGATTTTACACAAGACCTTGAAGGTAAACCTATATACAACGAAGTTAGTAATAATGAATTTGTTATAGATCCTAACGATTTAAACACGGATGCTGATAACGCAGAAAACTTTTTAAATAATTTTTTCAAAAGTAGAGAGGATCAAAGAATTAAAGAAAATGAAAAAACAAAAGAAGTAATTACTGAAAACCCTGTAATAAATAAAACAGTAAAAAAGAACATAGTAAAAAAGAAAGTCGTAGAAAAAAAGAGGGACCCTATTGATTATATAAAAATGGATCCTATACAAATTACTGGTCTACCGCAGAGTGAGATTTCTACACCGGATAAGCTTGAATTAGCTTATACTACAGAACAACAAGAAGAGATAATTAGAAAAGAAGGAACTCCAGAAAACAATGCGCTTTTAGACGATTTAAAAGAAAAAGCTCGTAGAGGAGCTATACCTACAGAAGCTTATATTGCCGGCATAGCACAGTTATTACCTGCTGCTTATTCTTTCTTTAACAAACAACAAGATGCAGAGCAAGGATCTTATACTCCAGGATTTACATCACCTATAATAGCAGAAAGAGGAAAAGCATCTAGATTAGAAAGAGTTAATTATAACAATGAACGATCTAACAATGCTTCTGACATGAGAGGTATAAACAAATTTATTGAAACTTCTGGAGGAGGTCCAGCTAACATTATAAATAAAATGGCTGCTTACAGTAGAAAACAACAAGGAAATGCTAAAATTACTGCAGCAGAAACTAGAGCTAACACTCAGATAGCTAATCAAGAAGCTCAAATGGAACAGCAAATGTCTATAAATAATATGTCAAGAGCTCAACAAGCTTCTGGACAAAATGCACAAATGATAAGAGCTGAGGCTGCTAGAGCGGATCAAATAAACATGAGTAATGCAGCTGCTAGACAAAAAGTTAAAGATGATGAAGAGTACATGAAATATCAAGGAGTTTCTGCTACAGCTTCTGGCATTGGAGGCCTGTTAGGAGATGCTTTATCGTATAAAGCTAATGAAAGAATGGCAAAAGCTATTGGCTCTGAAGGTATATATGATAGAGATAGATTAAGAACAATTGTTACTAAGTATGCTGAGAAAAACGGAATACCTGGAATATGTCCTGAACCAGGTACATGTACAGAAGCAGATATAAATACATATATAACTTCTGACAATAAAACTAAAGAAGAAACTAAAAAATAATCAATGGCTAGATATAATTTACCACAATACCAATCTGTTTATAGAGATCCAGGATCAATTCAAGTTAATACAATGCTTAGAGATAGATTTGCTAATGCTATGGTTGCAGACGATGCATTAACTGCATCTGTAGACGGTATGCAATCTGCAGACTATGATGGAGATAATCAACTTAAAAATGAATTAGCAGAAGAATACAATGCTAAGTTAGAAGAAAGATCTAGAAGAGGTGATTATGAGACTGCAGGTATGTCTATAACTAAAGACTCTAGAGGTTTTCTTAAATCATATCAACCTATTCAGGAAAACTTTGGTAGAGTACAAGCCTATCAAGCAAAGATTAAAGCTGAGTATGATAATAAAGATATTAATTCAGAGACGTATAAAAATCTTATGGCGATGTCTAATAAAGATTATACTGGATTGCAAAAGAATGATGATGGTACTATAAATGAGGATAGTTACTTTTCAGGATATAGCACTGTAAGAGATGTCGATATTAGTGAAAGAATTAAGGAGGGCATGGAAGGGTATAAGGCTAGAAAAGGGGCGTCAGAAATACAGTTAGTGGGGCAAGGAGCTAACAGGGATATGATGATAAAGGAAGGTAGTACATGGAGTGTAGTTCCTCCAGAAGACGTTGATGCTATATTTAACGATGTACTTGCAGATCCTGATGTTGCGGCATCTTTAAGTCAACAAGCAGATGTACGTACTTATAACTTAACAGATGAACAGATTAGTACTTCTATAGGTAACTCTTTATATGGAGATCCTGAGAATGAAGGCTCAGAGGGTCTTATTGCTCAGTATGATGAATTAGTCGCATCTGGAAAAGAAGATAAAGAAACAGTTGCTATGATGGACCAGTTAGAAGATTTAATAGAAGAGAGAGAAGGGTTATTAGGTGAGGCAGGTGTAGAAAGCTCAGAAGAACTTATAAATAAAAGAAGAGCTTATATGAAGAACGAAGTAATTGGTAACGAGATAGGTAGAGAAAGAGGTGCAGCATATGCTAAATATGTTAGAAATGATGTAGAGTCAAGTTATATAGAGGATTATGATGCTAAAAGTTTAATAAACTATAGAATAAAGCAAGAGAATTATATAGCAGATATACAAGTTAACAGAGGTATGACTCAAGTTAAAAATCCTGGAGGTAGTAATCTTACAGATATAAATTCTTTTATATCTACTCAAAATACATCGTTAGACCAAATAGCAATAACAGCTACAGAAGATGCAATTAAAGCTGGTCATATGGAAAAAGGAGATCCACCTATAACACTAGAGCAAATAATGTCTGGAGATTTACCAGAAGGTATGAGTGACGATGTTAAACAGGCTTATAAAAACAATGCTGTAACTATTCAAACTCAGATAGCTATTCAAAGAAACTTACTTGATCAGGCAGCTGATGAGGTAGGAGGTAATACTGAAGTTATCACTGATAAAATTAACAATGTCTCTTTAACTGCTCATTTTAATGGGGATAGTAAAAAGTCTACAGGTAATATAACTGGAGAAGAATTTTTAAGACAAGCTCAAGAAATAACAGGTAATCCAAATTTAACATATGAAGCTATATCTTCTATATTTAAAGATGCAAATAGTAGCTATATGAGTGAAAGAATGCATCGTGGAATAGGCTTTAAAGAAGGAGATTATGGTTATGAAACAGCAGCGTTATTCCTTCAATTAACAAAGGTAGCTGGTAGAAGAGCTCTTTCTAAACTAGTAAGAAAAACAAATGGAGAGTTGTCAGAGAGTAAAGATAAAATTAATCAGTATTTAAAAACAAATTCAACAAGAGAAGTTGGAGGAATGTCTAGTCCTATAATGCCTGGTGTTGATTCTGACGAAGCACAAAAAAATAGTAAAGCAGTAAAAGACACTTTTGTAAAAAAACCTTTACCTTCAGATTTTAACATATTTTATAATGGAAGTAAACAAGATGGAACAGGTACTGTAGAATCTTTAATAGCAGATCTTGGATGGAAAGGAAGTGATGTTATAGTTACTGATGTTATGTTTGATACATCTCCATTTATGGGAGAACCTACAACTGCGTTTACGGTTAAAGGTGTAGACAAGGATGATAATGTAGTTTATGAAACAGTAACAGTTCCTTACAGTAACTTTAAACAAAGTGGATTAGATAAATTTTTCAATACTCCAGACTACAGACAGGCTTCAGAAGTTAATTTGTCTAGACATGCCGGCTTAGAAGGAACTACTATACAATATGATAATGGAGTTAGTTTATATTATGACTTTAAAGAAGGTGGTAAGAGTTCTCAAGATTTAATAACTTATACTTATACAGATAAAGCTACTAATAAACTTATTAATAAAACTATAACTCCTTTAGAAACTATAATGATTGATGGAGTTAATAAAAATTATTTATCTCTTATAATTAATGAGGCTGCAAATAAAAACCTTACTTATAAAACAATTAAGAATAAATAGATTAATATGGCAGAAACTCAAATTAATCCTATAACAGGAGATCCTATTGGAAATGTAGCTTTAGTAGACGCTAAAACAGATTTAGCAGTAAATCCTATAACAGGAGAAGCTCTAGGTACATACGCAGGAGGATCTAATTTAACAATAGGAGGATCTAACAATAATAATATTGCTGAATCTATAACTGGATCTCAACTAACTACTAACAAAAGTAGAGGGCAGGATATAAGTAGGTATACAGATTATGGAGTTGCTTTAGGTCAGAACTTAGACTGGGATGAAATAAGAGCTAGAAATCAATCTACTTCTGAGAAATGGGGTAGAGGTTTAGCTAAAGCCGGTGTTACTACTTTAGGAGCTGTAGCAGAAAATACTTTAGGTGTAATTGCAGGATTAGGAGAGCTTTTTACCGGTGGTTCTTATTTTGATAACTCAGTTGGGCAAAGTATAGATAAGACTAATGCATGGATGCAAGAATACATGCCTAATTACAGAACAAAAGAAGAGCAAAATATGAATACTCTTCAAAAGATGGGAACAGCTAACTTTTGGGGAGAGACAGTTGCAGGAGGTTTAGGATACTCTGTTGGTTCTATAGCAACTATGTATCTTACTGGAGGTGTAGGAATTTTTACTAAAGGTATATCGGCAGGTGCTAAAGCTTTAAAATTATATAGTGCAAGTAAGGCTGTAATAAATGGTACAGCTTTAGGTGCTAAATTGTCTAAAGGAGCTGGACTAGCTAACAGATTAAAAACAGCAGCTAGCAGTTTAGAAGCAGGAGCTATGATGTCATTAGCAGAAGCTTCTGTAGAGTCTAGGGAAACACAAAGATCTACGTATGATGGTATGGTAGAAGAGTGGTTATCGAATAATATAGGTTCTACTATAAGCGATATACCTTCTAATCTACTACAAGATTTTGAAGATGTGTCATATGCTGCAGGTAATACTAACTTTGCTATACAAATGCCTGTACTTATGGGTACAAATTTATTAATGTTTGGTAAACAAGTAGCTGGATTTAGAGGTGTAGCTAAAGTAAATAAAGATGTTATATTTAACGCAGCTTCTAAAAGTGCTGTTAATAAATTAGCTGAAAAAGGAATAGTAGCATCTTCTTTACAAAGACTTAAACCTATAGCTTTAAATGGATTAGAAGAAACTTTTCAAGAAAGTATGCAATTTGGTTCAGGTGCTTTTTCTAGCACATACCATACAGATAAATATGCTAATGGTGGGTATGGAGATATGTCAAAGGCTCTTTCTGCAGCAGGTAAAGCTATGCTTTCACCAGAAGGTTTAGAGTCTGCTTTAGTAGGATTTTTAACAGGAGGTATAATGGGAGGTGGGCAGTCTATTGTAGGTAAAGAGTATTCTAATAGAAGACAACAAGCGCAAATGTTAACTGATTTAGTTAATCAGGGTATATTTGAAAGCACACAAAGCAGTGTTAATAATGCTAATGCTTCTTCGAAAGTTGCAATGGAAATGGATCAACATCTTAAAGACGGCAATCTTAAGAAATTTAAAGATGCACAATTTAAGCTTATACAATATCAAGCTTTAGAAGCTAAAAATAGAGGAGGATTACAGCTTATAATGGAAAAACTTGAAGACGCTAAAGGGTTATCAGAGACTGAGTTTATGAAGCAGTTTGGATACCCAACAGAAGATGCACAAGGAAATGCTTTAACATTAAAAGACTCTGGAGATAAATCACAAGATGCTATTATAGAAGGATTTAAAAAGAAACTTGTTAATTTTGAAAAAGTACACGACAGTGTAACTAAGCAATTTCCTTTAGCAGATAAAACTAGAGGACTTCCTAGAAAGTTAATGTCTGAAGAAGCAAGAAAAGCAGAAGATAAAGTATATAGACATCAAGAAAGACTTAGAACTGAATTAATTCTTACAGGTTCTGAAATAAACGATAGAGTTAGAAGAATGGAGGTTTTAGATCAAGGTATGAAAAGTACTTTAAATGATACAACTTCTGATAATTGGTACAAACAAAAAGGACTAGACACAGCTCTTGAAGATCAGTATAAAACTCCTGGAGAAGTAGATGCTTCTGAATTTGATGCACTAGATCAGTATTCAGAGACAGCTGCTAGACTTAAAAGAATATCAGAAAATTTAAAAACATCTAATCCTACACTTGTTGCTGAATTTAATGAGCAAGCTAACGATTATTTAGCCTTAATGGGAGAAAATAATATTGGTATTGATAGGTATAACAAATTATCTTCTAACGAGTATGCTCAAGCTCAG
>Ga0307488_10002872_pt1 | contig 14509 bp, 19 predicted proteins | sample SB02metaG_FD_202248 | JGI IMG/M metagenome (GOLD analysis project Ga0307488, IMG submission 202248) | Sea-ice brine microbial communities from Beaufort Sea near Barrow, Alaska, United States - SB 0.2 | ecosystem: Environmental > Aquatic > Marine > Coastal | place: USA: Alaska | collected... | reverse complement strand
ACTCGCACAAGGGTCCCTGTAAGGAGCACCGCCGCCGCGCCGCGGAGGCGCCTCAGCAGGAGGCGGGCGGCGCGTCCACGTCGGCGCTCCACTAGGAACGTTTTTGCTCGTTCCTGCGTTCCCTGGGGTATGATCCAGCTCATAATCTGCTGCGGCACCGGGTGTCAGGCGGGTCACGAGAACCGCGAGACGGACCGGCACAAGGGGCACTGCCGCCGCGCCGCACAGGCATCGGAGGAAGGCACCGCTCCTGGCGGCGGCGCATCGTTACCGCCGAGTGCATCCTAGTCTCTCCATGGGACATCTGAAGAGTGATATCCACCACCATCGCAGTAGGACGACGTTGCCAGTAATGCGACATTGATCCTTGTTAATGATGATTGCATTCCCACGCTATGACGCCAACCCGCACGCTTCGCCTGCAGCGCCGAACAGCCAACGAAGATCACTTTCAGGTTTTTGCCGGTTTTGGGTGGTTTTCTGTTACAGTAAATCCGACCAAGGGCCGGTAAAGTGAGTAAGTGACCCTAGAATTTACCTTTCAAGAGGGGTATATTCTGATTTTAGGGAGTAACTAGGGTATCAGGAGGGTCGTCTCGTGAAAATAAAACCCTAAGACCTAAAACCTAAAACCTAAACCCTAAAATACTTTTACAGCCTGTTAAATGGTAAATTCTGAGGGTACTTTACCGGCCCATGCTCAGACCTAACTAGAGCTTCTCGTACATGACTTATGACGATGCACGTTCCCTTTCTCTCTTCATTCCAACTGCAAGCGTTGTTAGATAAATAAACCGGGCTGATGAAAAAGACGCGCATTGCGGCTCCCCTTGAGGCGGATACGCGGAGACCACCCAACCCAGTGCGTGTCCCCCAACATGTTTGCGTCGGAATATCCACGCGAGCTGAACGTGTACGACGGGTATGATACGACGGCGAGTAACGACAGCAACGATAGATGATGTTACAAAACGAGTTCAAGAGTAGGAATTGTGTCTCAACCCCAGATGTACATGGGAAATATTAGTATGAAATAGCCTAGAATGGCGCCCCTGGATACGGGCTTAGAACTTGACACACTTAATGAAGGTCTATCCGCTTGAAATGTCGCAGGAGGTTGGTTAATGCCCCCATGTAAGTGCCTTGAGGCCCGATGAACGTTTAAAGAAGACTTTTAGAATACCCCAGATGTACTAAAGCTCTACCCCTGCTCCCGCTCCCGCACCTCCTTGGCTAAGCCGAGCAGCAGGTGGTGCCACCTGTCCGGGTACTTGAGGTACGCCGGGTGCTCCGCGCCCTCGAAGATGACCTGCCCCCAGGGGCTCACACTTGTCCGCATTTCCTGCTCAGCTTGCACTAAGTATCGGGCTTGGCATCGAAATTGCGGTATCGAAGCCCGTTCGACTCAGCTCAGCTCAGCTCAGCTCGGCTCAGCTCAGCTCAGCTCAGAACTGGACATTCAACAAAATCGGCCGACCGATTCGCGACATTCCGACCGTGTCGCGATGCTTGAGTAAACATACCCTCTACTTCGAGGAGATAGCATCGCCCGGGTGCCCTGACACTGAGTTTAAGCTTCTGTGAGATACTCTAGGTGGCCTCATGGTTCGAGTGACACAACATCCTCAGGTCGAGGTGGATGAGTGTTAGCCCCTGCCTGCTCGGCGTCCGCCCCCAGCGGCCCCACCAGCGCGCCCGCATCCCGCAGATGGCCGGCGTCCAGTGAACCAAACAGCGCCACCGCCGGCATCGGTCGCGGCAACGCGGCCAGGCTCGCCTTGATGCTCTCGGCGAACTCCTGCACCCCCACCGCCCAGGGGCTTACAAACATCCAGCTTTCGGCTTGAGAGATGGAAAAACGCTTCCGCGTATACACGGACGGACTAAGTTTTCGCCCTGGCCCCCGTATTTTTCGGCTGGGTTTAGGCACATTTTGTGAGTTAGGTTGGGTGATACCGGTGACAACGTGGCTCAGGTTGAGCTGAGACGTGGACGAGTGGAAGTCCCAGACAAGGAGGGCTCAGGTTGAGAAGTGGAGGAGTGTAAGCCCATGCCACGGGCGCGACGCCGACGAACCCCCCGACGGCGGCCGGGTTGTCGCGCAGCAGGGGGAACGCGTAGGCTCCCGACATGGACGCGGCTACGAGCACCGGGCGCCGCAGGTGGAAGGCTGCGGCGGCGGCGGCAATCAGCTCGCCTTTCTCCGTGGTGCTTAGTGCCTCCCCCTCGGTCGGCTCCGCGCTGCCGCCGTACCCCGGCAGGTCCACGGCCACCGCGCGCCCGCTCCGCAGGGGCTTACACTTGTCCGCTTCTGACTTCAACCTGAGCCGTTCGTGTCAGCAGAATAACCCACGAGGAAACAACCCACTAGGGACCAATCCACTGCATCTAAAAAAGAATCCAAGCAGTGCTCCCTCGAAACCGAAAAGTGGAGGAGTGTAAGCCCCTGCCGCCCGCCGCGGCGATGGCGTCAAGTGTGCCCAGGTCGCTCCACGTCTTGCTGCTGAACTTGGCGCCGTGGAGCAGAGCCTCACACTCTTTCACGTTAGAGCTCAACTTGAGCACTTTCGTGACACTTCCATTGATTGAGTTGGGTTACATGGGGAACAACAACAGATGAAGTTGAGCGAATTTGGGAACGAGAGTACACTCGTTCACGTTTATGGAGCTCAACTTCAGCACCTCTGGGACACATCCATCGATGACGTCGGGTTGCATGTGGAACAAAACAACTCAAGTTGGGCGGACATGGGAACGAGTGTAAGCCCCTGCCGTGAAGCAACAAAACGTCGGCGACGCCCGCCCCCCGCTTCCCCCCGCCATCCGTGCGCCTCACGTACAGCTCAAACTTCCTCCCGGACGGCAACACTATCGTCTCCAAACCGACTTTCGTTTCTCCGAGCGCGGCGAGAGGCGCCCTGCCCTCGCCGCCCACCGCGGCCCCGCCGCCGCCCGCGCGGGACACCACGGCTGCGAGCATGGCGAGGGTCAGCAGCACGCCGACCGCGACCGGGCCCTGGCCGTAGCTTTGCACGAGCGACCTCGCCCGTGGGGCAGGGTCTTACAGAAGGTTTATAATTTTCAGCTGAACTTGAGCCCTTCGACCCTGAAACCACTCGAGGCATCCCTCGGAAGGGCTTAACGTTGAGCTGCAAAGAAAACCAATAGCCAGGCCCTGGACGGCGGCAATGGCAACACGCTGGGTGGCGTGCGGGGGTGGTGTGTACGGGTGCTCCACGAGCAAACAGTCTGACAGTTAGGGGACGAGTGGCCAGGCATTACCATGCGATTGGTTTTTTTAGCAACGACGAGGTCTCTTCCATTGGATAAGTGCAGTCCGGGCCCTCGTGGAGGACGGAGACGAGGAGCGGCGACTGCCGCCTCCGCACGAGGAGCGCGGAGTCGTACGGGGGCTCGGCCGTCGTCGTGGTCGTCGTCGGTGGCGAGCGGTGTCCGGACGTGCGAGACGGGCACGAGTGCGCGTGAAGTGGTTTGCATGTGTTCAACATGCATGTGCTTGTGGTTTGCAAGTGTGCTCAGCACGCCTACGCCTCTGCACGTGGTTTGCATGTGCTCAGCACGCCTCTGCACATGCAAACACGTGCAGAGGACGTGCAGATCAGCAGAGGCGTGCTGAGCAGTACGTGGTTTGCAACGTGCTCAGCACACCTCTGCTGGTCATCTGCACGTGGTTTGCATGTGCTCAGCAGTCAGCACGCCTCGCACGTCCTCTGCACGTGTTTGCATGTGCTCAGCACGCCTCTGACGTGGTTTGCATGTGCAGAGGCGTGCTGAGCACATGCAAACCACGTGCAAAGGCGCGTGCTGGGCTGTGCTGACCAGTTGCATGTGCTGACCACGCCTCTCACAACACAGCGCCCGTCTCTGCGCCCGCTGCGCCGCACGCCGAGTGATACACGAGGATATCATATCGCCTCCGCGTGACGCGCGCGTAGCGCCAGGATATCGTGAGGTGGCAGGGCCAGGCCGGCGGTCGGCCGCAACGAAACCTCCCGCGTTATAAATGGGAGTGTCGGACTTCCCCCCGGACAGGGTGCCGTTCCTGGACAGCTCCCGCATGGCCGGCGACGGCGCCTCGGGCGGGGCCTGGTCACTCGTCCCCTAACTGTGTGCTCGTCGTTCACATGTACACCACCGCCGCCGCCGCCTTGCACGTTGCCGCCGTCCCGTGACTGCGTGGTAGTCGGTACGTTAGTACACTGCGAGCAACCACCAGGCATGAAGCGAGCGTGAGGCCCTGAGCGTGGGCTCGGGTACCGCCGCGGACGTCTCCCATTTAGTAGCGGACCTAGAGCGGCAGCTGGCGGTGCTGGAGCGCCCGCGCGACCCACACCTGCGGCACGACGGCCCCGTCACGCAGTTCACGTCCGAAGGTGACGTGTGGGGCGCGGCGGGGCACTCTACAGGTGCGCCCGTGGGGCTGCGGGATGACATCCTCCGCAGCGTGTTGGGCCTCGACAAAGGAAGAGAGACCGCAGTTGACCACTCCCCAGCCTCCGCCGACGCCTTCGCTCCCCCGCACATGGGCAAAACCCGGTTCTTCAGCCAAGTGCGGATGGCGTGCGTCAGCCTACGGAAGCACGTCGAGGCGATAGTGGCGGAGGCGAGCGTTGCCGGCGGCAATCATACACCGCAGCTAGACGCGGTGTTCGAGACCGCGGTGGATGCGTTGACGGACCAGCTCTACGGCGCGTTCCAGCACGCCGGCTCCAAGCACGTCATGGCAGGGCGATGCAGCTTGAACCCAGTTGGAACCGTATTGAAAGCGCCTGGTTACAGTTTGAAACCAACATATGATGACTGGTTTATTAATTTGCTTTCAAATTCAACTTGCGCCGCTACGTCACGGCGGCGCGCTTCCGCGAGGTACTGCGCCAGAACGATGCGGCGACGTCCGAGGCAGGGGGTTCCTCTTCTCACCTCAACCTGAGCCGTTCTTGTCGTCACTGAGACCCTGTTACTACCAGGGGCTCACACTCGTCCACATTTCGGTTTTCCGTGAGCACCTTTTGGGGGACACGTTGGGCGCTCTGTGTGGTGTAAGTGACCAAAAGTGGTTCAGGTTGAGCCGAGAGGTGGACGAGTTGAAGGCCCTGGTAACTACCCAGCGTATCCGTCAAAAAGCGCTCACGTCAAGTCGAATAGTTGACGGGTGTAAGCCCCTGATCGGAGGCGGCGGCGGATAGTAAAGCTCGCGCCGCCGCCGCCGCCGCCGAGGCTGCCGCCGCCGCGGCCGCCGCCGTCGAGGAAAGCGCGAAGAAGAGCGCGAGCCAGCGCCGGGCAGGGGGTTATTGAAAGCAAGCACTCGAATGGCGTTGAGTCTCCTCCTCCTCCTCTGCGCTCATGTATGGGCATTGTCCCTGAAGGTGAGCCATGCAGCGATCTCGGTCGAGTGCTGGTTCTCACCGACCCTGTTGCTGGGTGCTGCTCGAGCTCCTGACGCGGCTCGAAACCTTCAGACGTCTCACCGGCAGGCCGGTGCACCCTAAACCCTGAACTCTAAGCCCTAAACCCTAAAACCTAAACCCCAAACCCTATCACGCCGCGGATAATACCCGGGTTGACAACGCTTGATTTTAACGCTTGAAGCTAAATTATGATGAACTGCTTTCACGGTTTACTTTCAGTTTCAGCTAGCGCCGCTACTGACCGGAACGGTGCAGCTGCTGCGCGGGCAGAACGCGCAGTTGCACGAGCGAGTCGACGGCCTGACCGGCGACGGCAGGGACTTCCACTCCTCCACTTCTCAGCTCAACCTGAGCCCGTTTCCGTCACTGACATTCCATGAAACCACTCAACATACCCCACAATGAGCACTGGTACTTACGTTGAGCAGAGAAAGTGGACGAGTGTAAGTCTCTGTGCGAAGGCGGCGCCGCAGGGCGCGCGGCGCGCGTTGGGGAGGGGGTGGCCGCCGCGCGCGCGGAGGAGAAGACACGGTTGGGAATGATGCATAGTGCTCGCCACGTCATAAGACGTCACGTAACTCAAGACATGAGGGTTCGATATGTGCTTAATGACGTGGCAGGCAAGTGCTCCCACGTCATCAGATGTCACGTTACTCAAGACACGAGGGCTCTAAATGGGTTTAATGACGTGGCGAGCACTATCCATGAGCCCCTAGGACGCGGTCACAGCTGGAGGGTGAGATGGAGAAATCGCGCGAGCTGGCGGTGGAGATGCAGCGGAGCAAAAACACCATTCACAAGCTGGAACAACAGGTGGAGGTGCTCAAGCGCGATCTGGAGGCATGGGCTTACACTCGTCCACATCTCAGCTCAACCTGAGCCGTCTTTGTCACTAAATCAGGGTAAAAGCACCAAACGTATCCCTCAAAAGTGCTCAGGTGAAGCCGAAAAGTGGTCGAGTGTAAGCCCCGTGCTGGAGGGGGCGGCCGAGTCCGTGCTGATTACGGAGGAGATCAAGCGGTGGGGGCTCATACTTCACACTTGTCCACTCCAGTTCCACCTGAGCTGTTCTCGCCACGCGACATATCCCAGACAAAGTGCTTACGTTGAGCCGAAATGTGGAAAAGTGACAAGCCCCTGGCAAGCGGTGGTTGGAGAAGGACGGGAAGCTGTCGCTTAACGACTGGCGAGCCAACGTGAGCGCCGGGGCGGGGCGCATACCCTTTCAAGCCATGGAGAAGGGCGCGTACGGCAGGGGCGCACCCTTTTCAATGGAACATGAGCACTTTTTGCGGGATACATTGATGGTTTCACGGAATTTCAGTGACAATAACAACTCAGGTTGAGCTGTGTGGAAGAGTGGATGGCCGTGGCGAATGGTCTGACCCGCGCGATGTACCACGTGTTCTCACCGATGACGCGCAAGGTAGGGCGGTGCAGGTTGACCCCATCAAACCCACGTTGAAATCGCCTGGAGTTAAGTGGAACTGGAACTGAAAAAATACTGCCTTCAACTTCTGCTTTCAAATTCAATTTGCGCCGCTACAGCAAGGCCGGGTGCCACAACCTGCCGCACACGCGCCGCTGGATGGCGATGTTCATGCCCCGCGAGGCCAGGCCTTCCCATCGTCCCTTTTTCAGCTCAACGCGAGCGTCGCCCTCACCCGGAGACCACCTGAAGTTTCTATAATATGCTGAAGCTAAACTCAGTGTCGGGTCTGGTATCGAAGATATGTCATCGAACGCGAACCCTGTTCGACAAATCAGAACTGTCCATTTTGGGCATCCCGCCGACCGACTCGCCGAGAGTCCGACCGGGTCGCCATCCTTGAGTACATTAGATCCTCTATTTCGAGCAGATAAAGCATGACTAGTCATGCTTACACTGAGTTAAGCTGGAAACGGATCGAGTAAAAGGCCCTCCTGCGAGGCGCAGCTGCCGGAGTACCGCCCCCCGCCGCCGCCGCCGCGGGCGCCGCCGCAGCCGCCGCCGCCGGTGCTGACGTCGGCGCCCGAGCACGACGGCGGCGCCATGTGGCGGCGCCTCGTGGTAGCGCCTCATGGATACTGCTCGCCATGTCATCACACACATTTTGAACCCTAGTGCCGAGTCTGTAAAGCGTACTATATATAGTATCTCGTACTACCCGTAGTAAGTAGGCGTTTGGTGATTTTCACCAAAAGTCATTTGACTTTTGGCCAAGTCACCAAATTCCGGCTTACTATGAGTTACTAGCCCTCAGACTAGGCACTAGCTCTTGGTTAAAACGGCATCCTATGACGTGTTGTGCACTATCCATCAGTCCGAGCACTAGCACTATCCATCAGGCCCTGACTGGCGGAGGACGGCGTGGCGGACGCCGGCGGCATCACCGGCGTGGCCCGCGACACCGCCGCAGACGGCGGAACGGCGACCGATCCCATGCCCGACTTTCTCTTTGCGAAATACCTGGGGAACTTATACCGTGCCAAGGGGGCGAGTGACGCCGAGGCCGCCGCTGCCGGGCAGGGGGGGTCATTGAGCACAAGCACTCGACTAACGATGAATCTCCTCCTCCTCCTCCTCCTCCTCCGGGGGGATCATCGAGAACAAGCACTCGACCGACGTTGAATCTCCTCCTCCTCGACCGGGGGGATTATCGAGAACAAGCACTCGACCGACGTTGTATATCATCCTTCTCCTCGTCGCGTATGTATGAGCATACCCCCTCAAGGGAAGTCATGCTCCGATCACGGTCGTCGAGTGTTTGTTCTGATTGACCCTCCTGGCGGGAGCCCGCTGCCCCGCGCCACCCTCGCCGCCGTGGCCGTGCGCCTGTCCCTCACCAACCACGCCTCCAAGGCAGGGGCTTACACTCGATCCCATTTCCGCTCAACTTAAGCCGTTTTGGTCACACCTCCCCGTGTCCCCTTGTCTAATAGACTGGGGGAAAATCAGTCACCCGGCGTATACCCAAAATGTGCTTACGTTGAGCCGAAAAGTGGACGAGTGTAAGCCCCTGCTCCAAGGGTCCATCCACACAGGGGGCAGAACAAGCGGAGATTGAGCTCGCCTCGGTCATCGCCGCCGCGCACAAGGCAGGGAGGTTATTGAGAACAAACACTTAATCGACGTTGAATCTCCTCCTCATCCTCCTCAGCATTCCTTCCGTGCAGGGGGGTCATTGAAATCAGACACTCAACCGACGTTGGTTCAGGCTCTCGACCGACGTTGGTTCTCCGCCTCCTCCTCCGTGTGTCCTCCGCCTCCGTTTGTCCTGAGAATAAGCCCTGCTCCGATCTCGGTCGAGCACTTGTTCTCAATGACTCTCCTGCCAGGGCGCGGGTACCTCGCCTCGAGCCTCGCTGTTCGGGCGACTCTGCGGATTGTTCCCGCTCAACCATCCGGAAGCGGCGCCCGGGGGATCCATGGTGCCGCTCACGCCGGGCGCAGCCAGCCTGGCGCTGGGGGTGCTGACGTCGCTGAAGCCCAAGTCGATCGAGACCCCCGACGGGCGCGCGCTGGCCAGCCTCAAGAACGCCACGGGAGCCCTGGCGGCGGCGAGCGTGGCGGCGGGGGAGACGGCGGACGTGGTGGGCGGCTGCCGGGCCGCGGCGGAGGAGGTGTTCCAGCGACTGCCGAGGTTCGAGGTCGCGGGACTCACAGATCTTGTGGACGTGGACGAGGCGGCCGCCGCAGCCGCCGCTGCGTTCGAAGTCAGCACGGGGCCCGGCGCGCGAGGGTCTGCCGCCGTGCGCGTCGCGTTTCGCACCGTGGCGGCTTCCATCCCAGGGGTGAAGGGCTCCCCTCTCACACTCACCGACGTCGCCACTATAGTCCGCGCGGTGGAGCCGGACGCCAGTGAGCAAATTGTGGCCGACATTTACGCGGAGGCGCTGGAGGCAGGGGCTTCCACTCGTTCACGTTAGAGCTCAAATTCAGCAACTCCAGGACACATTCATGAGTTAATTTGGGTTATACGGTGATCGGAGGGGCTCAACTTGAGCTGAAATGCGAACCAGTGTAAGCCCCTGGCTCGAGATTTCATCTCCCGCGGAGCCACACGACGCCGAAGGCGACGATGACGGTGACTTGGCTGGGGCCGCCGCCGCCGCCGCCGCCGCCGCCGCCGCTGCTCCTCCCGCCGCCGCGTTGCGAGGCTTCATCATGGTGGATGCTTTCGTGAGCGCCGCCGCGCGCCGGCTGCCCGCGGCGCGAGCGGCGGCACGGGGTGCGGCGGCAGCCAGGGCCGCGCACGGCGCCCGCGCCGCGCAGTCGATGTGGGAAGCCATCGCCCCGGTCTGCCAATCTCAATCCACCGCCGCCGCCATCGTCGAAGCCAAAACCGATGACACGATGCATGCCGCGAAGTCGTCCTCCGCGGCCCTCACCGCCGTCCAAACCTTGCTCGAGAAAGCACACACCGGGGCTTCTTACGACGAGCAGGCCCTCGTCGACGCGGTCAAGCTCGCCGTCACCAGATGCGCGGCCGCCGACGTAGTCGCCATCACCTCCTCCATCAAGGCGAAGGAAACGAAGCCCGCCGATACCGTCTCCGCATTGGTGCAGACGTCGGCATGGGAGTGGATGGATGCAAAGGAAACTCAGACCGAGGCCGAAGCGTCGCCCGAGGCGGAGGAGGCCCTGCAGGCTCTCGCGACGTGTGCAAGCGAGTTCAGCGTCCTGCAGGGTCAGCTTGCAGAGGGCAAGGAGGCGCTCGGCAGGGGCTCACACTCGTGCACTTCTCGACTTGCCGTGAGCACTGTTTGTGGGACACGTTGGGTGGTTTCAGTGAATTTCAGTGACAAGAACGGCTCAGGTTGAGCTGAGAAGTGGACGAGTGTAAGTGTAAGCCCCTGGCGCTCGAGGCAGCGGCGGCGGAGAGCGAGGCGCTCAAAGCCGAAGTGGAGGCGGCGCGCATGTCGGTGTGGGGCGTGCGGGAAGAGATGGACACCATGTGTCGGCAACTCACCGGCCATGGTAGGGCGGTGCAGGTTGACCCTTTGAAACCCACGTTGAAGGTGCCTGGAACTAAGCGCTTGACACTGGAATTTGATGATCCAGTTTCGAGTTTTGCTTTCAGATTCAACTTGCGCCGCTACGCCATGGGCTGGGCGGCGGCGGCGGGCTTCCCAAGGCAGGGGGGTAATAGGCCGATTTCGGTATATCGCCTGGGTGAAATGCCCATACACAGTTGCGGGCAAACCGTCAGCGCTCCGCGCGGGAAAGCGGGCGACAGGTTGAATGCCCGTACAGAGTTGCGGGCAAAGCGTCAGCGCTCGGCACGGGAAGCGATATGTCGAAATCGGCCTATTATTGAGAACAAGCACTCCACCGACGTTGAACCTCCTCATCCTCCTCCTCCTCCGCGCGTCTGTATGAATGGAGTGCTATTGCGAACACGCACTCGACCGTCGTTGAATATCCTCCTGTCCTCCGCTCGTCTGTAGGAGCATTCACAGTCATGGTATGTCATGCTCTGATCTTGGCTCGAGTGCTTGTTCTCAAGGACCCTCCCGCAAGGAGGGGGTGGAGCACGCGCTGGCGGCGCTGCGGCGGGACGCCACATTGTTGGCCCAAATGCTAATGGACGTGACGCGGCACGGCGGCAGGGGCTTACACTCGTTCACTCCTCAGCTCAACCTGAGCCGTTTCTGACACAAAAGAACACCCCTACCACCTGACACCCCCTAAACACCCACTGATCAACCCCTAAATGCACCCCCTATCCCATAGAAAGCGCTCACGGTGAGCTGAAAAGTGAACGAATGTAAGCCCCTGGACAGCGGCGGCAAGAGCGGGAGCGGGGAGGGGTGCGGGGGGTTCGGCGGGGGAGGGTCGGAAGTTCCTCAGCAGTTGGTGATGTTGTCGGGGTCGCTGGCGGACGCGGTGGACCCCATGATCGAGGAGTTGACGCTGCTCATAGAAATAGCGCTGCAGACCAGCGGCAGGGACCCGGCTGCCGCGCCCGCCGACAGCGACAGCTCGTTTGAACCCTCGTTGCGTGAGTTGAGTGGCATCCTATGACGTGGCGTGGTGAGCGATATCTGCCTCGTTTCTTGAATCAAGTGGCATCATAATGACGTGGCGTGGCGATCGATATCCACGAAACCCTACATAAAGGGCGGCAAGGGCGTGCGGCCCCGGCCCCGGAGCCTGGGCCAGAGCGTGACCCGGAGCCAGAGCCCGAGCCGGCTCCACCTGAAGCTGAGCCAGAGCCGGCTCCAACGCGCCGCGGGCCAGTGCTGGGGTACGGACTCACTGGCCGGGTCCGCACGGGGTCGGAGCGGCCCCGGCCGGACAGCTTTCCCTCACCGGCGTCGCACACACTGGTTGCTGGGGTGCACCACTACCAGAACGGTGGCGCCTTTGCGCCATGGGGGGACTCGACGGAGCTGGTGACGCCGCGGATGATTCAAACGACGGAGCGGTCTTCGAACGCGTCTATGCAGGCGGCGTCGCACGGGTACGGCCCGGGCGGTACGGCGCTGCGAGCCACGCTGGGGAACCACCTGAGCCGCCCGCGGGTCAGCCTGGCAGGGGGGTCATTGAGAACAAGCACTCGAACAACATTGTGTCTCCTCCTCCTCCAAGCGTCTGTATGAGGGGGGTATTGCCCGAGTTATTGAGAACAAGCACTCCACCGACGATGTACTCGTATCTCCTCCTCCTTCTCTGAGCATCTGTACTAGTATGCGCATTCACCCTGATGGCGAGGCACGCTCTGATATCGGCTCGAGTGCTTGTGCTCAACGACCCTCCTGCCCGCCTCCCGCGCCGCCGCCCGCCCCAAACCAGCGCCGATCGTAGCGCAGGCTCGGAGCGGATAATTTATGAGTCATTTATAATAGTTTAGACGTCATGTATGGCATAGGCGTCTCGGACTTGGCACTCCAGTCCGCAATTTGATGCACGTGTGTGTGCGTGTCCTATAGAAAATAGCGTCGTCAATGAAAGCACGACCATCATCGTTGGAACGACGCGAGTCAAACATAAACCCGGCTTCGAGTAGGCGCTCTGGGGCGGCAGAAGGCGGCTGTCGTGCCAGCTCTGTCGTGCCAGCTGTTACAGGCCGATTTCGCTCGAACTGCATCCTTAGTAGATTCTCTGTTATGCACAATCTGTCTTTCCTCTTTCGCATCGTGACGTCGCGGCATAATACTTGTTAAGTCGTTGTGCTTCGCATTCCGCACTATCGACAGAGTGCGCATGGCAATGCGTTTGGTTCCTCCCAATCATTCAGATGGTTCCGTCCTCCGAGATCGACTGACATACACGCGGAAGCGTCCCCCTCTCTATCTAAACATATTAACGCCCTCAACCTCATCCCCCGATGAAAACCCCTGGGCATACTAACAACACCCGTCATCCACTGAATGTTCTCCACCCCCAAACATAAACTCCCCAAACCCTAAAGGTATACCGGTGCATCACGCTGCGACGACATGTCAAAAGGATAATCCTAAATCCTAAACCCCAATTCCTAATTCCTAGACCCGGGGGGTGAACAAGAGGTGACAGTCGGCGTACCCCACATCCGCCGCGGGGTGGAGGCGCTCCGTCCGACCGCCCACACAGTGGCACTCGATCCAGTTGTCCATCCGCAGCCGGAAGCGGGGCAGCTCGCGGTCGGTCGGCCGGGGCAGCTCGCGGTCCGGCGGGGCCCCCGGGGTGGGGTTGACCGGCCCACCGGACACGGTCGCGGTGGTCGGACCAGTGCCACGCACCTGCAGCGTGAGGTGGAACACCTCGGTGTAGCGGCGCAAGTTGAATTTGAAAGCAAAAGATGAAAGCACTATGTAACATATTAGTTTCAAGTGCTTGGTTCCAGGCGGTTTCAAGGTGGATTTGATAGGGTCAACCTGCACCGCCCCACCTCGTCACCGCAACACAGCGGGCACCCGCCGCGCTCCACCTTGTACACCAGCCCATCGGGCGTGCACTGGGTGAAGTCCTTCGTGTAGCGACGCAAGTTGAAGTTGAAAGCAGACGTTGAAAGCGCTTCATCACATTTTGCTTTCAAGCACTGAATGTTGCATAGGGGGCCTCCCCCATTTATCAGAGTGAGGTATCAATGGATCATAGGGGGCGTTTCCCACTTATGAAACCAACACGCTTTCAACTCACGTGTCAGCTGGTTTCAAGCTGCACCGCCCTACCTTTGGGCGCTGGCGCACCACGCCGAAGTAGCGCGTCTTCAGCAGCACGCACTCCTGCTGCAGGTTGAACAGCCGACACGTCACCCCAGGGATGTGGACCCCGGGGGCGGCGGCGGGCGGGACCACGGCACCGCGCATCAGCCAGTTGGCGCTCAGCATCTTGTACTGGTCGTGGGAGGACGACCACGACCCGCCATCGTCGGTCACGTCGGCGGCTTCCGCGGCGGCGACGTTAGATGCAACACCTGGGGGCATGGAGTGGCGGGCCGCAGCGGGAGCAGAGGACGTGTTTGCGCCAGGTTTGGTCGCCGTCCGCTTTCCGATCCCACGGCTCTGGGTCACGGGATATTTGGGCGCGGTGGGGTTTGTCGTCGGCGGAGCGGCGTCGGCCACGTCCGCTTCGCACGGCAGGGCCGGGGTCGGGGCCAGGGCTGGGGCGGAGGCAGGGGCGTGGGGCGGAGCTGGCTTGGCGGTGGAAACCGAGGTCTTGCGCGCGCGCTTGGGCTCCCCCCCCGCCGCCGCGGTCCTGGGGCTGCCACCGCTGGGCCCCGCCACTGCCGCGGGGGAGGGGGCAGCGGTGAGGGCGGCGGCAGCGGGGGCAGTAGCAAGCTTCACCGCCCGCGCCGCCTGTTCCTCGCGCGTCACCCGCCCCAACTCAGTGATGGCGGCCGTCCGTTGTGATATCAGGAGCGCCACCAGCTCGGCAGTGGAAGCAGTAGGCTCCCCTGTCCCCGCACCCGCACCCGGCTCCGCCCCCGCCTTAGCCCCTGCCTCCGCCCCTGCCCCTGTCCCTGTCCCTGTCCCCCCTACCGCCCCTGCCGCCGCCCCCAACCCTGCCGCCGCCCCCGGCCCCGGCCCTGCTATCTTCCTCTTGCCCCCACCTGCCCCGCCACCACCCCCTCTGCCACCACCGCCGCCTCCCTCCCCGCCGGCGCCCCCGC
>Ga0307488_10002869_pt1 | contig 14512 bp, 15 predicted proteins | sample SB02metaG_FD_202248 | JGI IMG/M metagenome (GOLD analysis project Ga0307488, IMG submission 202248) | Sea-ice brine microbial communities from Beaufort Sea near Barrow, Alaska, United States - SB 0.2 | ecosystem: Environmental > Aquatic > Marine > Coastal | place: USA: Alaska | collected... | reverse complement strand
TAAACGATGGGGCCATGAAGTTGGCAACTTCAAAAGCACCGAGGTAAACATTACTGGTCAAATAGCCAGTTGGCAACACACAGAAAACCTTCAGTCATTAGTTGAGCCTTTCAGTTACCCTAATTGCTCGGAGGAATCTTGAAATTAGGTCGTAAACAAGTAGTGGCAGCTCTCGCTGGAGTGGGCATTTTGCTCACCAGTGTCCTGCTAGCGCCCGCCTATGCCGTGCCTAGCTACCCGACCGCAGCCGAGGTTGCAGCAGCAAAAGCCAACGTCCAAGAGAAACAAAAAATGGTCGAGCGCATTGAAGGCATTCTGGAAACCATTCGGATTGAGGCAGACGCTCTTGAAGTAATCGCTCTTCAAAAAAACGAAGAATACAACCAGGCGGTAGAAGCAGTCGCGCAAATGTCAGCCAAGGTTGACGGACTGCAGTCCAAGGTTGAGCTGGCAGCAACAGAAGCCGAAGACGCCAAGGTTCAACTGGCGCAAATAGTAGGCAAAATGTATCGCGATCAAGCAAGCGGGAACACTTCTCTTGAGTTATTTTTCAATCCTGGCAACGCCGAGGATTTGCTTTATCAGCTGACGATGCAAGACATGCTTGCTCAGCGGACCGGCGCAATCTACGATGCAGCAATCGATAAGCAGACTCAAGCCAAATCATTGGCTGAGGAGCTTTTCAGCGCGAAGGAAGAATTACAGGGCTTTGAAGTCGAAGCGGAAAAGATATTTGCCGAGGCCAAAGCGGCGGCAGACGCGGTGATCGCCAAGGTAAAAGAATCTGAGCGCGAGCGTGCCAACATGATGAGCCAATTGGCGACCCTGAAAGACACTGCAGCCGATGTTGAGCGCCAGCGCATCGAGGGCCTAGAGGCCGAGCGCAGGCAAAACCTAGTGAAGTCCGCACCAACTGCCCCAGAGCTTTACAGCGTCGCTGAGCCAGATTGGTCAAAAGTTGAAACTGCAATTTCCTTCGCCAAAGAGCAGCTGGGCGAAAGGTATGTTCTTGGAGGCTCTGGCCCGAATGTTTGGGATTGCTCTGGAATCACGATGAAGGCTTACTCGGCAGCCGGCGTTTATATCGGCTGGCACTCAGCCACCGCTCAATACAACGTGTTGGCAAGTGCGAAAAGGCTGGTTCCGTTTCAGGACGTTCAGCGCGGAGATCTAATTTGGTGGAGCAAGGAAACTGCATTTTCCGGTGACAAGTACCACGTCGCCATCTACCTAGGGGACGGAATGATGCTGGAAGCTCCAAACCCAGCTAGGACCGTGAGAATTGTTCCGGTTCGCTACGGTGAAATTTGGCCGTATGCCGGAAGGCCAACTGCCTAGGGCAACACCGAAAAGTTCGGGTTGCTAGCCCTTGAAGTTTGCGTAAGCGGCGTCGATGACCTTTTGGGTCGCCTCTTTGTCCGCCCAGCCTTGAATCTTTACCCATTTACCGGGCTCTAGGTCTTTGTAGTGGGTGAAAAAGTGCTCAATTTCATTTTTAGTCTGAGAAGGAACATCGCTTAGATCCTGAATGTGGTCCCAACGAGGATCTTTGGCAGGAACGCAAATTACTTTTTCGTCAACTCCGCCATCATCTTCCATCACTAGCATGCCAACGGCTCGAACCTTCACTCCAACGCCTGGGAACAGAGGGTGCTCAAGCAAAACCAATGCATCTAGCGGGTCTCCGTCGCCGCCAAGGGTGTTTTCAAAGAAGCCATAGTCGGTCGGATAGACAAACGGGGTGAACAAAACTCGGTCGAGATAGACACGACCAGTTTCGTGGTCGACCTCATATTTGTTTCTGGAACCGCGTGGAATCTCAATAACTACGTCGTATGACAAGGCTTCTCCTCAATAGGCTTAGCTAAAAGATTAGCGAATTGGGAGCGATGGTTATTAGAAATCGACTGACTCCGGCAGTTGCCGATGTTCGTCGAGCCGTGCGGGAAGGTCTTGAGGCGCTAAATCTAGAACCAAACTCGAGAGTTCTGGTGGCCTGCTCAGGTGGTCCAGATTCCATGGCGTTGGCCGCGGCGCTAATTTTCGAAGCTCCAAAACTTAGTCTTCGGACAGCGGCAGTGGTGGTTGATCACGGTTTGCAAGAAGCCTCCAGCAAGGTTGCGCAGTCGACCGCCACAAAATTGGAAGAACTCGGTGCTGATCCTGTGGTCATCGAAACTATTACCGTGGTCGAAGCCGGCAATGGCCCGGAAGCCGCCGCCAGAACTGCCAGATATGAAGCCCTAGAGCGTGCTCGAAAGCTAGTTAGCGCCGAAGTTATATTCTTGGGCCACAACCTCGAAGACCAAGCCGAGACGGTTTTGCTGGGACTCACGCGCGGCTCGGGCTTGCGCTCAATTGCGGGCATGCAAGATTTTGATGAGAACAAAAAACTAGTCAGGCCCTTGCTTGGCATCAAGCGCGAAGTTCTTTTGCGGGCCTGTATTGACCAAGATATCGAAGCCTGGCAGGACCCTCACAACAAAGACCCGAAGTTCACCCGAGTGCGCATTCGACAGCTACTTGACACACTTGAAGCCGAGCTTGGTCCTGGATTCGCGAGCGCTCTTGCAAGAACCGCCGAACTTGCCAGCGAGTCAGATGATGTTCTGCTTTCCGTGGCTCAAGAGCTTGTTGCAGAGGCAACCGTGTCAAGTTCGAGTAACGAAACTAAGTTATCGATTGCAAGCCTTGCAGGAGTGCTGCCCGGGCTTCGCCGAAGGGCGCTGTTTGAAACTGCAATTGCTGCCGGCGCGAAGACTATTTCTCGATCTCAAGTGATCGGAATCGATGAACTTATTACTAATTGGCACGGACAAAACAAGCTGGTTCTTTCTGGCATTACAGTAGAGCGAGTAAGCCAAGAGCTTGTCTTTAAAAGCGTCTAACCATCTATCAAACGGGAGCCGTGCATTGCACTTAAATCACCCAGACATTACGACGGTGCTAGTCACTGCAGACCAAATTGCCGAGAAGGTTTTAGAGCTTGCTGGACAGATTGATGCTCATTACCAAGACAAGGACCCGCTTCTAGTTGGAGTGCTAAAGGGTGCCGTGCCATTCGTGGCAGACCTTTCCAGGGCAATGCAGCTTTCAACCTCCCAAGACTGGATGGCAGTTTCTTCCTACGGTTCCGGAACCACTTCTTCAGGGGTAGTAAGAATCCTCAAGGATCTTGACACTGACGTTACCGACCGACACGTGTTGATCGTGGAGGACATCATCGATTCTGGTCTGACTCTTTCTTGGCTAACCACCAACCTTGCCAACCGAGGTGCAGCCTCGGTTGAGGTGGTCACTTTGCTTCGCAAGCCAGATGCTGCAAAGGTTCAGATAAATGTCAGGTGGGTGGGGTTTGATATCCCCAATGAGTTCGTAGTTGGTTACGGACTCGACTACAACGAGCGTTACCGATCATTAGACGGAGTTGGCGTGCTGTCACCTGCGGTCTACTCTTAAACGAATGGCATCGAATAAAGACATGGCAACTAAAAAAGACACCGCACCCAAAAAAGACTTGACCGAAAAAGAAACAACTAAAAAAGACGAATCTTCTTCGGAGGGCATGGCCTCTAAAGGCAAGAGCAAAGCAAAGACCCCCATGACTTTTAAGAAGTTTTTGCGCGGCCCGTGGCTTTGGATAGCGCTCGCGCTGTCAGTTCTTCTGATCGGCACAAGCCTCATTGGCGCCCAGCAGTTCACAAAGGTTGACACTCAAGTAGGCCTGGAGATGATTAAATCCGGTGACGCTGAAAAGGTCACCATTTTTGATGGCAACCAGCGCGTTGACGTAGAGCTTAGAAACCCGGATGCCGAGTACGGCCAGAGCGTTCAGTTCTACTTTGTGTCAGGTCGAGCTGTAACTGTTGCTGAAATTGTGGCGGACTCTCAAATTTCAGAGGGCTGGACAGACGAAGTTCCTTCTACCCCCTGGTACCTAGCAATCCTGGGATCGTTGCTGCCGTTCATCATCATTGGAGCACTGTTCTGGTTCTTGATGAGCTCCATGTCTGGCGGTGGTCGCGGGGTTATGCAGTTTGGTAAGTCCAAGGCGAAGATGGTCACAAAGGAGACTTCCGACGTCACCTTCGATGATGTCGCGGGAATCGAAGAAGCCATTGAAGAGCTCACAGAGCTGAAAGATTTCCTAAAGAACCCAAAGAAGTTTTTGGACATGGGCGCAAAGATTCCTCGAGGCGTGCTGCTTTACGGCCCTCCGGGAACCGGAAAGACCCTGATCGCGAAGGCAGTTGCAGGCGAAGCCGGCGTTCCTTTCTTCTCGATTTCAGGTTCTGATTTCGTAGAGATGTTCGTGGGAGTTGGAGCTTCTCGAGTCAGAGACTTGTTCGAGCAGGCCAAGCAGGCTGCACCCGCAATTATTTTCATCGATGAGATCGACGCAGTTGGCCGTCACCGCGGAACTGGAATTGGTGGCGGTAACGATGAGCGCGAGCAGACTCTTAACCAGTTGCTGGTCGAGATGGATGGCTTTGACACCAACGCCAGCGTTATTTTGATTGCTGCAACAAACCGACCGGATGTTTTGGATCCGGCCTTGTTGCGCCCAGGCAGATTCGACCGCCAAGTTGGCGTGACTGCTCCTGACCTGAAGGGTCGCGCAAAGATTTTGAAGGTTCACTCAAAGTCCAAGCCAATTGCCGAAGGCGTGGATTTGAGCCTGATTGCAAGACGCACGCCTGGGTTCACCGGTGCTGATCTTGCAAACGTGCTGAACGAATCTGCACTCCTGGCCGCGAGACTCAACCGCACCGAGATAACCGACGAGATTATCGATGAGGCAATTGACCGCGTGATCGGTGGGCCTCAGAAGAAGTCCTCGATCATGAAAGATCAAGAGCGTCTAGTAACTGCATATCACGAAGCTGGTCACGCGCTAGTTGCCGGTGCGGGAAACTACTCGGACCCGGTTACCAAGGTCACTATTTTGCCAAGAGGGCGAGCACTTGGATACACCATGGTTATGCCCATGGAAGATCGTTATTCAATCAGCCGCAATCAACTATTGGATCAGATTGCCTACGCAATGGGAGGCCGTATCGCAGAAGAAGTTGTGTTCAAGGACCCTACTACTGGAGCCTCTAACGACTTTGAGAAGGCAACGAGCATTGCCCGCCAGATGGTTACCAAGTACGGCATGAGTCAAAAGATTGGTGCCATCTCTCTTGGCAGCGGAAACAACGAGCCGTTTTTGGGCCGCGAACTGGCGACCCACGCGAACTACTCAAACGAGATGGCTCAGCAGGTGGACGCGGAAGTACGTGCAATTCTGGATCGCGCCCAAGATGAGGCCTATAAAGCCATAACGACGAACAGAGCTGTTCTGGACAAGCTTGCTAAATCATTGCTTGAGCAGGAGACCCTAAATCAAGACGAGATAGCAAAAATCTTTAAGGCTGTGAAGAAGGTTCCGGCAAGAACCGCATGGCGATCCTCAACCAAGCGCACCGGAACCAACAAGGGCCCGATTGCGGTTCCCAAGCGCAAGGTTGTTCAGCTAGAAGCTCTTGAGGACAAAACAGAACCGGCAGTCAAAAATGCAGACTGATCGCATCAAGGCGGCAGTAGTCGAACTTCTCGAGGCAATCGGCGAAGATCCCAACCGGCCTGCTTTGAAAAACACTCCCACCAAAGTCGCCGAGGCCTACACTTCTTTTTTTCGCGGCATTGGGGTTGATCCTCAAAGCGTAATCGGCGACATGTTTGATGCAGTCAACTCCGAGGCGGTAATCCTCAAGGACATCGAGCTGGTGTCGATCTGTGAGCATCATCTACTTCCATTTACCGGAGTCGCTCACATTGCATATTTGCCGAACGAAAAGCTGGCGGGTCTTGGAAGGCTTGCGAGCGTTATTGAAATTCTTGCGGCAAGGCCTCAACTTCAAGAGAACCTAACCGCTGAGGTGGCGGATGCTCTTGAAGAGGCCCTAGACGCCAAGGGTGTTTTAGTTGTTATTGAAGCCAGGCATCAGTGCGTTGCATCCAGGGGTGCTCGCCAACCAGATGTAAATACCGTGACCCTGGCATCAAGGGGCCTTTACACAGAACCCAGCTATCGCGCTGAGGTCCTGGGGCTAATAAATAAAAAATCATGACGGGCTGGACCAGGCCGCTACTAATGGGCGTGCTGAATGTAACCCCGGACTCTTTCAGTGACGGTGGGCAATTCCTAGAACCCGCAAGGGCACTGGCGCAGGCGAGTATGTTGAGCGTTCAGGGAGCACAAATCATCGATGTTGGTGGGGAGTCGACAAGGCCAGGAGCTGTGCGGGTGACTCCGGCCGAAGAGCAGGCAAGAATTCTTCCGGTTATTGAGGCCATCAAGAGCGATCTTGATATCCCTATCTCGGTTGACACAATGAACGCAGCCACGGCAAGAAAGGCTGTCAAGGCTGGCGCAAGCATCGTCAATGACATCTCCGGTGGGCTTTCGGACCCTCAGATGTTCGCGGCTATCCAGGATCTAGATTGCAAGTATGTGCTCGGCCACTGGCGCGGTCACGCGGACAAAATGGAATCCATGGCTCAGTACTCTGATGTCGCACGCGAAGTCGTTGCGGAGCTAGCTGAACAGGTGGCCATGGCGGTAGCTGCCGGGATCTCAAGAAGTCGAATTGTCGTTGATCCGGGCCTAGGTTTTGCAAAAGACATTTACCAAAACTGGGACCTAGTGAATCGATTAGATGAGCTTGAGCAACTGGGTCTACCGGTCTTGGTTGGGGCTTCCAGAAAACGCTTTTTAGCTCACGCGTTGAGCGCCCGAGATCCGGCTTCGGTGTCTATGCCGAGACGAGATGTTGCCACAGCGGTCTTGACAGCTTTGTTGCTTCAGCGAAAACTATGGGGTGTGAGGGTTCACGACGTTCAAAGCACCAGCGATGCAATTGCAATCGTTTCTTCCTTGAAGAATCATCAGGAGACCAAGTGATTTATAAAATCAGAATCGACGGCCTATCGGTCTTCGGCTATCACGGTGTCCAGCAGCATGAAAAGGACTTCGGTCAAGAGTTTCTAATTGATATTCACCTGGATGTTGATTCTGGTTTGGAGGATTCTATTGATTCCACCGTTTCCTATGCTGCTATCGCTGATTTGGTAACTGAGTTATCGGCAAGAACGCGATTTGATCTAATTGAGTCACTGGCGAGGGCTCTGGTTAGTGCTTGTTTGAAATATGATCCGCGGGTTCTTCGTTCAACAGTCACTGTTCACAAACCAAATGCCCCGCTCGGCCAAAAGTTTCAAGATGTGTCAGTAACCCTGGCTGGATCAAGAGATGAAAACTAGGGCCGTCATAGCTCTGGGAGCAAACCTGGGCGATAAAGAAAAAACTATCTCTAAGGCTCAAAAACAAATCGGCAAACTTCGCGGCGTTGAACTAGTTGCGAACTCAAAAAAATACCGCTCCCACGCGCTCACTGAGCAGGGTGTCGATCCAAGTGAGCCGGAGTATATAAATGCTGTGACAATCATCGACACTTCTCTTTCTCCAAAAAAGTTACTTTCGAGGCTCAACGAAATCGAGAATAAATTTGGCAGGATTCGCTCGACCAAATGGGCAGCGCGCACTCTAGATCTTGACATCATCACATTTGGGACCAGCGTCGTTGATACCAAATCGCTTGTCGTTCCTCACCCCAGAGCCCAAGAGAGAGCATTCGTTCTGATTCCTTGGTTGGAAGTAGACCCAGATGGTGCGCTCACCGGGGTTGGCCCAGTCAAGGAACTGGCAAAGGGCATGGATTCAATGGTCTGGGTAATCCAGTGAATGGATCGATGGGCAAATCAGCGGCCGGATTTTCAGTTGTTGGCCTAGTCCTGGGTCTTACTGTGGCTCAGCTCTCAGCAGGGTTTGGCTATGTTTTTCCTGCCAGTCCGATCAGCTTGCCAATCAGCTTGCTGGTGCTTGCGCTCGCAAACTACCTATTCAGTTTTCCGATTTACCGATATCGCAAGCAACTTGGACGCTACAAAGAAGGAATAAGACCAGAAAGGCCAAACCCCTTTTACGCCGTTCGAGTCTTGATTCTTGCAAGAGCTTCGGTTTTGGCAGGCGCGTTGTTCGCCGGCTGGCACGTGGGCCTGATTATCTGGCTCCTAAGTTTTAGCGTTGCGCCGGAGAATTTGATGCTATCCAGCTCGTTTGGGTTAGTTGGCGCCGTAGCCTTAACAATCGGTGGATTGGTTTCGCAGTGGAACTGCAAAACGCCACCGAGTTCTGATTCTGATTGAAACTGGAAGGCTAGCTAGATGAAGATTGGTGTTGTCGGGGATGACCCAGCCGGCCCGGTACTTGCCAAAGCCTGGGCTGCAGCCGGGCATGAGCTAATCGGAGTATTCGTTGAAAGCCCTGAGGCCATCGATCGAATCGAAGCACTGATTCCCGACGTGCCAATCGCCAATATGGCAGCGGTTGTTGAGGATGCTGATTTAGTTTTGCTTGCAATCCCCTCGAGTGACTTGGAAATAACTTGCGCAGGGCTGGCCGATCTTGGATTGTTTGGACCAAAGAAAATAGTGGTCCACCTCTCGCCATTGGTTGGGTATTCGGTGTTAGCGGATGCTGCCAGATTTGGAGCAATTCCGATCGCCATGCATCCGGTGATGCACTTCACTGGCACATCAATGGACCTAACTGTTCTAAAAAACACCTCTATTGCTGTGAGCGCGCCAGAGCCCCTCACGCCCATTGCCGAAGCCTTGGCCATTGAACTAGGCGCTGAGCCAATGGTGATAACTGAGGATCAAAGAGCCGCCTACGCAGAGGCTTTTGAGGTTGCGAATAGTTTTTCCTCTTTGGTTGTCAGACAAGCTCTTGGCATTTTGGAAGACGCAGGAATCCAAAACCCCGCCAGACTAATAGCACCGGTAGTTAGAAGTGCTGTCGAGACTGCGCTGTCGCAGCCGGTTAGCAAGATTGACCCGAAGGATGCGCTCTGATGCAACTAGCTCAAAAGATTGTGGAATTAGAACAAGCTTTAGCGATCGCTGATACCGACGGAAAACGCGTCGGGTTTATCCCAACGATGGGAGCACTTCACAAAGGACATTTGTCCTTGGTCAAAAAAGCTCAAGACCAAGGTTTGTTTATTGTGGTGTCGGTTTTCGTGAACCCAAGACAATTCGGTGAGGGCGACGATCTGGAAAACTATCCTCGAACCCTCGGCGTTGATGCCCGGGTGCTAAGCGACGCCGGGGTTGATGTGTTGTTTGCCCCAAGTAGTAATGAGGTTTATCCGGCGAGTGGCGTCAAGGAAATATCCGCTGGTGAGCTTGGGGCTCTGTTTGAGGGAACAGTTAGGCCTGGCCACTTTGACGGCATGCTGACAGTGGTCAATCGGTTGTTCAATTTGGTTCAACCTGATGTTGTGTTCTTTGGATCCAAGGATGCGCAGCAGTTGATGTTGGTCACCCAAATGGTTCGGCAACAGGTTGCCAACGGGGATCGCGAACCAATAAAAGTAGTGGCCTGCGAAACAGTGCGTGACGAAGAGGGCCTAGCTCTATCAAGTAGAAATCAGCGAATCCCTAAGGAGCTGATTCCGGCAGCGAGGACGCTCCACAAGGCCTTGATTGCGGGCTCAAAAAAGAAAACAAAAGCTGACTGCATCGAAGCTGCAATGGCGCAGCTTGATCCAATTATTAGACTTGACTATCTAGAACTAGTTGACCCGGAAACTTTTGCGGTCACCGAAGGCGTAGCAGGCGCCAGAATGGTGATTGCCGGATGGGTCGGAGAAGTTCGTCTAATCGATAATTTATTAGTAGGTGGTGTCTAAAGTGGGCGAAGAGTACGAGGAGATAGACCTCCCCGAGCAAATTGCTGTCCGGATGGACAAGCGGGAGCGGTTAAACGCTCTGGGATCTGCATATCCTGTGACGCTGCCAATCACCCACACCATTGAGGCGACCAAGGCCAAGTATCCAAATCTTGAACAGGACATCGCGACCGGTGACCAAGTCGGGCTGGCCGGAAGAATCATGTTTCTTCGAAACACTGGCAAGCTTTGCTTCGCCACTTTGCAGTCCGGCTCTGGGGAGCGAATCCAGGCAATGATCAGTCTTGATAAAGCCGGGCAAGAGCAGCTTGACAGCTGGAAAGACCTTGTCGATTTGGGTGATCATGTTTTTGTCGAGGGCGAGATTATTACTTCTAAGCGAGGCGAGCTAAGTGTTTTGGCCACCAAGTGGCTAATGGCAGCAAAGACTCTTCGGCCACTGCCTAACCTTCATAACGAACTGGGCGAAGAGTTTCGAGTTCGACACCGCTACATCGATTTGATTGTCCGAGACCGGGCTCGCGAGGTCGTGAAGATTCGCGCTGGAGTGATGCAGTCGATTCGAAACACTTTTGCTAAGCAGGCCTTTACTGAGGTTGAGACACCGATGCTGCAGGTCATGCACGGCGGCGCATCTGCCAGGCCGTTCAAGACCCACTCGAATGCCTTTGACACTGACTTGTATCTTCGAATTGCACCGGAGCTATTCCTGAAGCGAGCGGTTGTTGGTGGTTTGGAAAGAGTCTTTGAAATAAACCGAAACTTCAGAAACGAAGGCGCGGACAGAACCCACTCACCTGAGTTTGCAATGCTCGAGGCCTACGAGGCATACGGCGATTACCACACCATGATGGATCTGACTCAAGCCCTAATTCAAAACGCCGCATCCGATGTTCTTGGAACTCAAGTGGTTCAGCTCGAGGACGGCACGGTGAACGACCTAAGCGGCACTTGGCCAAGAGTTTCGATGTATGAATCCTTGTCGGAGGCCTGCGGGGTGACAGTCACACCGGAAACTTCAGTTGCGGAGTTGAAGAAGCTTGCAGACACCGTCGGCATTGAAATCGACCACCCGCTGCACGGAAAGTATGTTGAAGAGCTTTGGGAGCACTTTGTGAAGCCTGGGCTAACAGGTCCTGCGTTTGTGATTGATTTTCCGGTGGACACTTCGCCTTTGACTAGAGATCATCGCAGCAAGGCTGGCGTTGTTGAAAAATGGGATCTTTACATCATGGGCTACGAGCAAGCCACTGGTTACTCCGAGTTGGTGGACCCGGTTGTCCAGCGGGAGCGCTTCGTGGCTCAAATGCAATTGGCGGCCACCGGAGATCCGGAGGCCATGAAGCTGGATGAAGAGTTTTTGAAGGCTTTGGAGTTTGGTATGCCGCCTTCCGGTGGCTTAGGGCTCGGTATCGATCGACTCCTAATGTCGCTCACCGGCCTAGGTATTCGGGAAACCATCTTGTTCCCGTTGGTGAAGTAGGTGGAGATGACTGCTTGGGAGACCTTGCTAGACGTGCTAATTTCACTGATTCCGCCAGCCGCGGTCGGAGTGATATTTTGGATCATGATGCGCTCCATCTTGCGCGCCGATAAAGGTGAGCGCGATGTCTACGCGAAGATCGAAGCAGAAGAGCGGGCTAAACGCGCTAACGCCTTGGGCGAACAGCGCTAGTTTTGTGTCAAGCACCCCCGTAGCATTTTGATTACGGATTTTGAAAGGTGCTAACTTGTTCGAGAAATTTACAGACAAGGCTCGCAGAGTCGTTGTGCTTGCTCAAGAAGAGGCCAAGCTTCTAAACCACAACTACATCGGAACTGAGCACATCTTGCTCGGTCTGATTCACGAGGGTGAGGGTGTTGCCGCGAAGGCGCTTGAGGCGCTGGGCATAAACCTCGAACAGGTTAGAGAACAAGTCCAAGACATTATCGGCCAGGGCCAGCAGTCGCCGTCCGGGCACATTCCTTTTACTCCAAGGGCCAAGAAGGTTCTTGAGCTAAGCCTGCGAGAGGCACTTCAGCTAGGACACAGCTACATCGGAACCGAACACCTACTTCTTGGACTAATTCGCGAGGGTGAGGGTGTTGCTGCTCAGGTGCTAACCAAGCTCGGAGCCGACACAAACAAGGTTCGTCAGCAAGTTATTCAGTTGCTATCTGGTTACCAGGGCAAGGAAAGCGTTTCAGTTGGCGGAGAAGCCCAGCCTCAGGCCAAGGGCTCCACGATCCTTGACCAGTACGGCAGGAACCTCACGCACGCTGCCGCAGAGGGAAAACTTGACCCAGTAGTGGGTCGCGAAAAAGAAACCGAACGCGTCATGCAGATTCTTTCTCGCCGAACCAAGAACAACCCAATTTTGATCGGTGAGCCGGGAGTCGGAAAGACAGCCGTTGTCGAAGGGTTAGCTCTTGCAATCGTTGCTGGAAACGTGCCAGAAACTCTTCGTGGCAAGCAGCTTTACACCCTTGACATGGGAAGCCTTATCGCGGGGTCCCGTTACCGTGGTGACTTTGAAGAGCGACTAAAGAAAGTAACAAAGGAAATCCGCACTCGCGGAGACATCATTACTTTTATCGATGAAATCCACACCCTCGTTGGTGCTGGAGCTGCAGAGGGTGCTATCGATGCCGCGTCGATCTTGAAGCCGATGCTCGCAAGAGGCGAGCTTCAGACCATCGGGGCGACAACCCTGGATGAATATCGAAAGCACTTTGAAAAAGATGCTGCGTTGGCCCGGAGGTTCCAGTCCATTCAGGTTGCAGAGCCATCCCCGGCTCTTGCGATCAACATTCTTAAGGGGCTGCGCGACCGCTACGAGGCTCACCACAAGGTCTCGATAACCGACGGTGCAATCGTTGCAGCAGTCTCAATGTCCGATCGCTACGTGACCGACAGGTTCCTGCCGGACAAGGCCATTGACTTGATTGATGAGGCCGGTGCCAGGTTGAGGCTCAGCTTCCTGTCAGCTCCTCCAGAGCTCAAGGCAATGGAAGAAAAAGTGGCTGTCGTGCGCCAAGCCAAAGAGCAGGCGATTGCAGATCAAGACTTTGAAGCTGCAGCAACCAAGCGCGATGAGGAGAAAAAGCTCACCGCCGAGAAGGTTCGCATGGAGAAGGAATTCCGCGATGGCAGCTTGGACACCCCAGGTGTTGTTGACGAAGCACTTATCGCCGAAGTCATTGCTCAGGCAACTGGTATTCCACTATTCAAGCTTGGTGAGGACGAAGGCGCCAAGCTTATTTACATGGAGGACGGTCTCCACAAGCGAGTCATTGGCCAAGAGCAGGCAATTGCCGCGCTTTCAAAGACCATTCGCCGCCAGCGTGCAGGATTGAAAGATCCAAAGCGCCCATCTGGTTCGTTTATCTTTGCCGGCCCGACCGGTGTTGGAAAGACCGAGCTGGCCAAGGCTCTTGCGGAGTTCTTGTTTGAGGACGAGGACGCACTCATCGCGCTTGACATGAGCGAGTACAGCGAGAAGCACACTGTTTCTAGGCTATTTGGAGCCCCTCCGGGCTTCGTTGGCTACGAAGAGGGTGGTCAGCTGACCGAGAAGATTCGTCGCAAGCCATTCTCTGTGGTGCTGTTCGACGAAATCGAAAAAGCCCACCCGGACATCTTCAACTCGCTGTTGCAGATTCTCGAAGAGGGTCGCTTGACCGACGGCCAAGGACGCGTTGTGGACTTCAAGAACACAATCATCATCATGACCACAAACTTGGGCACCAGGGAAATCACTGGCAGCACACTTGGTTTCTCTCTCGAGGGTGACAGCCAGAATGACTACACCCAAATGAAGGGCAAGGTGAACGAGGAGCTGAAGAAGAATTTCAAGCCCGAGTTCTTGAACCGAGTTGATGACGTAATCGTCTTCCCACAGCTATCTCGTGAGGAGCTATTGCAGATCGTTGATCTGTTTATTTCGAGGCTTCAGCTTCGTTTGGACGACCGCGATTTGAAGCTGACTTTGACCACATCGGCCAAGGAGAGACTAATCGAGCTTGGATACGAGCCGACAATGGGAGCCAGGCCGCTTCGAAGGGCCGTGCAGCGTGAAATTGAAGATGCAATTTCCGAGCGTATCCTCACCGGCTACATCGGCAACTCGCAGGATATTTTGGTTGATTACCTCGAGGGCGAGTTCAGTTTCGTTGCAAACTCCCGAGAGACTGAGACCGTAGCCAAGGCATGACCGAGGTCCAAAAGTACGAGGTGGTGAAGTCCTATAAGGACTTTGAAGTGCGCGCGTATGCGCCCTTCATCACCGTCTCTACGCTTGAATCCGGAAACATGCTTTCCGCTGGCAATCAGGCCTTTAGAAAGCTCGCGAATTTCATTTTTGGGGGCAATCAAGAGTCAAGGCAAATCCCAATGACCACCCCGGTCACTGAAGTTCCCGTGGATGATGGATTTGAAGTTTCTTTTGTGATGCCTCATGACATGGCGATGGCTGACATGCCCACCCCGGCTGGAGCAAACCTAAAGATTACCGAGCATCCGGCGGTAAAAATGGCGGCCATCAGGTTCTCTGGCACGGTGGGCAATCACTCGTTTCCAAATAACGAAAGAAAACTCAAGGATCTGCTCTCGGCCCAAGGAATTGAGTTTGAACCGACGCCGATTTATGCGCGCTACAACGCCCCAACAACCCCGTTTTTTCTGAGGCGCAACGAAGTCCTGCTTTCTCTCAAGGCTTGAGTAGTTCATAATTACC
>Ga0307488_10002868_pt1 | contig 14515 bp, 10 predicted proteins | sample SB02metaG_FD_202248 | JGI IMG/M metagenome (GOLD analysis project Ga0307488, IMG submission 202248) | Sea-ice brine microbial communities from Beaufort Sea near Barrow, Alaska, United States - SB 0.2 | ecosystem: Environmental > Aquatic > Marine > Coastal | place: USA: Alaska | collected... | reverse complement strand
CCTTCTTCATCTTGAATGTCAGCAACACAGACAGCCCAACCCTCACCGGCATATTTTTTTGCCATGGCCAGACCCAAACCACTGGCAGCACCGGTAATAAGAATACGCTTCATATACAGACCTTTTATTAATCGCGATTCAATAGAGATAAATTTTTAAGGTCACCAATTATAGTAATCGCGAAAAACTGGATGGAAGCATTTTCGGCCGAATGTCGATCACTATTGTTAACTTTTCGCGCGCTATTTTTTGCCGTCGCCAGGATCACCGCTAGCACACTGAGCTTAATCCCATCAGTCAATAGCTCGGATCGTCTCCGGCTGCTCGAGGCTAATAAAGTGATTGGTATGCTCAGTCTTGATAATTCTCAGGCCACTGTTTCGTGCCTGTCCCTGCTCTGCACTTGCCAGCATACTGTGGTTGTCCAAAGTCGTATCCTGCTCTCCAACAACGACGGTTAGTAAAGGGAAATTGTCATAGACCTCTAACCCCATATTCCTCTGCCAGGCAACAATGGATTGTGTATTGATGACACAGGTGGCATAGCTTCGCGTGGTACTAAAGATGGATATCAAGAGTTCGGCTTTTAGCGCATTGGTGGGGCGCATCAGAGACAGTGTGAGTAACCGCTCGGCACTGATATTGCGCCTGCGCCCAAAGAAGATCGGCATAAAATAACATAGGATACGATGCGTCAGCGGCTCGGAACTCTTGCCGAACAAGCGCGCCTGCGGCAGCACCGGGGCCTCCAGAATAGCGCTTACTCGGCGCTCCTTTGACAAGGTCGCCGCGGGGTACTGACGACCCGTTTCTAACACCACGGCCCCGCCGCGAGAATGACCATGTAAACGCACTTCACGGCCACTGACCAGTCGCTCAAGCACCAGCCCCAGGTAAAAACCATCGTGCTCGATAGTCCCGGTTAAGTAAGGATTTTTTGGCCATTCCAGCCTACTAACATCACTAGTAACTCCCGATTTTAAAAACGGACAGTGATAATTGGCGTTGTTAACTAGAATCAGTTCAGCATCATCGTCTTTGTAAAGATCCTGAAAATAACGCATATCTTCGAGAAATCCGGGGAAGCCAATAATTGAACGGGAGCAACCATTGATTGCTGGCCGTCGAGCTATATAGGTGCTGCCCACTTTCATCAGTTCGCCGGCAAATTCGCCGTGATACATCTGCGGTAAAGTGCGCAGACGCCAATATTCACGGTAGGCGTGAAGAGCCAACAAAAAAAATAGTAGAGTCAAAAACAAGGTCAGCATAATTAATATTTCAATAATGAAATTTTATACTTCTGTGCTTTTTTACCGGTGGTGCACGGCATCAGCGAAACTCCAATTCGTCATCATTTTGGCGACCAAGACGCAAACCGATAAAGTCTCGAATGTAATTCTGATAGTTTTTCCATGGCAACCGATTACCCTGCTTGGGAAAGCTCTCTCGGGAACGCAACACATAGCCTGCGTCAAAATCCAGCAGTGGCATTTCCTCAACTTCGCCTGTCAAACGCGGCGTCACCGTTGTGTAGCCATGGCGTGCCATTTTATTAAGCAGTCGCGACACATATTGACTCGTCAGATCAGCTTTGAGAGTCCAGGAAGAATTAGTGTAGCCAACTGTGAACGCCATATTAGGCAATCCAGAAAACATCATTCCTCTGAAGATAAAATGCTCGGCAAAATCGAGAACCTTACCATCGACGCTATACTCGACACCGCCGGCAAACTTTAAGTTCAGGCCCGTCGCCAGCACCACAATGTCGGCATCGAGCTGTTTTCCTGATTTGAGGTGGATACCCTCTTTATTGAATTGGTCAATGTGGTCGGTTACCACCTCGGCGCGGTTCTCGCGAATAGCGGCAAACAGATCGCCATCAGGTACACCGCACAGGCGCTGATCCCAGGGGTTATAGTCTGGGGTAAAGTGGGTATCGACATCATAATCTGGCCCCATTTCTTTACGGACTAGACCAAGCAGATATTTACGCAGCCGCTGTGGATTGCGACGGGACAACTGGTAGAGATAAATCTGAAACAGCACCTGTTTCCAGCGGATCAAACGGAAAACCCAGCTGTCCGGCAACCACTTGCGGAGAGTCTCGGCAAGGGGCTGTTCTTTAGGTACGCTGGCAATATAGGTCGGTGTGCGCTGTAACATCACCAGACTGGCGGTGTCTTGGGACATAGCGGGAACCAGGGTAACGGCGGTAGCGCCACTGCCAATAACTACAACGTGCTTGCCCTGATAATCCAGTTGCTCGGGCCAATGTTGGGCGTGAATAACCTGGCCCTTAAAGTTGTCTATGCCGGCAAACTCCGGGGTATAACCCTGTTCGTAATCGTAATAACCACTGCAACTAAAAATAAACTTGCAGCTAATGGTTACCCGCTCGCCAGTGTGACCTCGTTCAGCGGTCACCAACCAACGACTCTGCGTCGATGACCAGCTAGCAGACACCACTTTATGCTGGTAACGGATATGCTGTTCCACGTCGTATTCAGCTGCTGCCTCGCGAATATAGCTGAGGATCTTATGACCGTCTGCGATGGAGGATTTGTCACTCCAGGGTTTGAAGCCATAGCCGAATGTGTACATGTCACTGTCGGAGCGAATGCCGGGGTAGCGAAATAAATCCCAGGTGCCGCCGCTTGCTTCGCGAGATTCGAGAATCATAAAGCTGCGGTCAGGGGAGTTGCGGCGCAAGTGGCAGGCACCGCCGATGCCCGACAGACCGGCACCAATAATTAAAACGTCTATCGATTCACTGTGGTTTGTCATAGATTTATTAATTCACAAAGTTGTTTTGTTGAGTCGTCGCGCTATACCAAATTGGTGAGGACCATGCGCGCTCTTGAATGGTGGCAGGCAGATCTGAGCGCGGTGTTTTACCCGCGCGGATAGCATCCCAAGTGGACCAGCGACAGACCGGATTTTCGAGGACGCGGACATAGTAAAATGCGTCTTGGCCCGGGATAAAGTTAGGGTCTTGCCACAGTGTTTTAAGCTCCCCTGAGCCAATATTGGCTGTTCTTGAGCAGTCAGCCAAGTTGACCTGTGCACCATTGTCCGGGCAGCGATGAGTCTGTGGGTCCACGCTCAAGCCATCGGCGCAGGCGACGTCGTAAACCTGCTCCTGATGCTCGCCGTTTTCAAGCCAGCCTTTAATAATTTGTATGCGCTGTAATTTTGCGGTGTTTGGATCGGCGACCGCCCAAGTCAAAAACCGGGGTTGGCGATCATTACTAGCTTGCAAGGTATCGCCCATAGTGACACCACTGCGGTAGGCATTTTTTATCAGGTCAGGGCTGGTTAAGTCTGCGGCAGCAAGATCGTAACTGGCAAAAAAGCGCACTTTGATTCTTGTGCCGCTGGTGGCAAAGGTTTCCTTGCGACGCAGTGCGTCGTAAATCGCTTCACGAGTATTTTCTTCGGCCCAGACCCCAGCAATACCAGACGCACCCCAGTAATGGTAGCCTGAAAAATCAAGGTAGACCTTATCGTCTATCTCTTGGACCATGTCCGGTGCAGCCAATTTAACTAATGTGCCATAGAGAAAGCTTGCTGGCACAGAGCCACGTTTTTCAGCAGTGCTGTCAAAGGAACCAATCTTGCCAAAATAATTATCTTCCTCCAGTGAGGCTGCGCCTGTATGGGTATCACTGGCACCAATCACGCCAAATTTATAGGGATTTCCGGCACCGCGATCTTCCATAGATAACCCCCGCTGCCAAGCATTTCTGACATAGCTACCCGGCGGGTCACTGAGTAATTTAGTAGAGGTGCGCAGGGGAAATATTTCAAAGTTAGCCCACTCATCATTTTTTGACAGCAAGGGGTGGGTGTCTGACGTGCCTTTGACCTGAGTGATTTCCACCAGCGGTTCATTGCGCAACCGTTGATCAGCGTATTCCTGATCAATGGCTTTACCCTCCCAATCGGTGAACATAAACATCGCACCATTGGAGCCATTGCTATTGTGCGGTATTGCTAGGCTTTCTATCTCCTGATCACGCAGCTTGTCCATCCAGTCCCACAGGCCTTCGGGGTTAATACTATTGAAGCGTGTAAAGGGCAGTGCCGGTAAGCGTTCGGTACCACGAAAAATCACGTTGCGATGCAGCGCTTCTCGCTCCGCAGTGGATGAGGTGAACTCATACCCCGCAAAGGTGGTGAATGTGCCGGGCACATAAGCCTGGTCGGCCGCTTCAACCGTTTTTGACCAAGCGGATGTACTGACTTTGTTGACGACGCTGTTATCGATAGTGCCGTCGAGAAGACCAGCCACCACGTCGCTAATAAAGTTGCCAAATATCTTACTGCGTTTGGCCAAATCCAAAAGGCCACCATCGACCGACTCGTTAATATTGTGATATTCCTTGGCCAGTTCGTATTGGGAAAAGGCTGTACTGGTGTCTTCAGCGTCATTGATTAGACCCAAAAATATCCCATGATCGGTAACCGCGTAAAAATCCAAAGGCTGTGCCAGCTTTACGTCAAAGCCACTAGGGTGCCTGATCGCTTCACCCCGCGCGTACCTATAGGCATCGGCAGGTGATGCGGTTGTCCCAAAAGCAGAAGCGTCAAAGGAGAGCGTTGTATGCACATGCAGGTCGCCAAAATAGGCCTTGCGATCGAGGTTGGGCTTGGGGCGACTAGGATCGGGGGCGAGCAATGCTGGAAACCTTATAATTTCATCACTCCCAGGAATAACCGTATTGGTCGTTCGATAGTATGCTTGAGCCTGTGCCCGCTTATCTTCCTGTGCTTGGTCCCCCGAGCAGGCGGCGAGCATTAGGCAGAAGGCAATCAGTACGGTACGAAAGATCATAGGTTTTATCTCTTTTTATTAAATAGCTTTGGCTATTAGCAACCGTAGTGGCAAAAAAACTCTTAGTTGTCAGCGTCAGCACTCGTGCGAATACTGACACTGCTAGTTCTTTGATGTAATTAGTATGCCGTTACCTGCCCATATTTGGGAATCATAATCGGACAGCTCATTATCAATTCGTTAGTCCTATCAGCCTTCGGGATCAAGCCAGATAGGGCTGGTCCATGCCCGCTCGCGGATTGTTCCAGGTACTCGAGGGTCCGGCTCCCGGCCAAGGCGGATAGCATCATAGCTAGACCATCGACAAGTCGGGTTCATTAAAACGCGGGCATAATAAAAGGCACTTAGCTCCGCATCATAGTCAGGGTCATGCCACAAGGTTTTCAGCTCATTGGCGCCGGAACCGGGACTGAAATTGCAGCTAGCAAGATCAACGGTTGCGCCATTATCGGGACAGCGCCCGGTTGCCGAATCAACGGCCAAGTCATCCGCACAGGCAATATCGACAACCTTTTCCTGGGTTTGACCCTCAGCGTCGATCCAGCCCTTGATCATTTGCACCCGCTGCAATGGGGCATCCATTGGATCGCGGGTCGCCCAGACCATAAAGCCAGGAGAGCTTTGCTTTACCGCATCAGGGCTTGCCGGCACGCGCAGAACACTGCCCATGGGCACCGCGTTGGCGATTAGCGATTGAAACGGGTTGCGGTCTTGCATAATGGCATCATCAATGCCCCAGCCTGCATAGACGCGCACCGCCATGCGCGGGCCCGATGTGGCGTAGGTTTCGCGACGGGCTAGGGCGTCAAAAATCGCTTCGCGGGTATTCTCTGGCGCCCAAACCGCGGCAAGGCCCCCGGATGAATGAAACTTGATCAGGGATTTGTAGGCGGCTGTTGCCACGTCTTCTCGCAAGCGCCGAATCGCAGATGAAGTAACCGCACCCACCGCGCCGGGAAAGTCCCATTCTTCGACATCGCCGGGGTTGGAATTGTGGCTGTCGGTGGCAGCGATAAAGCCGATTTGCAACGGGTTAAATCCGAGCTCCTGCTCAAGCTCTAGCCCGACTTTAAGCCCCTGACGAACAAATCCTGTCTCGAAGGCACAGCCGGTAGTTTCGCCGGGCTGGCAAGGATCAAAAACCTGCTCGAAAGCACATTCCTCGTCCGTCGCGCCAACCCCAAGGGCACATTCCTGTGCACCCTTGATCTGGAATATTTCTACCAGCGGTTCGCGCTTTTGGCGCAAACGCCAGTCAGCCACGCTGTATTCCTGACCATCCCAGGTGTATCGAGAATAGGTTAGCCCCCAAGCCTTGTTGGGGTTGTGGGGCATGGTCAGAAAGTCACAATCTTCGACACAGTTGGCTTCAAGCCCCTTCCACAGTTCGATGGCATTGGGCACATCCAAACTTGAAATAGCGCGTTCAGGCACTGTATTGGAGCGGAAAATAACATTGCGATGGTGCTTGCCCTGATCCGGCATTCCCGGCGAGAACTCATAGCCGATCAACGTAGTCAATTCACCCGGCTCATAGTACTTGTCGGCAAGGTTGATATAGCGGGCCCAGTCGGAGGCAGTGTTTTTAATGCATCGCTCAAAGGCGCCATCGCCAAACTTACAGGTCGGGAAAGAACCTGGAGTAAGGGGCTGGCGAGTCGTCTGTTGATAGACACCGGCTGGCTTTGATGGGTCGCCAGGGGCTGCTGTGCCACGAGCCTTCGCCGCTAGGATTTGAAAAATCTTTGGGTTGGGCTCATTGGCTAGCCAGCAGGCGGCACGCTCAGCCAGAGACAGATTTGAGTCGCCGCAGTGGGTGCGGGTGCCGAAGCCTTCGGCATGGTCCGTGATCGCTACAAAGTCCAGTGGCCGACTGAGCTGCATGACCTCACCGCCAGCGACGGTTAGTGGTTCACCTTTAGCGAAACGGTAGGCGTCTTCAATACTCAGCGAGTTACCAAACAGCGTTGCATCAAAGCTTTCGGTAGTGTGCACATGCAATTCACCCCAGTACAGATTCATATCTGGGTTGGGCGCCGCCTGATAAGTGGCTACCTGTGGGGCAGGCAATGTTAGCCGACTGTCATCTTGCAAAGCGTAATCGCGGCCTGCGCTAGCCGGCCCATTTTTATCCGCTGATTCTTGGAGGGGCATCAGTAATTTAACCCAAACAAAGCCGAGGGCCAAAACCAGCAAAACAATAAGTACCAAACCAATTTTCTTGAACATATCACGCTCTCTCTTTTTTCCTGCAGAGCAGGATTTTAAAAATTTAAATAATCCACTTATGGAAGAAGTAGTAGCCCACGCTCAATACACCACATGGCCGACAGCCCCCCCAGCGTATAAACTGGCATGGGTAACAGACGCTCCTGCCAGGGTAATAACGGCCGTTTGGCTAACTGCCAAGCACCCAGCAATAGCAGAATAAAGGCAATTTGACCCAGCTCTATGCCGAGATTAAAAAACAGCAGAGCCAGGGGTACGCTGCCCTGAGGCAGGCCGATCTCGGCTAAGGCCCCCGCAAATCCCATGCCATGCAGCAGGCCAAAACCCGCAGCCAGCCACCAGGGGTAACGGCGGAATAAGCCACCTTTGTCACTGCGGGCAAGATCTAATGCGAGAATAAAAATACTCAGAGCTATAGTGAATTCCACCAGCGGCACTGGGAAAGTTAAGAAACCGAGCGTCACCAGTGACAGAGTAATACTGTGGCCTAGCGTAAACGCCGTGAGGGTGCCAATTAGTCTCCACCCTGCCCCAAAGCCAACCAGTAGCAGCAAGCCAAAAACAAACATCAGGTGATCAATACCAGCCCAGATATGCTCTGCACCCAGTACCGAATACTCAGTCATTACTTGGCTCTGAACAGGCTCTAACGGGACTCGAAATTGTGGTGTTTCCGCGGTCAATACCTGTTGGTAATGGCGACCGTCGCGCAGGTTGAGTATCACCATGGCCGAGACCTGATTGGCGCCGAGTCCGGAGACGCCCAACAGCTGGCCAACCAAGCCTTCGTCATGTGACGAATCACAGACTAGCTGCCAGCTCGACACAATACCTGTGCCCTCGGTTCGGGCTGTGCTCTCAGCTTGAGTTTCACAACCCTCGGGCCAGATAGGCCGCAAGGGAATATTACTGATAGTCTTAACTGGGGTTTTCCAAACCACGTTATAAGACTGCGGTGACAATTCAGACAGCTTTAATAGCGATGGCGCAAAAAGATGTGCCTGCGCGGTATGAGGCAGTAGTAGCGATGTGGCCACAATCGCCATTAAACTGAACAGGTACCTCACCGCCTCACCTCGTAGTCGGCACGCAAATCCGCGATGGCGCTTTGCAACGCTTGCTCACGAGCTGTGACTTCGAGGCTGCGACGCAACTGGCCGGCCACTTCCTCTAAGCGGGCGTCTCGTGCCGGTTCGATAGCACTCACCCAAACATAATGGTAACCAAAAGAAGAGTGAATGGGGCCATGCCATTGATCCACTGTAGGATCGGCTTCTGTTAGGTCAGACATAAATACCGTCCCGAAGCTACGAGCCAATTGTTCGGTAGTCTGTGCCTGAAATTCATAGCCTGACATAAAGGGAGAGCTTAGATATCTTGCTGTTTTAGCATTTAAACGCTGGTCTTGGATGGTTTTGATAACAGAATCAAGTTCGGCCTCTCGCTCTGGGCTGATAAATATGTGGGAAACTGAATATCGTGGTGAGCGGTAGAATTGATACTGACGAGCAACAAACTCGTTATTGATTTGTGCCTTCGAGACCTCAGCGGGAGGATTAATTATCAGTAGACGCTGTTTCATTTTTTCAATCAGTCGCCGCTTAACAACTTCGTCTCTTAGGTGTAAGCGCATGTCCAAGGCGTGTTGGAATAAATCGTTGTTACTTTTGCCTTTATCTATCTCCAGAAAACGCATATTGCGAATTAGCTGATCAAAAACAATGCTGTCATGCAGATGAAGTTTAAGCTCTACAGCACGTTGGAATAACAAGTCATGGTTCAACTCATCGTCGATCATTTTAGTTTTTTGCTGGGCTGTAGGCAGATTGCCAAAGCGGGTGAGCCACTGCTGTTGTAACGCGTCCTGCACCGACTCGCTCAACGGGCCGATCACCGTTTTGGGTTCGGGAAATACTATGGCTTGAACCTGATAAAAAACGGCCCCTAGAATAAGGAAGTGCAGCCATGGCTTGTTTAACTGCGTTTTCAAAAACTATCTTCCCTCTATTTTTTGTACATTAGTGTTGCAAACTATTCACATGGATCGACGCTGTCTGGAAGGCTTTTTTTCAAGCAGACCAATCGCTGAATCTGAGAATTCCAAGGCAATACTAAAAACAAACGGCCGGCGAAACCCGACCGTTTGTTTTCTCTAGAGGCTATTAAAAGTTATAACGCACATCGATACCATAGGTTTTCGGCGCTGCGAGCACATAACCTTGATTCCCACTAAATGCCTGCACTGCATTAGTCACAGAGGCATACTTATCATTGGTCAGGTTCTTGCCCCAAATAGACAGATTCCAATCATCATTGCGCCAGCCGATCTTGGCGTTTAAGAGAGTTCTGTCATTAAAGTCCGTCGCCTCAATACGATTATTACGATTGGTCGTCCAGTGGTCATCCATAAAGATGTAATCACCGCGCAGATAGAGCGCGCCCTGCTCAAGAGGAACTACCAGTGTAGCTGCCAAATTACCACTCAAGTCCGCTGTGTAAGCGAGTTGTTTACCGGCGTTTGGTCCTTCAGTGACATCGTACTTGTCCATATACAGCAGGCCAGCTTCCAAGGTTAGATTGTCCAGTGGCAACGCCTTAAGTGAAAGATCCACCCCAGAGACTTCGACTGCACCCTCATTGCTAACAGTAGTGCCGCCGTTGGGTAGCGAATACTGGAATTGATAACCTTTGATCTCGGTAATGAACGCAGCAGCATTGAGGCGCAACCGTGAATCGAGCAAGGTGGACTTTAGGCCTAGTTCGTAGCTCTTGGTATCTTCATCGTCAAATTCACGTGTGGCCGCAGGACCACTGACACCATTGAAGTTGCCAGACTTGGTACCTGTTGAGGCACTCATATAGACCATAGTGCTATCATCAAGGTCGTAGGCTAGACTGAGCATCCAGTCTGTATTAACACTGCGACGCTCCAGCGTTGCGTCAATTTCCGTTGCTAATCTATTAATAAAGGGCGTGCTGATAAATCTCAACAGGGGTGCCGGAAGAGCGGCTGCTAGTGGCGGCGGAGCACCTGTTGCTGTGCTATTGATCTCAGTATAGAGGTCGGCTACTTTTTCCTCGTCGGTCCAACGCAGGCCAGCGGTTACAGAGAGGCGTTCAGTTGCATTCCAGGTCATTTGACCAAAAGCGGCCAGAGTCTCTGAATCCCAGACATTTTTACCTCCAATGTAATCTCCCGGCTGCGCCGCAAACCCCATCAGCGGAATCCCTCTGGGACCAAATAGGGCATTGGCCTTGAGATAAGCTGTCCCAGCAACGCTAATAAAATCTTCCCCAAGAACAGTACCAATAGCCCCGTCGGCGCCTCGCTGGGATCTCTGGTCGTGATAGAACAGGCCGACCTGATATTCGATACTGTCACCAAGTGTCGAATCGAGACGGAATTCCTGAGACAGACTGTCCCCTGAATAGAGCTCAGGCACAGTATCTATGATATCAAGCTGAGAGCCATCCGGATCAGATGCCGTAAGATAGTCGTAGTCATTCCAAGAGGAGATCGAAGTCACTGTTCCCCAGTCCATATCATAAGCGACGTGAAGAGACAGGTTATCTGACTTCATGGCGAATACGCCTTCTGTACTTCTAGCAATTTTGTAATCGTAGGGATCATTGTCGCCCTGGGGCAAACCCTGTGCAGCAAGTCCACTCAGCGTTAAATTACCCAGCACTCCATCGTAGCCGCCACCATTGCTATCGCGATCGACATGGGAGGCACTGAGTACAACACTAACCTCGGCACTCGGTTCCCACAACAACTTGCCCTGTACATTCCAATCATCGGCATCGCTTAGATCTGGACCAGAAGCATTTTCATAAAAACCGTCCCGTTGGTGACTGTTGCCCGACAGACGATAAGCGACGGTCTCGCTCAGAGGCCCTGTAGTGGTCACAGTCACTTTTTTCATGCCGTAATCTCCGACAGAAACTTGCGCGTAGCCTTCAAACTCCTCGAGATTAGGGCTTTTAGTAATCAAACTAATAGCGCCAGCGTTAGTATTCTTACCGTATAGGGTACCCTGAGGACCCTGCAATACTTCAATACGCTCTAAATCAACTAGGTCGGACATGCCTAGTCCAGTGCGCCCCATGTACACGCCGTCCACAAACATACCCACGGAAGGTTCCAGGGCAGGATCGTTTTGTGAGGTGCCGATTCCACGAATGGCAAGCCTGTTTTGAAACGGGTTTCTAGAGGTTGTTAAATTGACGCTTGGCGTCATATTGGCTAGATCCTGTGCATCGTTGATGCCAGCTTCGTCGATCATTTTTGCCGTGAATGCATTTACCGCAATAGGCACTTCCTGCAGACTTTGGCTGCGTTTGGCCGCTGTAACGACAATTTCTTCAAGTGCTCGATCCTGTGCGGTAACACCCGAACTAACAACAGCGAAAGCCAGCGCGGATAACCCCAGATGTAAATTCTTCATAATTATTTTCCCCTAATATTATTATTGCCCAACTTGTGCAAAAAGAAGCCAGAGTAAAGCCAGACTTCGGATGTGGTTTTTTTAACCACTTAGTAAAGATTGTTAATAGTTGTCTCTCGAAGAGTAAGGACATTAAAAGAAACCAAGGGAATCACTTTCGGTCAACTTTAATCGCAACATGAGTAACCCGGATCTGTCCGGCTAGAACAATTAAGTCAACAAATGCTATGTCATAGCATCACGGATCCTTCATAGGGTTAAAGCCAACCCTCTTTTATAACCTATAAAGAAATTCTCTTGACCTAATATGACTCTCTAATTTTTCTGTCTTAGGCTACTGTTTGCAGCTCCAGATAATCTAAAGGCTGTCATCATGAAAAAAACCGCTGCATTGGTTTTAACTATTACTGTAATTGCGCTACTCGCTTTTAGTCAGCGTAACAATATCCTAGCCAGTCTCGCTATGAAGGTTATCGAAGCACGCATGGGCAAAAATCATATAGCGACACTTGAAGATGGATTACATCTAACGCTCTGCGGTGCCGGCAGCCCCTTGGCCGCGGCCAACGCCTCAGGCCCCTGTGTCGCCATAGTTGCAGGTCAGCGATTGTTTGTTGTCGACAGCGGTAACAATGGGCGAAATATTCTCAATCGTATCGGTTTCAAACCGGGGGATATCCAAGCCATCTTTTTAACGCACTTCCACTCTGATCATATCGATGGCCTGGGAAACATGGGAGTATCTCGCTGGGCCGGAGGCGATTTCCCGGGGCCGCTTCCGGTTTACGGGCCACAGGGCGTGGATCGGGTGGTCAACGGATTCAATGAAGCCTATGCCCAGGATGTGGTTTACCGTCATGGGCATCATGGCGATCTCGTAGCCCCTCTGGCCGGCGCGGGTCTCACGGCCATGCCCTTTAAGACGCCGATCATTGGCGAGCTGATTAAAGTCTACAACGAGGCGGGTTTGACTATCGAGGCGCTGGCGGTAAGCCATGCCCCGGTGGAGCCCGCGGTGGGCTATCTCTTTAGCTATCAGGGCCGCTCAATACTTATCACTGGTGATACGGTCAAGTCGGCCAATGTACAGAGATTTGCAGCGGGCGTTGACCTGCTCGTTCACGAGGGTCTGGCGACCAATCTGGTCGAGATGATGCAACAAGCAGCACAGAGAGCCGGCAACAGCACTGGCGCTAAAATATTGCACGATATCCGCGACTACCATACCAGCCCAATTGAGGCCGCCGAGATAGCGCGCGATGCTGGAGTGGGGCATTTGCTCTATTACCACATTGTGCCTCCCTTGATGTTTCCCGGTCAGAAAGCTGTCTTTCTGAATGGGGCCGAGGATATCTTTCCTGAATACACTATTGGTCAAGATGGCGTGGCTTTCTCACTGCCGGCACACTCGGACAAGATTATTCGAACCAGCGAGGGGCTTTAACTTTATGGGTCTCAAATGGCTCATCCAAAGTACAGAGAATTAGACGCATACGCGTCCTAGTCACCTCTCTTTAAAACAATATTCGCCGTTAGCTGTCATTTTCTCCTTGGCATGATTACGCCGAATATCCAGCGTCAAGAAGTAGATAGCGATTGACCGATAATGATTCTCACAAGCTCATTATGACAACGTATTATTACCTTGCTTTTAACGAGAATATAACGATAAAGAGAAGAGAAGTTACCGATGAAAAAATTGCGTATTGGTTTTTTCGGCCTGATGCTGTTGGCTGGGATCTTTGTCCTGGCATTACCGACTATGCTACACAAAGCGGGACTGCATCCAGAATATCAGGGCCCCAAAGTGGCACTGCCGGCTAGACGAGCTCTAGTGATTACCACCAGTCACAATGTTCTTGCAGCCATAGGCGAAACAGAGGGTCCGGCCACTGGAGTTGTTGCCTCGGAGCTCACGCACCCGTATTACGTTTTCCTTGATGGCGGTATGCTGGTAGATGTGGCCAGTATCAAAGGTGGAGAAATTCCAATTGCTCCGGATTCACTATCGCGGATTTCAGCCACACCTGAGACACAGCGTTTCCTCAAGGATTCAATCTTTAAGGCCAAGGTCGACAACTCAATTAAGGTGGAGGCTATTGATTTCACCGACTACGACATTATTTTTCTCGCCGGTGGTTGGGGCGCAGCCTATGACCTTGGTTATTCCCCAGTACTGGCAGAGAAGATCAGTGACGCCTACTACGCTGACAGAAAACCGGTTATCGGCGCTGTCTGCCACGGCGTTTTGGGACTGATCAATGCCAAAGATCGCGACGGTAATTTACTCATCGCAGGACGCCGTATGACCGGGGTCAGTGACAAGCAGATCAAAGAACTAAAAATTGAAATTACGCCGCAGCATCCGGAAAGCGAATTGCGCAAAGCGGGTGCCCTATACGAAAGCCAAACCGCATTTCGCGATATGTTTGCCACTCATGTCGTGGTGGATAATGAACAGCGCTTTGTCACCGGACAAAACCAGAATTCCGGACTGGAAACAGCGCACAAAATGATGCTAGTCGTGGCTGGTCGAGGAAAATAACATTGAATAAAGTACTTAAATTATTGGTCCTAATACCGGCGATTATTTTTGTGGTCACCGGTATTCGCTGGTTCGTGGCGCCAGCCGAAGTAGCGTCTAGTTTTGGCCTAGCACTCTCGGAAGGGATTGGGCTCAGCTCTCAGGTCGGTAATCTGGCGAGCTTTTTTATCACCCTGGGCAGCTGCATGCTCATTGCCCTGATCACTGAGCTTCGCAGTTGGTACTACCCACCAATGATGTTACTAGCGATCACAGCGGTTGGGCGAATTGTCGCTTGGCTGTTACACGGTGCCACTCTTGCGGTCAGTCAGATTATGGTAGAGGTGACGGTGGCGCTTATTCTGCTCCTTGCCTCTCGTCATTTACCGCAAGAAAATTCAATAAGAGACCAGCGTCAGTGACTCGAGCGTCCTTACTGCAACTTTTTTGCGCCGGTATTTATAGCTCTGTTCTCTG
>Ga0307488_10002867_pt1 | contig 14518 bp, 17 predicted proteins | sample SB02metaG_FD_202248 | JGI IMG/M metagenome (GOLD analysis project Ga0307488, IMG submission 202248) | Sea-ice brine microbial communities from Beaufort Sea near Barrow, Alaska, United States - SB 0.2 | ecosystem: Environmental > Aquatic > Marine > Coastal | place: USA: Alaska | collected... | reverse complement strand
TATTTGGATTTTCGATGATGTCATAGTCATAATCAAAGTGTAGGTTCTCATCTTTCTCTTCCAGAACCACACGATCATATCTTAGCACGATACCCTTGTATTGTCCACCAGTAATTTCGATTGGAACATTTCCTTCGGTTATTTCATCAACGTAGCGATAGTCAGGAGCTTTCATTTACTTCCTCGGTTTCTTCTTCATCAGCACCAATTTTACCATACATGAATTCTTTCTTCACTGCCACTTCGAGCTTCTCCATCACATCTGCGGTGAAGTACTTTTCGGGATCCTTGTAGATAGACTTTTCATAGACTTTGGCTCCGTCTGGGAGTTGGATCCGAGTCGAGACTTTATCGAAGATTTCATATTTGAGGGCAATATCAACAAGACCATAGTATGGGTTCAGCCCCTCATCATAGTTCAGAAGAACATCGACCATAGAATTCTCTTTGGTGAATCTACTCTTGTATAGCTTACAGTGAATGATATTTCCGACTACATCTGTCCCATCCTTGACCTTCTTCTTGGAAAGGTACACGATTGTAGACGCTGCATACTTGAGTCCAGAACCACCACCCATCTCCTTCTGAGGGAACATAGAACCGATCACGTCATAGGTGTGGTTAGTGAGGATGAGTGGGATGCCTGCTTTACCTAACTTGAGAGTCAGGACTCGGAAAGTTGACTTGACCATCTGTGCTCTCGTCATATCACGAGTACCCTTACCATCGGCAGTGTCGGCAATCTCCTTGTCTGTACTCAACATACCCAATGAGTCTAGACAGATAAGAATAGGCTTCTTTTCACCCTTAGAAAGTTCAAGGTACTTGTCAACAATTGTAATAGCCTGATGTCTGAACTCTTCAATCGTTGCGACAGGGAACACGGCTACCCGATTAGGATCAACTCCACGGTCAGCAAACATCTCTGAAGTTACGGCTTGTTCAGTATCAAAATAAAGTACCACACCGTCAGGATTATCAGACAAGAATTTGTGCACGATGCCAAGTGTAAAATACGTCTTTCCAGTTGCTGATTCTCCAGCGATCGCGACAATCTTATTATTAGGAATTCCACCATACAGAGAGCCAGACAGAAGAGCATTAAATGCAAAAGATCCGGTATCAACGAAGCCATCGACATCGCTTCCTTCAATACCTTCTGATATAATGTTTGCATATTGGTTGCCCGATTCTTTTACAATGTTACTTAAAAAATCACTCATGTTATTTCTCCTAAAGTTGTTTCTTGATTACTGAGGCAATTTTATTGAGATCATCTCTTGTCTTACCCAGCGAACTTATTTCTTCTAATGGAGTCTCTTCATCCATGTAAGACTCCTTCACTATTTTATCTAGATCTTGTGATTGTTCTAATAGATATGCTTGCAGAAATATAAGATCTTTATATTCTATGTCTACTCTCATATGAACAGTCCTTCCAGAGTTGCCTCTTCTTTGGACTTCCATCCAACAACATTGAGTATTGTTTCGAGGGGATCCAAAAAGCTCTTTGTGAATTGCATATTATAGTCTACAAACCTGTGAATATCAAGCTCTTTTGGTATACTTGCTGGGAAGGAAATAACCTTGTCACCCTTCATACCACTGATAGGATTTTCTTCTTTCAGATAGATGAATTTGATCTTATCACCCTGCTGAATTTTTTCATATTTTTCCTCAAGTTTTAGCTTCTTGATATAGTGATTGTATATGAGTGAACCTTTCACGGCAATTGGCGTTGCCGAAATATAGATCTCAGATGAGGACTCCCACTTCTCAAGATTTGAAACTCCTCTAGGGAATGCAATCTCTTCGGGTTCACATTTATAGAATTCTTCTTTGAACTCTGCAACATATTTCTGAATATCTTTCTCGTCCTGTGTAAGGATCAAGCGGATCGCGTTCTTGAGTTTCTCCCTCACAATTGCAGGAGTAGAACTCCGAGTCGTTTCGATACCCATGATCTTGAGCTTAGGTTCTTCATACCGAATACCTTCACTGTCCCACACGTTGAGTGCATAACGTTTCTTCGCAGTCCAGATACCTCTCTCCGCGACAACTTCCCGACCCATGTGCATCTTGTTTTCATAAGCATTCATCATCTTTGCAAGCTCATCATACTTCTTGTCGATGAGAGGCTGAATAATCTTTTCTGAACTGCTATCCAAGAAGTCAACTATCTTCTTTGTATCCTCACAGTCTGGAAGGAACCGATCAACCAACTTACCTAGACGGACGTAAACCGAGTCTGTATCAGAAGCAACAATATAATCGTAGTTGTCTGTACCAACCGTCTCATTTAGAAAGGCGTTGAGATGATCTGCAACCCACCGAATACTTAACTGACCCGAAGTCGTAATCGCTTCAGCCATGTCAGTTGCATAGTATCGGAAATATTGATTACCAATCGCACCATAAGCAGAGTTCAATTGAATCTTACGAACCAACTGAAAGTTGTTATACTTGGTGATCAGATTGTCTAGGTTTGTTTCTCCTGCCTGCTGACGTTTCTGACACTCGATCATCTTCTTCTTGTATGCTTTACGTTCATCATACATCTTAGACATCAGATCAGGAAGGAACCCTGCAAAATCTTTGGTGTAGCACGTACCATTTGCCGCCACAGAATAGTTCTTATCTGTGTGGGTCTTGAGTGCTCCTTTCAGTTGTTCAGATTGTTCTCCGAGAATCGCATTAGGTGTGATTATGAAATCCTGCATCTGATTAATCATGGTCTCGGGACTGATGTTGTACTGCATGATTAGGTGGGGATAGAGACTGTTCAAGTCGAACGAAACAACCCAGTCATGAATACCTGTGATTGGATCTTTGACATACGCACCAACATACTGCTCATCTTTCTTACCAGCTTTCTTGGGAGGAATAACAATGTTATCTTCCCTGAGATGGTGGTAGATGATCTGGTCCCAAGTTCGGACCTGTGAGAAAACATCCTCATAGTTCACCTTGGCGGAATACGCCAAAGCAAGAGCAAGCTCAAGCAGCTTCATCTTGTCTTCGAGCATGACAATCAGTTCAACATCTCGGACATTGTATTCCATGAAACGAGCAAAGTCTTTTCGATAGAAGTCCTTGATGGTTTCGTGTTCACCATAACCCATCTTACGTTCACCGAGTTCGACGAATGTGATGTGATCGAGCTTGTACGACTCTTGGTTCTTGTACGTGAAGGTACGGTAGAGATCTAAGTAATCTAGAATGGACACACCAAGGATCTGGAAAGTAGTATGCTTTCTGTTCGCCCTCTCAATCTGCTTCTCTCGAATCTTCTTCCATGGAGACAGATGTGCAGTCTCTACGGGGCTGAGCACACGATTCATTCTCTGAACCAGATAAGGAATGTCGAAGAACTTTACGTTCCAACCAGTCACGATATGTGGAGACTCCTTCTTCCAGACTTCTAGGAAATCAGAAAGCAGATCTTCCTCATACTCGTAACACTTACACTCAATACCCGGAACAGAGAAATCACCCAACCCAAATGAGTACTTGTTCCCATTCACAAAGAGAGTGATACCGATCACCTTCTCTTCTGGATCATCGACCTGTGGGAAACCATGTTCACATTGTGTTTCGATGTCAATATGGGCAACTGAGATCTTGTCCATGTCATAGTCAAGTTCACCAGAGTATAGGTCACCGATGTACTGGTAGACATAATCAGTGTTACCATAGATTTTAAAGTTGGGAACACCCTCGTACTGCTTGACAAAATCACGACAATCAGAAATAGAACCCGGTTGAATGGGTTCTACAACTTTCCCGTCAAGAGTCTTGAATCGAGATTCTTTGTTTGAGGGAATGAAGAGCGTGGGATTGTACTTCACCACACGCTTTACAGGGACACCATCTTCGATGCCCCTGTAAAGTATTCCGTCACCAACAAGAGAGACGTTAGTATAAAAATTATCCATAGTTTAGACTGGGTGATGCATTACTGTGTTTGGTGTAACTTCTAGTTCTTCAATCAGAAACTCTTCTGCTCCCTTGGGGAGATCATCACCTTGCTTATCACTGACGTAGGCTGAGAATAGGATCATGTAGTTCATGATGTCTAGGACAGCATCTTTCCACGTCTCACCCTTCACCTTGAGTTCTCCTGCTTCAACGAATGTCGAGAGACGAGAAACCTTATCGATTACCCGAACAAGGAATCCAGTTTCAGTAGAACAGACACCCATTGCTTCACAACGCTCAAAGTTTGCAAATGGTTCCTCGCCATTCTTTCCCGCATAGTCGTGATTCTTTACTTGCATGATCTCTAAAGCCTTTGCACACACTTCCGCATGATGCATAAGTAGTTCTTCTCTGTTCATCAATTTACTCCTGTGCTTCCGAACCCACCGACTCGACTCGTCTTCTGTGTGGGCATTTCTGGGATTTGTTTAATTTCATATTCCACGTTCTCGATCATTTCGGCTTGTGCAATTCTTTCACCGTGATTAATTCTAACCGTCTGGTTACTCGAATTGTATAACATCATATAACACTCATGATAATAATCAGAGTCAATTATACCTTCACCATTCACCATCATCAATCCCTTTTTCAGAGAAAGACTCGACCTACTATGGAGTCGCACAGAGAAACCTTCTGGGATATCAAAGATCAATCCAGTAGGAATCAGGACACGATTCTGCATAGGGATACTAATATAAGAATGTGAATTATCCCCCTGAACAGTAGTAGCATCTGTGGTAAGGTCGTATAGACGCTCCTTGTTCACAGAGTCATATCCACGAACAACCGTACCCGGCTCAAAGTGAGCATACAAGTCGAAACAGGCAGATTGTTCGGTTCCCCAGATTGGTCGTTTCACACTATCGTGTAGTGGGTAGAAACCCAAAAAATCAGTCATCATATTTTCACCAAAGCTCCAGTCATCAGACATAATATATTCCTTTCACACTCATATTATAACACAAAACAGATCTAAGTCAATTATGGAGTTGGATTATATGTGATGCCTTTGAGGGCATTTGCTTCGGTCAACGTTTCGGTGGCAGCCAAAACTAGGCTATCAATCAATGAGTCATCGAGAGTAGATGGTGCGGCTTCCTCTTTGAAATTATAGGCGAGGGCATTTATTCTTGATGCCATTGTGTTGACATCCTTGATCAATGCGGCGTAGTGTTGAATGTTTTCGTTTAGCATTTTCGAGATCCTTATTTTAGAATGTTAGTGTCACTGTAATAGTTATGTTGTCGGTGTCATCAAGATTATTGTCAGTCCAAAAAGTTCCGGCTGCGGTGTCGCTTGTTGTCATATCAAATCTAGGTCTAGAGTCGGTTCCGGCAATAGCAACCGAGTCTGGTGTAAATACATTACCTCCTACAGTAAGTGTGGCGGAGGTCAAATTACTTGAGATATTAGCCTTGGTTTCAAATCCTGCCGTACTTGTATCATTATTGGTCCTATATTGAATGATACTATTACTACTCAACCTAAATTGACTATTGTTATCATAGGGAGAAAATTGATCCGCCAGACTACCACTTTCTGTTCCTGTGCTGTCCTGTTTTCTTCTGTCTGTCTGGGGAGCACCACGAATGACAGATCTATCAGTTTGGACCTCATAGATGTACTGTGCCGCCGTTGACTGTGTAGGAAAGAATAACCAACGTGGAGGAGTCATGATGTGTAGTCAATACCAAATATAACGTCGAGTGCAGAAGAGTTACTAGAAGTTACGATAGTGATCACTCCATCGGCGGCAACAGAAGTGTTTGCAAGTGAGGTCTGTGCTCCACTAGAATCACTCACACTTGCTGCTTTGATTGTATCAGAACCATTCTTGAGAGTGGCGGTCACTGTACCAGATGCAGACTTGATGAAGAATCCGGTAATGGTTCTCGCTGTAGCTGCTGCGGGATCAATAGTATAAGTTTTATCTGCGACGGTCTCAATATGTCCGGTGTATGAGTCTGTTCGTAATACACTATTCTGAACGCCGTCAGAAAAAGATATTCCTGCACCACCGAAGGAGTTTCCTCCAATATTGATTGTTGCTGTCTCACTGATACTTAACTCAGTTCCAGTTATCACAAGACCGTTATCAACAGTCAGGAATCCAGTAGCACCAGTTGGTCCCGCTGGTCCCACCGGGCCTGTTGGTCCAGTTGGTCCAGTTGGTCCTGTATCAGAACCAGCAGCTTTATCCCACACACCATAAGTAGAGTTGAATGTCCAACTTCTAGTACCTATTGTAACTGATTGATCATTAGATGGATTTTTTGGAAACAGGGGCATATCTTATTCCTTTTCTTTATTTATCAAACTTCTACCCAACTCTCATCAATGCGGAAAAATAATCTTCCAAGGGTGGTATTAAACCAAAAATCCCCTGTTCCCAATTCCGATTCATTTTTTTGTCCGTTCATTGTAGTACCCACAAAAGAAAATGACACGTCATCATCTAATTTTAAGTCTATATTACCACCTTTTCGGGTAACATCCAGACCACGAGTAATGTTAACGTCTCCAACAGAATTCAATAGTCTTCGACCATTGTGAAGGATTGCAACTGCTCCACCACCACCAATTGCAGTAAGTAGATTGTTAACCGCCATAGGATCAAATTGATTTACATTGAGAACTCTCTCAAGTGATTTTGCATCGAATGTAAGTTCTTGATTTTTTTCGTCATATTTGAGGGGAAACCGAGCCTTTACTACACCAGACTTACCCTCAGAGCCACGTTTACCCGATTCACCCCGTGGTCCTTGTTTACCCTCAGAACCAAGAGAACCTTTTGATCCAACAGGACCAACTGGTCCGGGTATTCCTTGCTTACCAGAGTCACCCTTTGGGCCCTTAGAACCCTTTAATCCTCGTTCACCCTGCGGTCCTTGTTTGCCTTCAACACCTTGAGCACCATCATTACCATTCTGCCCATCTTTACCGGGGAGACCTCTCTGACCCTTCGGTCCTACTTCACCCTTTGGTCCCTGATCTCCTTGTTCACCGGGTTCACCTGTATCACCGGGTTCACCTTTGTCACCGGGTTGACCTTGCATACCATCAAATCCAGGCGGACCCTTCGGTAGTTCAGCACTAAAAACTGCCCCATCAGTAAGGTGTATAAGTATGGTGCTTTGATCTAGACTTTCTACACTCTGTACACCCACACCATCCAGACCATCTTTACCGGGACTACCAACAGAGCCAATATCCCCCGGAACACCCTGTGGACCAATTTCTCCCTGTGGACCTTGCGGACCAACTGGTCCCTGTGAGCCTTGTGGTCCCTGTGGACCTCTTTTTCCAGTTTCCCCCTGTTCCCTGATAATTCTTCTCTGGGCTACCTTGGGGATTGTATTTTGTTCTACTCGCTCAAAGCAAGAATCAATTTTCTGTTTAGTTCCTGTTACCGAAATCACAGTTCCTGATTCTGTCACAAATTTTCTTTGGTTTAGTCCTATACCCAAAACTATATTAATATCTGAATTTGTTGAGGCAGAAACAGTCTCAACGATAGATCCTTCTAAGACCGTATCATTCAAATTTTTTAATACAACAAATGAACTACCAGAGGACAAACTCATTACCTACTTTTTGCTTTCTTTTTCTTATATGTAGAAGGATTCTTCTTTTTATCTTCCTGCTTCTGTTTCAATTTAGTAATCTGATCTTCCATCTTTGCTTGCATCTCTTGCATACTAACTTGAGACATCACAGTTTCATATTGCTTCATATTTTCTTGTACTCGCTCTACATGACCTTCAGGTACAAGTTTTTGTTCTAGTAAAAGTTTTGTTGCATTATATCCTTCTTGGGGACGACCCGCATAGTACGCTGTTGCAGAAATTTCATCCAGAGCACCATACTTGTAAACATCCTCACTTATGAAAAGAATATCTTCAGTTGGATATGGTGTTTCTGCTGCCATTTTAGCAAAGACATAAGCAGCGGCAGGCATTTCAATTGACCTGTAAATCTTAGATATTTCAACAAGAGGCTCTGCTCTAATTGGTCGTATATTATATGCCGACATATATTCTTTAACAACAACTTCTAGTGGTTCTTTAATTACTGTTGATATCAGAGCAACCCTGAACTGAGAATAATATACCTCTTCATTCCAGCCACCCATCTCCACACGTTTTCTGTAAGCCTCACGGGATCGTTCCCATTGCTGCGAATCAAAGTAACTCTGTGCAAGATAAAATTGATACCTTGCATTCTCTGGTTCATCCTCTAAAGCTTTCTTTAACGTCTCGGCATCACGAGAATATTTTTCAACTGGAGTGATACCAACATTTCGATTACCCTCAGTTCTGGCACTAATATGGTAATCACCGGGAAGTTTTGTAAACACACACGGACTACCATCAGAAGAAGGCTTTGTAACCTCAGCATACTCATGCAGGATACCAACATATCTCCAAGCAAGCTCCAATTTAAAGATTTGATTCCTCCACCAAGAAAAATCTCCTCGTTTAATAAGAAGGGTATAACCATCTGCGGTCATTTCCTTGGGGTACTCAAACTCGCCTTCGATGTAGTCATCAGCATCGATTACCCACGCATAATCGGCACCACTTTTTTCTGCATTTCGAAACGCTTCGGTTCGAGATCCCGTTTTCCCAGCGTGATCACCAAAACCTTTCCAATCAGACAGATGAACTTCACCGGGGATGTCTAGCTCATCCATAATTTTTTTGATTAGTTCTGGTGTTCCATCAGTGGAACCAGTGTCTGTAATGTCGTATCTGTCAACATACTTTGCCATTGAACGTAGACACTGCTCGATGATATGAGTTTCATCCTTGACGATCATGCATAATGTTACTGTGGGTTTGTCCATAATATATTCCTTATCTGTGGGGGATGGTACTGATTATTTAGGTTACTTAGAAATGACACCGATGAAATACCCATTGTGCCAAGCAGATCGAGATCCACCATTACTATCGGGGCATTGATTCGTTTCTATTGTAGTAAAAAATTTAACATTTAATTTTGAGTTATTAATTGCGGCTGTGGTTCCTTGTTTTACTCTATCCCAATTCCAATCATCTACTATGAATATAAACTCATCTTCTAAAAATGGTAACATTAACTCTAGTCCGTCTCGTTGATCTTCAAATTCATGTGGACCATCAAATAAGTACACATTGTATTTTATATCATCTGGTAATTTTACTGTTCTAAAATCTTCACTGTGTATCCTTACTTGATTTTCTGGTAATTCGGAATCCCCAGACAATCTCATTTTGTTTATATTTTCTCTAAACTCATCTTCTGGTCCACCAAACTCACTCCAGTTATCTATTAAACACATATCTATATCGTTATTACCAAAACCACAAGAAACTGCGGTGGATCCCTTCCAAGATCCAATCTCAAGGTAATTCATTTTATCTTCAAGTTTATGGGATAGATTGTTTATAAAATGTCTATACAAAAAACCAGACATCCCATCGAGAGTCAGACCCCATTCGTCCAGATTACTCTCTTGTTTTTGTGCTAAATTCAATGAATCCAAAATAAAATCTGTATATTTAGACGAATCTAAAAATCTCATACTGATTAGTTCACCAAACGATTTATTATATTCAACTTCTGTACTGTTCATAACGTGTCCTTACATATAAGATTTTAAAATATTAGTGGTAGAGAAATCTCCGACTCGATCGAAGAATACTGTCTTCTGTGCTATACCACCACCAACAATTGTTTTTTTACCATCTTTGTAATCACTACCTAACACTCTGTAAGTGGGACTGTATAGATGCAAATTTTGTATTAGATCTTCATCAGATGAAAAAACAAATATGTCATCAATATATAGTATTGCCTCAAGAAACTTCAATCTATCATTGACGTTGTGATAAGGGCGGTCTCTACCCTTAGACTTTTTGACACGTTCATCACTGTCAAGACCAACCACAACCTTATCACTTATTGACTTGCAGAACTTAAAAAGTTCAATGTGTCCGATATGTACTATATCATAACAACCAGTAACCAAAGAAATTTTTTCCATGCTAATATCCCTTACCATATGGAATGACTTCCCATTTATCGCCGAAATATGGTGCTATTCCACCATATAAAACACGAATATCATGGAAAAATAAATTGTTTCTATCACAGCAAAGTTCGATCATATTCGAAAAACTACTGTCAATACAATGCACTTCCTCTGCATTTTCAATCAATTTTAAGTAGTCCATCAAACAATATTCACTACCCGATGGTCTCACAATTTTTAAATCATCTCTAATTTTTAAATCGAAATTCATATCGGAACAAGAGTCATGAACGAAAATATACTTTTCATTTGGATAATTTTCATCAAAACATTTTTGTTCCATGTCATTGTCACGACAAGTTTTGAAATACTCGTACTTCGCTTCGAACGGAATACCAACTTGTCTATAAAAAACCATGTCAAATTTTTCGTCACCGTTTTCAACAAAACCAACCCGGAGCAAGTCTTGGTCGTATCCAATCTTGTTCAAAATCTCAGGTGTGGATTCCTCAGAACCGACAACAAAATACGTAAGATTATCAAGGTCAGAGTACATTCTTCTGACCGTTTCCAGATTCCTCTCCTTGACAACCACCTCGTAGTTCTCATATTGAGGTGTGTGATTTATGACATAGCGAATAAGACCATTAAATATGAAATGGTCTCCTAGTCCAAGGTGGGTGTATAGTAGTAACTTACTCATTGCAGTGTTTTATGACCGTGTTGTAGTAGTAATCAAAAGCTTTTTGTCGATCATGTTTGGTTTGATAATCATCATAACACTTTTCTGCTACTTCCTTATACTTGTCATTCTCAAACGCCTCAAGTATTTTTTCTTCCATATCAGCGGCATCATCTCGCATAACAAAGTAGTTATCAAACGAACCCATGTACTGGTCCTCAAACACTATTTGACGCATCTTTGGCATAATCAGTGCGGTTTTACAACTAGCTAACTCCCAGATTCTAGTTGCGTCAAATGAATTACCGAAATCGTGTAAACCAACCTTTGATCTATTTACGATCTCTTTATAGTTAGTGGTCTTAGGTCCAAACATTTCCTCCCATGCAGGATGTGGACCAGAGATGTTTATATACCAGTTAAACTGAGGTAATTTATCTCTAACACTAATCAGCTTTTCTGCGAAAGGTATTCTTCTAGGGTTTGTCATATTAGCAACAAAACAAATATCGATATCCTTTTCATACGAGGAATCCTCCATACTCTTATATCCAAAGTGGAACGGATAAATTGGACAATTGTATGGGTTAACGGTTTCCTTGGTATACTCACGGTGCATGATTAGATCGGGATCTCTAGTCAACCAGCCCGTATTTACATGCTCAGAGTCTGTGTCATCAGACTGTATGAAAAACGCATCTTTACACTGCTCGGAGTCCAATATTCTCTTTATCTCAATACCTTCTCCAGTCCCATGATCATCATGCAAATATACAACGACATTTTTATATTTAACATCTGGGGTGAAATTAAAAATAGTGTTTTCATCAATGATATCAATTGAGTGACCCATCTCCTCGAAATACTTGAACTTATCAACCGAGTAGTGCCAGGAGTAAGTTATAAAAAGAAAATCTTTAGTGTCCATCAGGAATCCCCAATCTCTATAGCGTCCCGAATCTTTCTAGCACCGACTGTTGTTCCATCTTTATCACCATGAATTGCACCACCAACATTTGCCATCCAGTCACAACCAAACCTCTCTCTGATTGGTGCGACGAGATCCGCATTCATTCCACAACTGAGTGCAGGGACAACATTTCTATTTCTTAGGATACTCAGGTTTTTTCGTAGATCATCTTCGTCATCACTCTTGTATCCACCCCACATTCCAGAGTGAATCGTGTCAACACCAATCAATCCAGCCAAGTCACAAATAACATCCCAGTCGATACCAAACCGATGTGACTTATCAGTGAATACCTTATCACCGCTCTTCTGGAAGTGGATATTCAGGTTATCTAAATTCATTTTTCTAACTGAGTTATAGGCACCGAGTCCACACCAAACGTTAATATGAATTCCATTACCACCATTGTCAGACACAAACTTAGCTCGATCACAAATAACATGTGGATCTGAATTTATACAGAAAGAGTAAACTACATTACGACCGCAATTGTTGATGTAGTTCGATATTAGATCGACTCTATCCTCTAGACTACAAAACGATGGATTAGAAAGAATTTCATCTTCTTTGATGAAATCAACCCCGCCGTCAACTAGTTGTTTAGTCATATCAAGAAGTTGGTCTGGTGAAATACCAATCTTTGGTTTGATAATCGATCCAAACAAAGGCTTGTTGAACTGACCAGTAAAAGCTCTCATTCCACTGATACCATGTCGAGGACCAAGGAATTTATCCTCCACACACTGCGGAAGTTTGATGTCGATAAGACGACATCTCAAGATGGAGTCAATATCCATCTGTCCACCCATCAGTTGGCATAATAAATGAGACACACCATCACTATCCCAGTCAGTGTTGATCACAGGAAATGCAATTTTTACTTGACCAGTTTTGATCGTCTCCAGATAACTCTTGTCCCCGAGGATGATACAAGAGTTTCTTTCAAAAAGTTCATCAGTTTCCCATGCGTTTCTCACGTTAGGATTACCGACACTCTGACCAATTGCAACATTCCAAGCAGCATCACTTAGAGATACGGCGGACTCCATATCATAAGTTGCTATTACGTATTTTTCCTGATCGACACTTGACCTATAAAATTCCATGCTCTAAAACTTTCTTCTCTAAGAAGAGATTCAACTCCTCTGGTGTTCCCAGAGAATACATTTTTTCTACTGGGTAAGTCCGGACGGTCTTACCTGACTTTATCATCTGATTGTAGACCGGAGCGATATAAAATTCATTGTTGAATCTAACGTCATCACTGATCATTTTCTCAGCATTTTCTACGAAATCACTTCCCTTATTGTACCAGTAAATTCCACAGGTTGCAACATCAGATATTACTTTTTTCTCGGCAACTTCAGTGACTACTCCACCGGCATCCATCTTTACATAAGAGTGGTGTGGATTAGTAGAATTGAAAGTCCAGACGATACCATCAGACGAATCATTGTTTCTGTATGAATCAAACATGCCATCATGAACTACGTATTGATCAGAATTTGCAATCAGTAAGTCTTCGTCATTGTTAATAAATTCTTTTGCCAACAACGCAGTGCAAGCAGCACCCTCAGTTAATTCAGAAACTTCAACTATTCTACAATTGTCCGTCAAAGACGATAGAGTTTTCTCAAGAGAAGGATACTTATCTAAGTGCTCTCGTCTAATAAGAAATATAAAATTACCGTCTAAATCTAGATTTTCAATAACACGTTGTATCATAGTCTCACCTTCAATCTGAATTAAAGGCTTCGGATCTGTATAACCCGCATCAAAAAATCTACTACCAGCCCCTGCCATGGGAATAAGAATATTCATAATATAATCTCCAGAGTTTTTTGTAAGTCTGTTCTATGCCTTTTTGAAGGCCTATCAAGTCACCGGGGGGGATGTTATCTTCAGCACAATAAGGTTCCCCCATAAATTTATTCTCAATATGTATGGGGACTGTGTGAGTATCCATTTCATTAATGATTTTTGTAACATCAAGTAAAGAGTATTTCTCTTTGTACGAACAAGACGCATCACTTACCGGCTCATCTGAGTAAAGATAGTATCTTACCAAATAAATTAGATCTTTCATATAGAAAAAATCCATAACTTTATTGGTGTGAATAATCATAGGCTCTTTTTTAATGTACCTGATGATGTTTGACTTAATAAATCTAGTATCCAGTTCATTTTCATCAAATAAGCCATATATTTTCATATTGAAAAAGTTATCCGTGTTTTTAATAGATTCAGATATAATTTTTTTACTCTTTCCATACGGCTCATCTGGGGCGTACATCTCTGCCCCAGATGAGAAATTAATTAGCTTCGAAAACTTATCCCTGTTCCCATACAAATTATAATACATCATCAAGTTATGATTCACAGTATCAAAGGAATCTTTTTTCAGTCTGCTACCACCAGAGACGGCCGTATGTAACACTGCGTCAAAGGTTTTACCCTCAAACCAAGCATTGACTGAATGACTATCTGTTAAGTCAAAATCGTCTCTACTCACAGAGTAAACATCATAATATTTTTTAAGTTTTTCAGTTAGTGTTTTACCAATGTAACCGTTACCACCAGTTATTAATACTTTCATTTCACTAACATCTTTCATTTTCTAAGGTTCAAATAACTTGGATGTGGGTTTGATATCATCCCAGAAAAGACAGATTGCAATTCATCGATTGACTCTGGGTGCTGTGTATTTATGTTATCAAAACATGACATAATTCTCTTATCGTCATCAGCCCAATGGGAAAATCCTAGATAACCATATTCCCTATCCCTACCACCACCGATAATATTAACAGCTATATTTTCGTGGTCAACATAATTTCTTAGCATTTCAAATGGTCTGTATATTGCAAAA
>Ga0307488_10002865_pt1 | contig 14519 bp, 10 predicted proteins | sample SB02metaG_FD_202248 | JGI IMG/M metagenome (GOLD analysis project Ga0307488, IMG submission 202248) | Sea-ice brine microbial communities from Beaufort Sea near Barrow, Alaska, United States - SB 0.2 | ecosystem: Environmental > Aquatic > Marine > Coastal | place: USA: Alaska | collected... | reverse complement strand
TAGTTTTTCATTAATGACAAGATTACGCCGCGTATCTTTGGGGATAACGCGCGCGCCAGGTTGAATACCGTGTATAGCTTTAATTGGCATCAAAAAAACTTTATCGTCGCTGAAGCCCACAACCTCGGCCTCAAGTTTGCGACCATCTTGTGTAATTACATCGCACTCACGACCAATAGATACCTGAAGCCCAACAGCCTCCATGGTGAGGCCAACTACCCGCGTTAGCCTGCCTTCGACAATAGGTTGTTGTGTCGATCGTGCTGATAACCCCGATGGGTAATAAGATAACAGTGAGTCAACAATAGAGGGGCTAGATTGGGGCATCATTGTTGCCTTGTTGATCACTATCTTTATGACTTTCGCTCTTATTATCTTTAGCGTTTTCTTGTGGTATTTGCTCGTCTCTTTTTTGTTGTGCAGATTCTAAGGGAGACATAGATTCTGTTGTCTTTTTTGGTTCTTGTTGATGTTCTTCACCTTGTGAAGAGTCGGCCTTTTTAATCGTAGCTTCGTCATCAATCTTTGTTGAGCTATTGGTTAATGTGCTTTCCGCGAGCTCGCCTGCGTGGTTTTGTGAGGGATCCGATAGGGGTTTCTTTTCTAAAGTAGACTCTGGGCTGAGTTGAGAGCTTGGCTCTGATTTATGTTCAGAGTTATGTTCAGAGTTATGTTCGGAATCTGACTCGATATTCGTCTCACTATTGGGTGATGTATTTTCCACCGCACCGTCAACAGCCTTTTTACTATCATTTGTTGGCGATGACTCATCTAATGCTTTTTTTACCTCTTCAATTTGTTCGTCACTGGCAGCAATTCTTTTATGCGTAAAGTCATCGATCACTTTTTTAAGACGCTGTTCAACCGTATTGCTAACCGTGCTGTTTTTTGTCTCTAGGCGACATCCACCCGGCAGAAGATTTTCATCGGTATGGTAGTTAAATTTTTTGTCAATCTGCTGATCGTTTAGATGCGACTTCACCAGGGCAATATCTTGCTCGTTCAAATATAAAGAGAATTTATCGCTGCCTGCTGGAATGGCATTAAGAGCATCGTCAACAAGCTTTATAACTTGTGAGCTATCGCTATCGATCTCGCGCATTACCACAGCTTCGGTTAACTGGCAGATCATATCGACCATCAGTATTTCTAATTGTTTGCGCTCGGTTTCAAGCGGCATTAATAATGCTTCGATAACACGGTCTAGGCGCTTACAACGCTCGGTAACTTTGTCATCGGCTGTTTCTAAGCCCGCGCTATAACCGCTTTTTTCGCCTTCTTCATAACCGCGCTCACTACCTTTTACATAACCCGCGTCATAACCTTCTTTTTCGGCGGCATCGGTTATGGCTTGAAGTTGATCGGCTGTAATTGGCTTAAAAGTTTCTTCTGGGGTCTCTACAACCTCGATAGACTCACCAGCAGCTGCGTCGACAGGCCCTGTTTTTTTAGGCGTCTTGAAACGTTGGTCTTTTCTTTCGCGAGCTTCTTTTTCAGCAGAAGAGAGTACGATGCTCGATGTGACATTGGGCAAACTCCAACTGGTATAGTTTTGGTCCGTCCCGTCTGTTGGTGTTTTTGTCGGGTCTGATGTCATCGGTTAGATACCAAAGTTTGATTGCTAATATATAATTGAGAATTAAATTACAGTTAAATACCTAAACCATTTGCTCACCGCTGCCGCCCAGATTAATTTCTCCTGCATCAGCCATACGCCGTGCAATAGTAAGAATTTCTTTTTGTGCGGCTTCAACTTCAGATAATTTAACTGGGCCTTTGGCCTCGAGATCATCGCGTAATAAATCAGCCGCACGAGTAGACATATTGGAGTATATTTTTTGTTGAAGGTCGGGCTCAGCACCTTTGAGTGCAACAATAAGTATCTCTGATGAAATTTCTCGCAGTAATCCTTGTATGCCACGATCGTCAACATCAGTAAGATTATCAAAGACAAACATGAGGTCTTCGATCTGTGTTCCTGTTTCTTCATCCATTTGTTTAATGGCGTCAAGAAGCTGCCCAGCCAAACTGCTATCGAGATTATTAACAATTTCAGCGGCACATTTGTAACCACCCATAGTGGTTGTTTGTGAACCCGCATTACCTGCAAATTGTTTTTCGAGAATGTCGTTGAGCTCTTGTAGTGCACTTGGCTGGACGTTATCGAGCGCCGAAATTCGCATCATAATGTCGAGGCGCGTGGTGTCGGTAAAGTAGCCCATTATTTCAGCAGCTTGATCAGAATCTAGATAGGCAATCACAATCGCCTGAATTTGCGGATGCTCATTGCGAATAATATCGGCCACCGAGCGCGGCTCCATCCATTTAAGGGTATCGAGGCCGGTTGTGTTACCGCCCAATAAAATACGGTCAATCAAGCCATGGGCTTTATCCTCACCCAGTGCGCTAACCAACATATTACGAATATAATTATCGGCACCTACCCCAAGGCCCGTTAAATTACGTACCTGCTCCATAAAATTACTCATCACCAATTGCACGTGTTCTTGCTCAATATTGGCTAGTTTACTCATGGCCGCACCCACGCGCTGTACCTCTTTTGGGCCCATGTGTTTTAACACCTCAGCAGCATCTGACTCGCCAAGTGTTAACAATAAAATGGCGGCCTGCTCTACGGGTGGAATCGTTAATTCTGTCGCTTCGCTCATTCTGTGTTAATCCATCGTTTAATAACTTGAGAAACTCGGCCTGGATCTTCGGCAACAAGGCCTTTAATACCATTAAGCATGTGCTCGTAGCTTTCTTCTGGCCCCGGTAGCGCGAGCGCTTCACCGCCATGAAGAGTAACAGTTTCATCGGACAATTCATCAAAAGAACCTAAGCCTGATGCCTCTAGCGCGGCTAGTTGTCGCGCTTCTTCGTCTTCGTTAGCTTGCGAGCCAGTATTCACTAGGGTTTTAAGTATGGGTCGCAACAAGCCTAAGAAGATAACCAATACCACTAGCACACCCGCAAATGGCTTAACTAGTTCAATTAACCATGGCTGCTGCCACAAAGGGATTTCGGCACTGACTATATCCACATTTGTCGTCAAAAATGGGGTGTTGATAATATCAACACTATCGCCACGCGCCGCCGAGAAGCCAACCGCGTTTCTCACCAATATTGCCAAGCGCTCTAATTCATTTTCAGACCATGTCTCAAAACTCACCACTCCTGTTTCTGCATCAGTCACTTGTTTATCATCAATAACGACAGCGACCGTTAAGCGCCGAACTTGTCCAACTTGTTGCTTCGTATAGCTTACCGTGCGATCTAACTCGTAGTTGCGAGTCGCCTGACTGCGTGAATTTGAAGGTGGCGCTGCAGCTTCGCCATTTTGAGCAACGGCTTGCTCGGGGGCCGTGCCATCCGCAGGGGGTTGATTTGTAAGCGCGCCAGGAATGCCACCAATACCGGTGCCTGAGCGATTCTCTTCTGAAGTTTGCTCGCTTCTCATTGCCGGTAAGTCTGGATTAAACATTTCTTCGGCTTGTTCAACTTCATTAAAGTCGACGTCAGCTGCAACCTCTGCCCGGTAGCGCTGCGCGCCAATAATAGGGTCGAGGATACTGCGCACTCGACTACTGATTGAATCTTCAATTTGAGTGGCGTATTCGAGCTCTTGCATAGCTTTGGCAATTCTAGGGTTTTCATCTCCAGTAGACAATAAATTGCCCTTTTGATCGACGATGGTAACATTTGATAATCGCAGCTCTGTAATACTCGAGGCAACTAAGTTAGAAATAGCTCGAACTTGATCAGATTTTAAAACTCGCCCTGGGTACAGCTCTAAAAATACAGAGGCTCGTGGCTCGCGTGCATCGCGAACAAATACAGAAGCTTTAGGAATCGCTAAGTGAATTCTTGCTCCGCGCACAGCATTCATACTGGTAATAGTTCGGGCAAGTTCGCCTTCTAAGCCACGACGATAGCGTGCCGTCTCCATGAATTGACTGGTGCCTAAGGGCTGCTCTTTGTCGAGCATTTCAAAACCATGAGACGAGTCACCGGGTAGACCAAGTGCCGATAATTTCATGCGAGCATTATGGATTTCATCGGCTGCAACTAATAATGTGCCCGAGCGGGTGTCTACTTTAAATTGAATATTATTTGTCTCTAATATTTCAATAACTTCACTTGAATCAAGACGATCAAGACCTGCATAAAGTGGACGGTAGTCATCGCCGATTGTCCATAAAACAACAGCAAAACCGATAGCGACACTAGCCGCTAATGCGACCATTAAGCCCGCCTGCCTTAATATATTTAAATTATTAAAACCATCGACAAAATCACTGGTGGAGCGGCCCCTTTTTACAGAACCCGATGCTAAATCATCGGCCATGCCATCTGCTGCACTCATTACACTTTGCTCTTTTTACAATTGTTTAATGTGTTATTTTTAATAAATAACCTGAACTTACAAAGGTCTGCGTTAACTATTGACGTAAATACTTAGGACTTAATTTTACTGAGATTATAATTTTCACATTGGCCTTGAGAGCCGCTTAACGTAGATTAAGGTAATTTATTCTCTACGTTTTATAGCTATATTTTTGTCTTAAATTAGACCGGCATATTCATAATATCTCGATAGGACTCAACTAATTTATTACGTACCTGCAACATACTCTGAAATGCGACACTCGATTTTTGTGAGGCAATCATAACGTCGGTGATATCGACACCACTTTGACCTTGTTCAAAAGCCGTTCGCAATGAGCCCGTTGATTTTTGGAGGCCGTCTACACTATTGACCGCCTGTCCCATAATCTGACCAAAACTTGGCGTCTGGGTTACAGGCTTTAATGGCGAACTTCCGTTTAAGGGGTTCGTATCATTAGATTGCACAGGACTGAAGGCTTGTGTCTGTGCCTGTAAAGACCGCATCTCAAGTAATACGCGGTTTATATCCATTCTATCTGAAATCATGGGTTTTCCTCTTAAGCTATTTACCATCAGTGGCTTATTACCGAGATGACAAAATTTTGGCTTTAATCAAAACTTTTCGCTGCTAAATATTAATTAGCACAAATTAGGCCAATTGTTGACAATTTTGAAATAGAGTTAACATTAAAGACTGATAACAAGGCTGTTAAAAAGCTATTAATAGGTATTAAGGAATTTTTAAGCGGAGGATAATTGACGGGAGGGGAGCAAAGCAATTAAGTGCCTTAAACGATAAGGCACAAAGGTAAGGGTAATACTAACGGCTAAAATGGGTAGGCCAACAACGACTGGTTCAATGATCAAATATCAAAGTCAAATTCTTTAATATCTTTCTCGAGATCGCGCTCGGCTATACGTAATTCTAATCGCCTTCTTGCATCTAAAAAAGCAGTGTGGATATTTATACCGCCAGCGTCAAAATTGTTCTCGCCGCTGTTTACAGGTTCAGTCGCGGTGTCATCAATGTTTTCAGAATCTATAATCTCATCATCAAACTCTAAAAACTTGTCTTCAGTAACCACGGAACCAGAAGCTAAATTACTCATAATTACTCCTAAGGCAGGAACAAATGTAAAATAAATGACTAGCAATTTTTCATAACGATTATTAAACAATAAATTATTGTCTTATTACTGACTCAATTATCAATGTATCTTGCATTAATATATTGCATCAATTGTCTAACAAAATACTACGTGATAAATTATTGGTCAAGCTTTTTAAGCGTATTTTTATCAACTATTTACCAACTATTTAGCAACGTTTATAGATTTTATCCACCTTGGGTTTTATCAGCTTAGGTTTAGGCATCGTAGCCTATGCTAAATCCGAAACACCATCTAGGTTAAGACCTACCTCACGCATTTTGGCAAGCTTATAACGCAGTGTGCGTGGGCTGATTCCTAAACGTTGCGCGGTATTTTTTCGACTACCTTTTTCTTCTTTGAGGGTATCGACAATAATTTCAAACTCGCGTTGCTTTAGATCATCACCTAACTGTGTGGGCTTATCTAAAGCAGTTGTACTAACACCATATGACAACTCTGAGGCTTGATACTCAGCTTGCGAATTGATGCTGTTGGTTAAGCCGCTGGATATGCCACTTGCGACGTCTCTACTAACGGTATTACGAAAACCATCGAAGCTATTAATAGCCTGAAAGGGCACAACTTCAGCTGGCTGAGAGGGTGGTATCGAGAGCATATCGAGACCTAGATCCTCATCAGTAATCAAAGTTCCAGCTTGTAAGATCATGGCGCGCTGCATTACGTTGTCTAATTCACGCACATTACCAGGCCAGTTATAATCAAATAACGCCCGCTGTGCGGATTCATCTAAACGGATGCCAGTGCGGCTTTGCTTAACCGCATGTTTTTGCAATAAACGACTGGCCAGAGGAAGAATATCTTCGCGACGCTCACGGAGAGGCTTCCACTGTAATGGCAGCACACTTAAGCGGTAGTATAAATCCTCTCTAAATTTTCCGGTCGCAATTTGCTGTTGTATATCTCTATTCGAGGTCGCAATAACACGAACATCTAACGCAATTACTTTTCTACCACCAAGGCGTTCAACTTCTTTTTCTTGGAGAACACGTAATAGTTTTGCCTGTAGGCTCATGTCCATTTCAGAAATTTCATCAAGTAATAAGGTACCGCCGTTAGCTTGTTCAAATTTACCCGGCGCACTCGCATAAGCTCCTGTAAAGGCACCTTTTTCGTAGCCAAACAACATGGCCTCGAGCATGTTTTCAGGAATAGCAGCACAATTAATGGCAATAAAGGGTTTTTTAACGCGGGGAGACTTTTGATGAATAAAACGTGCGAGTACTTCTTTACCAGTGCCTGATTCACCGACAATCAATACGGTAGAATCTGTTTGTGCCATGCGATTAGCAAGTTGTAATAGCTGTTGGCTATTAGCCGATTTTGCAATGGGTTCATCACTCATAATGTCTTCGCGACCATCAAGTTGTTTAGCCACAATATCTACTAATGCTTTAGGCTCAAAAGGTTTCACTAAATAATCAATCGCACCGTGACGAATAGCATCTACAGAGTCGCGAATACTCGCATAGGCAGTAATTAATAACATAGGAATATGTGCGTAATCAATTTTCACTTGGCGCAGTAAATCATGGCCGCTGAGCTTACCCATGTTCACGTCTGAGACAATCATCGCAATATCACTCTGTTTGGCGAGAAGCTCCAGTGCCGCCTCTACATTGGCTGCTCCCACTGAGTGATACTTTGCCAAGGTCAAGGTATCTTGAATAGCCTCACGCAATGACGGGTCGTCTTCTACCACCAATACTTTTTGAATAATTTCATCTTTTGAAATAACATCGTAATGACGGTCTTTTGTTGCAAGACTCATAACTGGTCTTCCTCGTTGTCTTTTGTTGCGTTTAACGTAAACAAATAAATACACATTATAATGACTTTGTTGTTAACCATAATTTGTTAACCATAATTAGTTAACAACAGCGATTAACAAATCAGTGGCAAGGTTATACACGCACAGGTACCCCCCTCAGCTCGATTGGTTAAAGAAAAGACACCACCATGAGATTGCGTAACAATCCTTACAACTGATAGACCTATTCCTGTTCCCTGCTCTTTAGTGGTAAAAAACATCGTCTTTAATTGGGGTTCAACTGCCTGCTCGATACCCGAGCCATTATCTAAAATACTAATTAATAGTTGCTGATCTTTCCGTTCGAAGCGAATAGCGATTTGTGCTGGCTCTTTACAGGCTTGTAGGCTGTTATTAACCAAGTTTAATAAGGCACCACTTATAGCATCTAGGTTACATTGAATTGCGCAATTATCGTCATCGACTAGGCTCTCCCATTGGCAGTTAGCCTTGTAGGCCTTAATGGGCATTTCAATGGATTCTGCTAAGGTTTTTTGTAATTGATTAACACTGACTCTATCGGTGATAGGCACATCGCCTTTTACACACAACAACATATCGCGTACTTGTCGCTCCATGTAGTGCAATCGATTAACTAGCTTGTGTGAGAATTCATCACGCTGTGGCAAGCTGATATCATCGCGACAAAGATGATTGGCATAGAGCATTGCCGACGATAAAGGTGTTCTAACTTGATGAGCCAGCGTTGACACCATCTTACCTAAGGCAGATAAACGCTCATTGCGGCTGAGCTGGGCTTGAAGGTTACGAGTTTCGGTTTGATCTGTTAACAGAATGATCTGGCCCTCTGCACCCAATGAGCGAGTCACAATGCTAATGCGCTTACCTTGTCGATTAGAGACTTCGTGGCCATCATCATCTTTTGGCACAATACAAGTTTGAATCACTTTGCGCCATTTACGGCCTTGAAGATCAGGCTCTAACAACAACTCAGCCGTGGGATTGCTCTCGATAATAAAACCGTGCTTATCTAATACAATAACGCCACCGGGCAATACATTAATCAGTACCTCTAGCCGATGCGCTAACTGCTCTTTCTCTTGGAGTTCATCAATACGCTGCTCACTGAGCGTGTCTAACTCTTCGGTCAAATCCATCACTCGTTGCTCTAAGTGCTGGTAGGAGTCAGCCAATTGATTAGACAATTGATTAAATACCGCAAAAGTACTTTCCAGCTTTGCGGGCGCTGGTTCACGGTCTTGAGTAGTAGCCGTTGTCGGCGTAGCAAGAGAAACCGACGGCTGTTCAACTGCTTGTTGTGACGCTAGTTTAGTATGTGGTTGTGCCATGGAGCATTTACACCTTTTTGACTCTTATTGAACTCATAGGTGATACATAGCAAGGCTAATGCCAGTTTTATTTAATCAATAAATTCAATGACTTACAAACCTAACGTTTTGTTTTTTATTTTAATGACAAAAAAATGGCAATAATTACAACAGTTAGAAGTTTTAATCCGATCTGAAAATGAGTGCCTTCAACCTAGAAAAAGCAGTTGGACGCGAAAAACATTCCTAACTTATTGGTGTGTATGGTGAATTTTAAAATCGCGTGGTCTCCTTGTTGACCATGAGTGTACTTTAAAATTTACTAGGCGCATCAAGAAGTTGTATAGACTTTCGTGATCCAACTGCTCTATCTTGGTTTGACTACCCGACCACTCACTAGATTGTGCTGTAATAAGCTATTAGTTACTAATCTTGTGGTTACGTAAATTTCATCTATAATTAAGTGAAGTTCGTGTTACTAAAAGACATATACATATTAATGAATACATATATAAAAAAATATAGGCATGCGTCAAATGGGCTCACTCTAGTTGAGTTGATGGTCATCATTGCACTTAAGTCTATATTAATCGCTGTATCTATACCTTCTTATACTGCTTATATAGAAAGAGCTGAATACGATAAAGCCATTAAACAGATACGTGTAATGGCGTTAATCATTGATGCGCATGCCTTCGCCAACAAAGGGGTATTTCCTGCTAATTTAGCCGAAGTAGGGCTAGATAGTGAACGCGACGCCTGGGGAAATGCCTATGGATATTTAAACATTGCCTCCGCGAATGGCAATGGCCAAAAAAGAAAAGATAGAAACTTAGTGCCGATTAATTCTGATTATGACCTGTATAGTAGCGGACCAGATGGCAGAAGTGTTAGCCCATTAACGGCCAGACCAAGTCGAGATGACATTATTCGTGCAAATAACGGAAGATTTGTTGGAGTAGCTGAAGATTATTAGCCGGAATAAAAAACTCACGATATTTAATGGTAAATTAGCACAAAAAATATTGTTTTTTTTTGTGCTGGCCTCTTTTATACCATTGCTGTTAGGTTCATTAATCTCTTATTATCATGTCCAAAAAATTATCGAGTTAGACGCGACTAAAAACTTACAAAGCATTTCTAAAGAATATGGCTTATCGCTTTTTTCTCGTTTGAAACTCGCTAAAGACACTCTAACTAATAATACAAAAAATTTATTAGATGAAAATAACTTATCTATCATACATAATATCTCGCCTTATTTTTCAGCAATATCTATAAATCGTAATGGCTTTGATCAACAATTATTATGGGGTGAAATAGACAATACTGTTTATAATGAAAAAGTTGATAGTTATAGTCGTATTATTGCTGTAAAAAACAGTAACCGAAATCAAAGCATTTACATCGCTTTAAATAATGGTATTTACGGAAAAGTAAACTCAAAGTACTTGTGGAATTCGACATCTATCATTGATGAGGCCCGACTATGCGTGACCACTATTAATACGGGCACTCTTTTTTGTAGCCATGAAGTTAGCCAATCACATTTGGAAGAAATCAATAAAGTTGTTGTATCAAAAAAAGCACGAATACTCACATCTACTAATGAAAATACTATCTCAACTTTTTGGCCGTTATTTATGGACCATGAATTTAACATCGATGACTGGATAATTATTGCTTCTCAAGATGCTCACATCACAAGCAAAAGGGAGAAAGAATATAGAAACTTATTTTTTCTGTTGATTTTATTTTCTTTATTACTCGTTGTTTTATTATCTTCTATTATTATCCGAAAAAAATTAGATGTAATTAATAAACTCATTGTAAGCACTCGAGAAATATCCGATAACAACTTCGATAGTTTAGTAGACATAAAGAGTGACGATGAATTTGGCGAACTTGCCACCTCTTTTAACAAAATGGCCAATGACCTCAAAAGCATTAATAATGAATACCAAAGGTTTTACGAAATTGATCAAATAATATTAGCTTCCAGCGATTCAGAAACTATCATCACATCTATCGGTAGCTGCCTATATACAATCCTTGAATTTGAATCACTCATATTTGTTAATCATAAAAATCATTTAAAGCCTTTAGATGAATTTTATTGCTTTAGACCCAATAAAAATTTTTGTGATGGCTTTGCAGAACCAACAAAAAGCCATACAAATAACATCACAGAGTTAAACAAAATAATTTTAGATGAAGACGAAATCAGCTATATTAATGAATCCCTTAAAGAGACAAAAAATCGTATTCAAATAAAAATAGTAAATATCAAAAGCTTACAATCACGATTTTCGAAAGACGAAAAATTTGCATGCATTATCCCTATTTCTTACAACTCAGAACATTGGACGTATTTTATTGCTACGCTAAAAGATCAGAGAGTTGATAAGTTTATAAAAACAAAGCTGATTAATTTTTCTAATCGGATTAGCGTCGCTTTTCAAGCACTAAACCGAGAATCTATTTTGCGCTATCGCGCGGACCATGATCGTTTAACGCATCTACCCAATCGCTCACAAATAATTACCTTATATAACAAGCAACTTTTAAAAATAAGCACAGGAAATATTGGCACAGATACTAAAAATACTGGTTTTGCTCTGATCTTTATCGATCTAGATCGCTTCAAACAAATAAATGATAATTATGGTCATCTCAATGGTGATAAATTATTAAAAGAATTTACTCTTAGAATAAAAAATATTTTAAATGATAATGCCTATTTTTCTCGCCTTAGTGGTGACGAATTCATTATCGTCACTCATTTGATTGAGCTAGAACTGTTGCCCGATACTATTAACAACTTTTGTAAAGTACTAATTAAAACGATACAACAACCCTTTAACATTGGCAATAATGTCTTAACTATTGGCAGCAGTGTTGGTGTGTCATTAATTCCTGAAGATAGCCGATCTTTTGAAGACTCGCTTCGATATGCTGACATAGCTATGTATTTTGCGAAAAATAATGGTGGCAATCAATATACATTTTATGAAGAAGGCATGAGCGAAAACCTATTAAAGCAAAGTTTATTAGAAGAAGATTTAATTACAGCGATTGAACAACGCGACATTGAAGCTCACTATCAAGTAAAAGTTGATGCTAAGAGTGAGAGAATTGTTGGTTTTGAGTCGCTATTTCGTTGGACGCATAAAACCTATGGGTTTATATCACCGTTAATTGCAATCGAAATGGCCGAAAAAACAGGAGCGATTCATAAACTCGGTGAAGTAATGTTTGAGCTTAGTCTCGCTCAATGGCAAGAGTGGAGAGCAAAAGGATATGAGACTGGTACGATATCAATTAATATTTCGGCAATTCAACTTGTTAAAGATGGCTTTATTGATTTTATTACCGAGACTGTAGAACGATTCCCTCTCGTTAACTACGCGATGATTGAATTGGAAGTCACTGAAAGCGTGATGATAAAAGATACGCAAAAATCACTAACTGTCCTAAACAAAATCCGAGAGTTAGGTATTAAAATAGCTATTGATGATTTTGGTACGGGGTACTCTTCGCTTTCTTATTTGTTGGACATACCTGCCACCACTTTAAAAATTGATCGCTCTTTTGTAATGAAAATAGAAAAAGACGAAAATGCCTTAGCTCTACTTACATCATTAATTAGTTTAGGCAAGAGTATGAATTATGAAATAGTTGCAGAGGGTGTAGAGACTAAACAGCAAGCAAAATTTTTAGAGGACTGTCACACGGATGTGTTACAAGGTTATTTATTTAGTAAGCCACTACCGGCTAAATTAGTCGAGCAACGTTTTTTTAATAACGCTGCTCTACTGAATTTTAGCAATAAAAGTTAGTTTGTTAGTTATTGGACAGCACCAAAAACTTCAACATCAGCGTTTTTAATCAATTCAGCTTGCCACGCTCTAAACTCTGAGGCAAGTGACACCTCTGTTAATGAGATACGTGCAGCTCTTTTTTCTTCTTCGCTGAGTGCGGTAAAGTCAGCATCGATTACTGTGTTGAGAGACATTAACACATAGTCATTATTAGCTAGATAAAGCGAAGAAGTCACTGGTGCTTGTTTCGACGCTAATCTATTTAAAGTAAATACATGCTCGACGAGTTGAGCGTCTAAACTACGATTCTCGCGAGTAATGTTACTCTCACTATTAACAACAAGATTGTTGTCTGTAGCGATATCCACTAACGCTTTACCTTCAGCAAGTTCAGCCTTTAGGGTTTCGGCTTGTTGAGCTAATTGGTTTTTAGCGCGTTCAATTTTCAGTGCGGCGATAATGTCAGCGCTCTTTTCGTCTAATGTTTGTGTGCGAACTGGCTCATGTTTAATTAATTTAATAACTACCGCATGGTTAGGAGCTATCTCAATCACTTCACTAGAAAATTTTTCCAGTAATACTTGGTCACTAAATGCGGCACTCAGTACACGACCATCATTAAGTATTTCGTCGCTACCACCCATGTTTGAAAACAAACCCGTCTCACCGCTCTCTAAATTTAACTGATCGGCAACTTCATTAAGGCTATCTGCGTTATATGAAAGATCAGTAAGCTCGGCTAATTTTTCAATAAAAATTTGCTCCGCTTCTAGATTTTTTAGCTGCGACTCAATACGATTTTTATCTTCTAAAGACAATATCGACTTATCATCTTGACCACCGCTTACAGAAATTAATTTAATAAAGTGAGTAGCATTATCAATCACTATTGGTCCTGAAACCTCACCTTCTTTAAGCTCTTCAAGGACACGTTCAAATTCAGGTGGAAATACAGACCCATTAGAAATACCTAAATTACCCCCCGACTCTTGACTGCCAAAGTCATCGCTATATTCCCGAGCAAGGTCGCCGAAATCAACCGAACCACTCGCAAGTTTTTCTTGAACCAACGCTATATTCTTATCGGCAAGCTCGTTATCGGCATCGATCATAATATGAGCTGCTTCGCGCTCAATAGCTGACCTTTGTTTTTGCTCCTGCTCAAAACGCAGTTGAATATCATCACTATTGATAACAATATCATTAGTAAAATCACTGACTTTTAATTCAATAAATTCAACAGCAACTTGTTCGCGAGTATTGAAATTTGCTTTTCCGGCTTCGTATGCTTTTTGGATATCATCCGCAGTAACAATGATAGAAGCAGGTAAATCGGCGATCGGTAATGACAACCACGAAAAATTACGACTCTGAAGAGACAAGCCATATAACTTTTCTACTTCTGCCTGAGTTACAAACCCGGTGCTACTAAATACATTTAGAAATTGTTCTGAGGCTAAACTTTGTTTTAACTGCGCGCGGTATGACAACGGCGTATAGCTAGAAGCTCTTAGGCCTTGTATAAACATCTCTGGATCAAAGCGACCATCAGTTTGGAATTGCGGTTGCTCTGTAATAAATTTATCAAGTGCTTCATCGCTAATTGTCATACCAGATTTCAGGGCTCTATCTTGCACGACACTGCGTTGAATGAGACCCTGTAAAGCCGGTGTACGCAGTCTGTCATCAGATAAGAACTCTGCTGGTAAGCTATCACCAAATTGACTTTGTAGGCGTTGTCTTTCTTGTTGAAGGGCAATTTGCAAGTCTCGCTCTGAGATTTTATTCCCATTGACTTCAGCGACATCGTTAAAATTTTGACCGTAGCCACTGCTACCAGATAGGTCGACTAGGCTGAGCGCCATAATCAAGCCAAGAAATCCCACAATTAGGATCGCAACCGTGCCTTTCATATTTTCACGCATAGTTTGCAGCATGTATAACCTCAACTCAGAATAGATGTATAGGGATTTTTAATGACTTTTAGCCATTGGGTGACTCAGATTGACCGCCATTTAAGTAGCGCAAGTGTCGACTATAA
>Ga0307488_10002862_pt1 | contig 14521 bp, 15 predicted proteins | sample SB02metaG_FD_202248 | JGI IMG/M metagenome (GOLD analysis project Ga0307488, IMG submission 202248) | Sea-ice brine microbial communities from Beaufort Sea near Barrow, Alaska, United States - SB 0.2 | ecosystem: Environmental > Aquatic > Marine > Coastal | place: USA: Alaska | collected... | reverse complement strand
GGGGAAGAGGAGGGGGAGGAGAAGAGAGAGGCGCGGAGGTGCCTGGACCCTGCCAACGCGCCGACCACAATATTGGTAGGCCGGTGCAGGTTGACCCGATGGAAGCCAAGTCCAAAGCGCCTGGAACAAAGCGCTTGAGACCAAAGTATGATGAACTGCTTTCAAACTTTGCCTTCAATATCAACTTGCGCCGCTACATCCTGGCGCTGCAAATCAGCGACGAGGGCCAGTACGCCAAGACCTGCAAGATGACCCACCCGGAGGAGTACGAGCGGTACAAGGTGTGGGCGGCGGCGGAGGTGGAGGCGTTTGGGGCTGCGCAGGCGGCGGCGGAGACGGCGGGCAAGAAGGCAGGGCTTCAACACATATCGCTTGCCACGTCATCCATCACGTGTTACACCCTGGACTGTTGAGTAAAACATCGTCGTATGATGCGGCGTGCCTCAATTTTGTCCGGCTCTGGCGCAAGGGTGATCCGGTGGTGACGGATGTGGTGGTGGCATATCTGGCCGGCGAGCGGAGGGTCAGGAAGTTTGCGATTGACGGCACAGGATCGGTGTTCTCGCGGCTGCGGGCGTCGAAGAAGGCGCTTGGTGCGGCGCACAACTTCGTCGGCATGGTGGGTGACGAGATGGGGGCAACGGCAGGGCGGTGCAGGGTGACAGTTTCAAACACGTGTTGTAAGCGCCTATGATTACAGCGCTTGAAGCCATAATATGATGAACCGCTTTGAAACTTCGCTTTCGAATTCAACTTGCGCCGCTACGCGACGGAGGAGGAGGAGGCGGCGGCGGCGGAGGCGGCGGCGGCGGCGGCGGACGGAGCAGCGCGCGCCGCCAAGAAGGTTGGGCGGTGCAGGTTGACCTGAGGTTGACCCCATGTTGACCGCACTTGGTCTCAGCGCTTGAAGCTACAATGTGATGAGCCGCTTTCAATATCTACTTTCAATTCCAACTTGCGCCGCTACAAGAAGGCCCGCGCCGCCTCCCTGGTCGCCGCTCAAGAGGCTGAGGTGGCGGCGCGTGAGACGGAGACGCTGCACGTGCGGTCCGCCTCGCTGCGCCACTACCTGGCCTCGGAGGTCATGCCGGTAGGGAAACCTGCAGAAAGTTCAGCCACCCACATTTCAGTGAACCACTCTCTCGACCAGTCAGAGCAAACCACATGTCCGTTAACCACTCTCTCGAGCTATCAGAAACACACGTGTAGAATGCTCAGCCAATCACATATCAGTGGACCACTATCTCGACCAATCAAGTGAGGCCCTTCTCCCACTCACAAGTCATGGAGACTGGTTTGAGCCTTCGTGAGCTCTGTGGACTTGGCCATGCTGAGCGGTGGTGACGGACGCGATGCTGCAGATGCTGAAGGTGCGTCCGGACGACCCGGTGCACGCGCTGTCCGAGTACCTCATCCGGTAGGGCCTGCCAGATGTTGTTCGACACGTCATATGTTCTCAGGGCTGAGACACTAGCTACCCTAGTGCCTGGTCTGTTAGCCAAGTAAGTTAAGTACGCAAGTAAGTGATCTGACGAGTTAATGACTCGTCCGAGTGCGTACTAGCCAAGTAATTACTTACGGCTCACAGACCAGGCACTAGACTACAAGACACAAAAAATGTCGAACCGTGGGCACAGGCAGAGCTGACAAGACATGCCAATCAAGCTTTGCCTGTTGCGCTGCGCGCCGTGCAGTTTCAGATGCCATTCAATTTCAAGAATTAGGCTTGATATGCGCGTTGATGACGTGGCGGGCAGTATCTGGCAGGCCCTATGATCTGCAAGGACCGGCAGGACGCGCTCGAGGAGGAAGTGGACCGGATGAGCGCCAACGTGATGGAGATGGCGGTGGTGGTAGGGCGCTGCAGGTTGAGTGGTTGACCCCAGGATTACCCCGAGTTGACCCCAGCTTGACCCCAGCTTGACCCCGAGTTGACCCCACCTTGACCCCACCTTGACCCCACCTTGACCCCACCTTGACCCCACCTTGACCCCACCTTGATCCCAGCTTCACCCCACCTTGACTCCGTGTTGACCGCGCTTGGTTCCAGCGCTTGAAGCTTAAAGTATGATGAACCGCTTTCAAATCTTGCTTTCAAGTTCAACTTGCGCCGCTGCGTGGTGGAGGAGGTGAAGGACGCCGAGCGCGCGGAGAAGCTCGAGATCTCGCAGCGCAAGGCAGGCCGGTTATTGACAACGATCAGTCGGCCGGCGTTCATTCAAACCGAAAGTGGCGGGCCGCTGGATGCGAAGGCGAGGGTAAATGCTCATACGATGGTCTGGGGGTCGGTTGGCCACCACGAACCGAGTCCGCGCGTCTGTATGAGCATTCGCCCTGACATGGCAGCCTCAAGGTATGTCATGGACTGCTTGGAGGTGTTAAGGTGTGTCAAGCTCCGATCTCGGTTCGAGTCCTTGTTATCAACGACCCCCCTGCGAGACTGTTAGCACGTGATAAGCTTACAGTAAGTCGACGTCTCCCTTGAGTTAACAGACCCTGCTTGGTCTGAACGACCCTGCTGCGAGGCCCGCGAGGCGCTGCTGACAGTGGGCACCCCGCGGTCGGTCAAGGCCGTCCCGCCCCCGCCCCCGCCCACGCCCCCTGTGGAAGCGGTGGAGCTGGAGGCGGAGCCAGAGGTGGAGCCTGAGAAGTGAGGTAGAGGTGGAGCCCGACAAGTGAGGTACACTATGAGCAAACAGGCGGCGGAGACGCTGGTGATTAAGCCCGCCCGCGGGGAGCGAGGCGGCGGAGGAGGAGAAGGATCGAAAGATTGATAGGCTGACGCGAAGCAGTGAAAGTTCAATGAGATTATAACACAACGTCGGAAAGACCGAGTGCAGCGCAAATGCTGTCCGCGCTCGACACACCCCGTCTGACATCGCTCTTACGCGCAGCTTTAGGTTTCGACTTTCTCGAATTACACTGTCTATAAATAGAGCTTGCGCCTAGCCTGGGAAAAAAAACAGAAAGCTGCATGAAATAAACGTGGACGTTGCGACCAGAGCGCCTTTTGGGAATCGACGAGTCAACTCAAGGACGTCTAGACCCCCCAAACGGTCACACCCATCCACGTCGACTCAATACTCGACTGTCTAGAGCCCCTGGGCGGCGACACCCGTCAGCTTTCTCAACCACAGGCCACAGTCTGGATCCCCCACACGGTGACCCCTCATCAGTCGACTCAACACTCCACAGTCTGCACCCCCAGGGCGGCGACACCCCGTCAGTCGACCCAACACTTCGCAGTCTACGCCCCCAACACCGCCACCCCACGCCACAGTCTCCACAGTCTAGACCCCCAGGGCCGCGACCCCGTCAGCGGCGCACTTGGCCAAGTACTTCTCGTGCTCCTTCTTCTGCGCGGCGTGAGTCTTGGCAAGCTTCTTCACCTGCGACTTGGCCACGGCCTCGCCGTCGGCCAGGGGCTTACACTCGTCCGATTTTCGGCTGAACATAAGCGCTTTGTGTGGGATAGGGGTTGCATTTTGGGGTTGTCTTGAGGGTGTAAGGGGGTATTAGGGGGTGTCTAGGGTGCATTTTGTGTCAGAAACGGCTCAGGCTGAGATGAAAAGTGGACGAGTGTAAGCCCCTACCGTCCGCTGTGTGCGTGGGCACCCCCTCCTCGTCGAATTTGGAGTAGAGCCCCGCGTACTCACCTAGTGTGAACATCTCGCCGGGGGGCACCTTGGCCGCCGCTTCCTTCTCTGCCAACTTCGCCGCCGCCTCCGCCTTTTTGTTCCGCGTCTCCTCCTCCTTCTTCGCCTTCGCCTCCGCCTCCCGCGCCATTTCCTTTTTGAGCTCCTTGGTGCAGCGGCGCAAGTTGAATTTGAAGCCAGAGTTTGAAAGCCGTCCATCATGTTTCAGCTTCAAGCGCTTAGTTACAGCTTCCTTTCAACATGAGGTTCATCGGTTCAACGTGCACCGCCTTCATATTTCAGCTTGAAGTGCTTAGTTCCAGGTGCTTTCCACACGGTTTGGATTATGTCAACCTGCACCGGCTTACCTCAGGGCTGTACAGCTTCCACAGCGCGCCCCCCTCGCGGTCGTCCAGCTTCACACCTAGCTCCGGCAGACCCACGTCACGCAGGGCGTCGCACGCCTCCATCAGGGACTTGGCGTCCGCCCCGCCGCGCGCCAGCGCCCGGATGTCATCGCGGAACTTGGTGATGAGGTCAAGCACCGGCGCCATCGCCTCCTCGCCGCTGCCGCCGCCGGCGGCGTTGGCGTCGCCTCCAATCTCCCCAAACCCCACCCTAGGGACTAATGGATAGTGCTCGCCACATCATAGCATGCAATAGGCCGATTTCTGAATATCGCCTGGGTAGAATGCCCATACAGAGTTGCGAACAAAGCTCAGCGCTCCGCGCGGGAAAGCGGACGCCAGGTTGAATGCCCATACAGAGTTGCGGGCAAAGCGTCAGCGCTCGGCGCGGGCAGCGATATACCCAAAATCGGCCAGAGGTTTCAAAACCCATGTGATGTCGTGGCGAGCACTATCCATGAGTCCCTACCCGACCCCGCCCGACTGCTCCGCCACGCCCAAGCACGCCAGGATACTGGTGACGTACTGCCCTGCTGAGTTGATGAGCAGCGGTCGGATGGCGGCGGGTGCCGTCTTGGACCAGTAGTAGGGCCTGATGGATAGTGCTCGCCACGTCATAGGATGCCATCTAACTCAAGAAGCGAGGGTTCAAAGTGCGGTTAATCACGTTGCGAGCAGTATCCATCAGTGCTCGCCACGTCAGAGGATGCCATCTAACTCAAGAAACGAGGGTTGAAGATGCGTTTAATGACGTGGCAAGCACTATCCATCAGGCCTGATGGATAGTGCTCGCCACGTCATAGGATGCCATCTAACTCAAGAAACGAGTATTCAAAATACCTTGGATGACGTGGCGAGCATTATCCATGAGTCCCTGCCAAGTACACGTTGACGGCCCGCACGAGTTCCTGCAAGCCGCTGATGACGACCGGCGTGTTGATGTTGTCCAGCATCGCCGCGTGCACCGCGCGGCAGGGTCACACAAGGGTTTAGGGTTTGGGGTTTAGGGTTTAAGGCAGGGAACGGGAAGGGTCACACACTTGTTCTTTCTGCCATGTGAATTGCTCATTCATAAAGGTATCAAGACGGGATAGCCGGTCGACTCACCTCAGTGTTTCAGGGACAAGACGATGTAGTACAGAGGTTGGCAGAAGATGTAGTAAACAGGTTGATAGGAGATGTAGTGATGAGGTAGTGATAGTTAACTGGTCCCCACCGCGGCGCGCCCAGTGTCGACCGCCTCGCTGAGCGCACGCTCGCCGTCGCCCCAGGTGTAGTGGCGCACGTTGGAATTGAAAGCAGAGCTTGAAAGCGCTTCATCATATCACAGCTTCAAGCGCTAAAACCAGGCGCAATCAACCTGGGGTCAACCTGGGGTCAACCTGGGGTCAACCTGGGGTCAACCTGGGGTCAACCTGAGATCAACCTGGGGTCAACCTGGGGTCAACTTGGATTCAGCCTGCACAACCCTACCCAGGTCTGCTCCTGCTCCAGCGAGTACCCCCCCGGCGTGGCGCGCAGCGCACCCTTCATGTAGCGGCGCATGTTGAAGTTGAAAGCAAAACTAAAAAGCAGTTCATCGCACATGGGTTTCAAGCGCTGAGTGGTGCACCCCCATTTATCAAAGTGCCTCCCCCATTTATCAAAGTGCCTCCCCCATTTATCAAACTGAGAGACTAATGGTGCAGAGGGGGGCTCCCCCAGTTACGAAATCAACTCGGTTCCAATGCGGGTATCAGCTGGTTTCAACCTGCACCGCCCTGCCTTCACCGTGTGGAAGAACTCCGCGAACACCTTCTCCATCATCACCGCCTGCCCCATTTGCTCGAAACCCGCGGCAAAGGTCGGTGACCGCCAATGCTTTGTTTGGTCAGCGGACCAGTTCAGCCACAGCTCTGTTTGGTCAGCTGACCATTTCGGCCACAGCTCTGTTTGGAAAACATCTATACAGATTTGGGGAGTCAATGATACCGAGCCTTGTTTGGTGTCGTGTTTCGCAAAGTGCCCATTCAGAGCGAGAGAGGGAGAGACGCTTCCACGTGTATTAAGGAGGTACCAGGCGTTCGCCCTGCCCCCTGGAGTGCGTGTTCAGACGTGTGGGAGTCAGTGGCACCCATTCAGAGGTGGGGGAGTGAGTGAAGTGACGGCAGGGGCCCGACCTGTCACGACCTCGCCCTCCGACACAGGGGTCAGTTCCATGGGGTCTGACCACTGATGCAGCAGAAACAGGAATCCAAGCTTAGGGTCTGCAGTAAGCGACGCTTGTCAATTCATAGGATGACTTTAAACTCGCTACCAGACCGTTTGAACGTGGCGCATGACGTGGTGAGCATGTAGCCGTGTATTTTCACAAGCGATTGGTTGATGCTCACCATGTAAGTGCCTTGGGGCTCGATGGACGTTGTTTAAAAAGAAAGGGCATATGTATCACATGATTGTCGGGTGGTCAGACTGGAGCTTGCTGTCGATTGTTATTCAAAGGAAGTTGTGGAGCCAATCGGAGAGTAATTAACTCGTCCCTGCCGCAGCTGCCTGGCGCTGTACATGGTGAGCGCGGCGCGGATGGTAATGAAGTTCTTCAGACTCTTGCTCATCTTCAGCCCGTCCGTCAGAGCCAGGTTTAATATGCTAGCCACGTCATCCATCACTCTTACAGCCCTAAAACCCACGTTCAGCATTTGAATGTCACACGATGTCTTAGGACCTACTAAGCATAGTCTTTGGTCCCCCTCACCTTTAATTAGGATCACTGACCGCATGAAAGGGCAGAGAGTTTTGGTTAGGTTCACCATGTAAAGCGCCTTGGGGGTCGATAAACTTATTATGATTATCAATAACAAGAACTGTACGTGGGCCTGCCGTCGATGTGCAGGTGCCCGGAGTGCAGAAAGTAGTTGACCCACTGCTTCACGTCGTAGTGCGCCGGGGAGCCGGGCCGCAGACAATACCAACCAGGTCAGGAGTCACCTGTTGCACCCCAACCAAACGGTTGGTACAGAAAAAATGCTCATGCGAGGCAAACGACGTAGTCCGGAGCGTAACCATAAGCAATCACTCGGTAAGTGAGTGGTGCAACACGCACGAGAAGTGCCGGGCCCCGCCTCTGACTGCGCGAGCTGGTTCTCGTGGTGCGGGAAGTTCAGGTCGATGCCGCCGCCGTTGATCAGGGACTGATGGATAGTGCTCGCCACGTCATAGGATGCCGTTGAAGTCAAGAAACGAGGGTTCAACATGTGTTCGATGACGTGGCGAGCACTATCCATCAGTCCCGACCGTTAATGTCCACTGCCTCGCCGAGGATGTCACTGCACATGGCGCTGCACTCGATGTGCCACCCGCGTGTACCGCCGCAACTTGAAATTGCAAGCAAACGTGAAAGCAGTGTATGATGGTATAGTTTCAAGCGCTGAAACCATAGGCGCTTTCAACAAGGGTTTCGATACTGTCAACCTGCACCGCCCAACCGTTGGACGACACGTCGTTGTCACGGTCTACGTCAATCAAGCGGGTGGGTTTCAACTCAAGAAACGAGGGTTTGATACTGTCAAGCTGCACCGCCCTACCCGGGCCGCCCCAGCCCCCACGGGCTGTCCCACCGCGGCTCCCCCGGCTTGGACGCCTTCCAAAGCACGAAATCAAATTCGCCCTTCTTCTCCGTCGCGTCCCACGCGTAGTGCCTGTCAGAAATTACTCGCCGCGTCATAGGATGCCATTTAATCCACGTCATCCAACTTGTTTTGAGCCCTCGTTTCTGATTGTGCTCACGTCATCCAACATATTTTGAACCCTCGTTTCTTGAATTAGACGGCATCCTATGACGTGATAAGCAGTATGTGTCAGGCCCTATGGCAGATAGAGCTCGCCGCGTCATCGAACATACTTTGAACCCTCGGTTATTGAATTAAACGGCATCCTATGACGTGGCGAGTAGCGTCTGTGAGGCCGCACCGCCGCCAGAGCGCCCTCGCCGTCCATCGCGTCGTCCACGTTGTCCATCGCCGTCTTGTTGTAGAGGCGAAAGATGAATTTGAAAGCCACATTTAAATGCAGTTTATGAAATTGTAGTTTCAAGCGCTGAATTTGAAGGCAACATTTGAAAGCAGTTTATGACATTGTAGCTTCAAGCGCTGAAAGCATAAGCGCTTTCAACACGGGTTTTGAAAATGTCAACCTGCACCGGCCTACTTTGTTGAGCTTGGCGTACTTGTGGTTGTCGCTGCGCTCGAACGCCAGGATGTAGCAGCGCGAGTGGAATTTGAAAGCAAAGTTTGAAGGCGGTTCAGCATATTATAGTTTCAAGCGCCTAGTTCCAGGCGCTTTCAACATGGGTTTCATCGGTTCAACCTGCACCGTCCTACCAGCACGTCGAAGTACACCGACCCGTTCGAGGCGTATGCAAACCCCTTCGCGTAGGGAGCAAGCAAATATTGCCTGTCACGTCATCCAGCGCATTTTAAACCCTCGTTTCCGGGGATACATGCATCCAAATATTGCCAGCCACGTCATCCAACGCATTTTGAAACCTCGTTTCTGGGGTGACACGCATCACATAACGTGGTGAGCGACTTCTATCAGGCCCTGCCTTCTCGATGATGGTCTCGATGTAAATCACGATCTTGTCTGTGTATTCGCTGACGCGGGTGAGCATGTCGGGCTTGGCCACGCCCAGCAGCCGCATATCCTCCATGAACTCCCCCTCGAACCAGGGGCTCACACTCCTCCACTTCTCACATCAACCTAAGCGGTTTTGGTCACTGAAACCGCCCAACTCGTCCACTTTTCGGCTCAACGTAAGCAATGTGTACTGGATTGCAGGTGATACGTTGGGTGGTTTCAGTGATTTAAACGGCTTAGGTTGAGGCGAGAAGTGGAGGAGTGTAAGCCCCTGCCTCGAACTGGTGCGCCAGGTCCAGGTACGCCGCCTGGATACTCCACCACTGAGGGCCTCACAGACATTGCTCGCCTCGTCATAGGATGAAATTGACACTCAGTGTCGGGGTTCCCGGAAACGTGAGATTCTCGGAATCGGGAGTCTATTTATTTACTGAAGGATCGCGACCCGGTCGGGCTTCAGGCGAGCCGGCAGGTGGGACTTCCAAAATGGACAGTTCTGATTGGTCGAACGGGATTCGTTACCACAACTTCGTTACCGCACCCCACACTGAGTTTAAGTATTGAGCGTAGGTTCAGAGTGCGTGGCGAGCAACATGAGTGAGGCCCTACCATGACTCCGCGTCCGCCGCCTTGACAGCCGTCGCCAGCGCCTTTGTGAGATCCTCCTGCTCGCCCAGCCGTAGGGTCGACACAAAGTCGGTCGGACGGTCATGTGCCCGTTGGTTATTCAGCGCCCGTTGCGTGTATTGCGTTGTCAGGTTCCCATGTTCAGGTGCCCATTTTCAGGCACCCTACCTAGGCGCTTCTCCTTGGTTTCGAGGAGCGCCACGAGAGGTGTCACGGCGGCATCCACCGCGGCGTCGCCGGTGATCTTCGCAGCCGCTTCCAGCACCGCCTGTCAGCAGGGCCTTAACACTGGCCTCCTGACGGTTTGCTCACGGTGTCCCGGTGCACACGTACACACTCGCCGCATTCTCCTCCCTGGCCGGGTGACTCGTTCCCTGTGACTATATGCTTATAGTGCACCGATGCACCCGTAAACACTCCCCGCGTCCTCCTCCCTGGCCTGGCCTGGACTGACTTGAGCTGGTATGTCCCTGCGAGCACGTAAGTTTCCCCAGCCTGGCACCACGAAGCTGCTCAGCTCACCCGAGCTACCCCAAAGTGTCAGGTGCACGGCCCCGCCTCGGAGCGCCGCAGGTGCGCGCGCATCACGATCTTGTCGTCAATGTCCGTCACGTTCATGATGAACCGCACGTCGTACCGGAAGTAGTCCTCCACATAGGGCCCGGGGCAGATGGTGCTCGCCACGTCATTCAACGCATGCTAAGCCCATGTTTCTTGTCTTAAATGACGAGGCCAGAGAGAAGGGGAGGCCAGGAAGTGCTGCGAGTGTGTACAGGTGCACTACGAGCAAACAGTCGGTAAACAAGCGACCAGGCCAGGGAGGAGGACGCGGCGAGTTTGTACGGGTGCACCGGTACACTATGAGCAAACAGTCAGGCCCTCAGTGGCGAGCAGTACGTGCCAGGCCTTACCCCCATGACGCGGCGCAGCACGTCGAAGTTGACGTAGTTGCGCGCGTGGCCCAGGTTGTAGTGGCAGGTTGAATTTGAAAGCGAAACTTGAAAGCGGTTCCAGATATTATAGTTTCAAGCGCTTATGTCCAGGCGCTTTCAACGTGGGTTTGATAGGGTCAACCTGCACCACCCTACCATGTGCGCGCTGTCGTACACGGTGGGGCCGCAGATGTACCACCCCACGCGGTTGCCCGGCGGTTAGCGTCGTTGCCAAAGTGTTTAGTGAGGTGACACACAACCCAACAATCACATGCAACGAGCAACCGCGTCAGCACGGCTGTGGTTTGGTAAGTGCACTGCCACTGCCGACTCCAGATACCCTTAGAACGGGCGGCAGAGGGTGCGGCGTGGCCGTACCCGTGCCACGTCGTGTGCGGTGCCCTACGCTCGCACACAGTGGACACTCGGCGCACTTACACGCCGCTACGATACACACGACGCGACAGCCCCGCGGTGTAAATTTATAGATGGATAATGAAATGCAGAACTTTCAATCGGGGCCAAGGGAGTGCGGTCAGCTGCAAAGTACCCGCACACACTCGCCGCATCCTCCCTGACTTGTGCACTCGTTCACTGACTCGTTTCTCACAGTGAACCAGTGAACCCGCACTCCTCCTGCCCGACCTGGCCTGGCCACTCGTTCCCGAGGCTGCATCACATGGCAGCATTTTCTCGGCATCGTATCCAGTCGGGATATCTTTGAGTTGGACAGACGGCCCCACCGCTAGGGGGACGAAGGGCACCTTGGTCTTGGTGAAGGTGTTGAGCAGCTTTGGCGCGGCGCGCCTCGGGCCCTCAGCGGCCGCCACCTCCGCCGCCTCCGGCTCCCACCACGGCACCGGCGGCACGCTGTGGCACAGGCACATCGGCCCGAACCGCAGCTTCGGCGCCGGCGCCGACATTGTTAGTGTGTTTGTGTTGGTGTTGAGGGACGGCGGGAGGATCGGAGGCCGAGCGGCGGAGGGGGGGCTGACGGCTGAAGGCCGACGGCTGGCCGGTTACGGCGACGTGGCGGGGGCTGGGAGGTCGGGCCGGGGGAGCGGAGTCGGACCGGCGCAGGTCGGAGTGGCGTCCGCGACGCGGTTTGGAATCCGAGGATACGGCGGCGCCATCTGCGCAGATCCGGTGGGGGGAGCAAACGGATCGGATATATTCTACTACTTGACGGACGAAGGCTGCGGCGTCATTCGGGACGGCACACAACACCACGAGCGCAGCACCGACTTGGCGATGGCGGCACCGGGGGCCGCGCCGGTGTCGGAGGCACCGCCCGATCGCGCGGCGCTGGGCCAGGCGGTGGCGGCACTCTACGGCTCTCCGGTGAGGCCCAGTCCACGCTGTCACTTTGCAAAAGTTCAGGGCGCTCGTTTACCTCTCTCCAGGATGCCCGCCCCGCAGCCGCCGCCGCCGCCGCCGCCGCCGCCGCCTCCACCACTATGACCAACACACGTGCGGCCGCATCCACCTTGTATATCTCGTCATGTGCGAAACTCGCCGCAGACTCCTCGAGGCCTTACACTCGTTTCCTCGTCAGCTCAACTGGCAGCTGTGTTGTCAAGTTGAAACTTTTATCCCATCGCATCGCACGCGCACGCAGCCTCATCCCGCCGCCGCCACCACCGCTGACACCTTCCTCCGTGTAACCGTCGGCATCGTCCCCGACTCCCCGTCGCCACCAATGGTAACCCGACCGAACGGTGTCGTCGCGTGCGGGTGCGGCCCTGCTGCCCGGACCCCGCGACGCGAGCCGCGGCGGATGCGTGGCTCCAGGCAGGGGCTTACACTCGTCCACTTCTCAGCTCAACCTGAGCCGTTTCTGACACAAAATACATCCTGAACACCCTCTGATACTCCTTAAGACCCCTGGACACCTCCTAAACACCCCAAAAACAATCCCTGAATGCACCCCTATCCGAGAGAATGCGCTTAAGTTGAGCCGAAAAGTGGACGAGTGTAAGCCCCTGGCTCCAGGCGTTCCTCCGCAGCGAGCACGCCTGGCCGTTGAGCCTGGCGCTGCTGCGCGCTCCAGACCTCGCGCACGTCGAGGTACTGCCTCGCGGACACTGCTCTCCATGTCATAAGATGCCGCCTAACGCAAACACAACGAGGGTCCTAAACCCGTGTCGATGTCGTCGCGGGCAACGTGCCTGGCAGACATTGCTCGCCACGTCATAGGACGCCATCAAACTCTTAAAACCAGGGTTCAAAATGCGTGTCGACGACCGACAAGGCAGGCGATATCTATAAGCTCCCTAAGTGGAGGCGCTGTTCTGCGCGCGCGCGCTGCACGTGCTGCTCCGCCGCTGCGTCGCCAAGGTAGGTCGGTGCAGGTTGACCCTATGAAACCCAAGTCGAAACCGCCTGGAACGGGGCGCTTGAAACTAAAGTGTGATATACTGCTTTCAATGTTTGCCTTCAAATTCAAGTTGTGCCCCTGCACCAAGGTGGAAAAGACGCAGAAGAGTCATGCCGTTCTGGGTGACAGTGACTGGCTGGGGATGCGGGACGCGCTGCTGCCGTTGGCGTGGCACTTCGCGTTACTCAGCGGCCTCGGCGGCGGCGGCGGTGGCGGGGGTGACGGTGTGGGTGGCGCGGCCTCCGCTCCGCCGCGCACCGTGCTCGTGCAGGCAGGCTCTTACTCATACGCAGATTCGCCTCTCAGCCTGGCCACTCGTTCCCTGACTGTTTACTGATAGTGTACCAGTGTACCCGTACGCGTACACACTCGCCGCATCCTCCTCCCTGGCCTGGCCACTCGTTAAGGGTACACTGGTACACTATAAGCAAACAGCCAGAGACAAAGTGGCCGGGCCCTCGTGCAGGTGGCGCTAGCTATAGCTGCGCTGGCGTGCAAGATGCCAAACTGGGAACCCAGCACTGTCGTGAAAGATATCGCCGGTTACTTCGGGGCCGACCCGAGCACCGCGCCGGCGTCGGTGCAGGATATTGTCTTAAGGCACGGCGGTGGCGGCGGCGGCAGCGGGGGAAATGAAGGCCAGGCACTTTCTGAGGGCGGCGCGCACGCCGTGACGCAGGCTGGCATGACTTGCCTATTGCAGATTCTCGCGGTGCTGCCCGACGAGTGCATGTCGGGTTCCCTCTCCATCCACCCGGTAAGGCGGTGAAGGTTGACAGTATCAAAACCCGTGTTGAAAGCGCAGAGCCTATGGTTTCAGCGCTTGAAGCTACAATGTGATGAACCGCTTTCAATCTTTGCTTTCAATTTCAGCTTGCGCCGCTACCACCTGGCGCGCCGCGCCGCCGTTGCCGCCGGCCTCCGCGACGCCGCTGCTTCCTTCGTCGCACCGGTGTTGGACTCCCTGGCAGGGGCGTACACTCCCTAAACCCCAAACCCTGAACCCTAAACCCCTGGGACTCGCCCACTTTTCAGCTCAACCTATGCCATTTCGGTCAGTGAGCCGCTTTGTGTCCAATTTGTGAATAGTTACGACCCATCCATCTACCGAAGGTACCCAACGTATCCCACAAAAAGTGCTTACGTTGAGCTGGGAAGTGGACGAGTGTAAGCCCCTGCTCCCTGGCGCCGAGGGCCACGGAGCCGCACATGCAGATCCTGTTGATGGAATCGCTCAGCGCGTGGGCGGCGTTTGAGCCGGGCGCGGCGGGGACGTGTCCGTGCGCCACGCTGGCGGCGGCGGTGCAGGTGCTGTGCCCGGGTGAGGCCACGCGTCATCAGTCTGTCCCTCAGCATTATCCGTCGGACCCTAGACATTATCCATCTGGCACTCAGACATAGCCGTCTGATCCTAAGCCCTATCCATCTGACCCTAATATGCAGTATCCACCTGGGCCTGAGCGTTACCCGTCTGACACATGCACTATCCATCTGGCCCTCAGCTCTATCCGTCTGACAGTCTGACCCTAAGCACTGTCCACCTGGCCCTAAGCCCGGGGCCGCAGCAGCGGTTTCAACCCTCGGTGGTGGAGGCGGCGGTGGCGGCCGCCACGTCAGCGCTGGTCGCCGCTGTGCATCGCCCAGACCGCCGCGAGGCAGGGGCTTCCACTCGTCCACTTCTCAGCTCAACCTGAGCCGCTTTTGGTCACTGAAGCTACGGCAAGCGTTCATTTCTCAGCTCACCCTGAGACTCTATTATCAATGAAAGCTTCCAACGCAGGCCACCAAAAAATGCTCATGTCAAGCCGAAATCTGGACGCGTGTAGCCCACTAATAGTGCTTACGTTGAGCTGGAAAGTGGACGAGTGTAAGCCCCTGGCGCAAGGCGCTAGGCGGTGCCCTGCAGGCGCTGCGGAGCTACGCTGCGGC
>Ga0307488_10002861_pt1 | contig 14526 bp, 8 predicted proteins | sample SB02metaG_FD_202248 | JGI IMG/M metagenome (GOLD analysis project Ga0307488, IMG submission 202248) | Sea-ice brine microbial communities from Beaufort Sea near Barrow, Alaska, United States - SB 0.2 | ecosystem: Environmental > Aquatic > Marine > Coastal | place: USA: Alaska | collected 2017-05-06 | reverse complement strand
GCAACGTAATACAAAACACGCCGCCGTAGTTTTTTTCTTGTTTAACGTCAATCGTTCCCTGAAATTCTTTTACCATGGCATGGACTATAAATAGTCCAAGCCCCAAGCCAACACCGACACCCTTGGTGGTGAAAAATGGGGTGAATATTTTATCTTTTACTGAGTCAGAAATCCCTTTACCGCTATCTTTTACCCACAATTCTACTGTGTCACCAAGTATATTCCAACTCACTTCTACACGCTGAACATGCTCATGCTGAATGGCGTCCATAGCGTTTGTCACTAGGTTAATGACCACCTGTGACAACCTTAAATGGCCCGCCATCACTTGAACGTTTAGCTTGGGTGCTAACACCAAAAGCTCCACACCTTGTTTTTTAGCTTGAGGTGATAACAGAATAATCATTTCGTCCATTACGCTAGCCAAGTTAACCGGGGCTAGTGTGTCGTCTGATTTGTGCGCGAAAGAGCGTAACGTTTTGGTCAGGCTGGCCATGCGTTCGGTAAGGCTTGTAATACGTGCCAGGTTATCGATTACGTCGTTCGGTTTTTCTAACTGCAATAATTGTTTGGCATTGTCTGCGTAGGATCGAATGGCGGCCAAAGGTTGATTATATTCATGGGCCAGTGCTGCCGACATTTGCCCGATACCAGCTAATTTAGCGGCTTGCAATAAATCATCTTGGGTTTCACGTAGGGCTATTTCGGCTGAACGCCTTTCGGTGACCTCCGATGCCAATAAGTTATTAGACTCAGTTAACTCTCTAGTACGATCACGCACTTGGCGTTCTAAACGAAGTGCAAAAGCCTGCTGGCTACGAGCACGTTCGATTAAGCGTCGACGCCGTTCAACCATAATCCACAGTGATAAAACGCATAAAACAACCATTAAACTACTGATTATCATGGTGGTGATCTTTTGCTTCCGTACTGGGGATAGATCGACCAAGACGTGAAGGTTCCACTGTAATAGTGGAAGATATTTAGTCACTTCGATATAGCGATTAGAGGTGTTTTCGATGATGGGTTGACGCAAACGAATTTGCCTTGGCGAATAAATTTCTAAGGGCGACTCTACTGACTCAATCGTGGTGAGGCTAGTCAAGATTTCCGTGGACTCTGATAACTTACGGGGCATTTTACCTGCGGTTTTATACCGTTGCTGAACCAGAGTGTCAAACGTATTTAATCGCCATGCAACAATATTAGATAACAGCACCCTGCCATTGGAATCAGTGGCTAGTATAGGTTCGCTCAGCAATGCCCAAACGTATTCCACCACGTCTAAGTTGACACGTACGATCACCATGCCCCCCACTTTTTGGTCAACAAATACTGGCGATGCAAATATATAAGATCGTATACCTTCACTATCCACATCGCTCATCCGACCTAGGCGGCCTTGTAAGGCGGCTTCAAAATAAGGCTCTAATTTTACATTAGTTCCCATCAACAAATGATTACTACTGGAAAAAACATCTCCCTGTTTACCCACAAACCAAAAATCTTTTGCGCCAGACAAACCCGTAATAATAGACGCGAGCTGACGACTGTTAGGAATAGCCGTCGGTACGTTGGATATATTGTTATTACGCCGACGAAACAAGTCAATTACATCGGTTCGCTTAGACACTAATGCGGTAATTAAACTAAACTTATTCAGCTGTAATGCCAGGTTGGATGACTGATACGTTAATACGCTCTCGGCTTTTTCTTTTGCTTCAAGCAAAGCCTTGCGCTCTGACCACTCGGATAAAAGATAGACAAAACAACTACCTAACACTGCCACAATCACTAATAAGCCTATGCGCTTGGCACGAGAAGGCTGATAAAAAAAATGGCGGCGAGTCGTCTTAGGCATAGTAAGAAACCATCGGTGGCGGTTATTCAATCACCGACATTGAATCTACTTTTTGAAAACCACGAGGTAGCTTATGACCACGTCGGCCGCGCTCGCCACGATAATGTTCTAGATCTGACATTTTAAATGTGGTGTGGCGCTTGCCGGAATACACGGCGAGCTTTTGTTTCGAATGAATAACTGCGATAGACGCAACAAACTCTTCTCGTGACTCGACTCGCGCACCCGGGATACTCAACATTTTATTGCCTTTGCCACGCCCTAATTCAGGTAAATCAGCTAACGGGAAAATCAGTAAACGTCCCTCGTTACTAACGACGGCGACATGTGCATCGACTACGTCATCGATCATAAAGGGAGGTAACACTTGCGCTCCCTTAGGTATAGTGAGCAATGCTTTACCGGCTTTATTTTTGGTGTATAAGTTACCAAGCTCAGTCACAAAACCGTAGCCTGCATCACTCGCAATTAATAAGCGCTGTTTGTCATCACCCATGACCAAACCTGTAAAAACTGCACCACTTGGCGCGTTTAAGCGACCAGTCGCTGGCTCACCCTGGCCCCGTGCTGATGGTAGTGTGTGTGTTGCAATGGCGTAACTTCGACCGGTAGAATCAAGCAGCAATGCGTTTTGATTGCTTTTACCTTTGGAAGCAAATTTGTAGCTGTCGCCGGACTTATAATTAAGTGTAGAAGGATCGACATCATGGCCCTTGGCTGCACGCAACCAACCTTTTTCAGACAACACGACAGTGATGGGGTCGCTGGTGAGCAAATCTTTTTCGCTAAGTGCTTGCGCTTCATCACGCACAACGATGGGTGAGCGGCGGTTGTTACCATATTTTTCAGCGGCAGCTTCTAGCTCTTTTCTCACTAGGTTTTTCAGCTTAGTCGCTGATCCTAACATGCTATCTAGCCATTCGCGCTCTGTCGCCAATTCGTCTTGTTCACCACGAATTTTTATTTCTTCTAATTTGGCAATTTGCCGTAATTTTAATTCTAAAATCGCCTCGGCTTGAATTTCAGTGATGTTAAATCGCTCGATAAAAACCTGTTTCGGCTTTTCTTCGGTACGAATAATGTGGATTACTTCGTCTATATTTAAGAAAGCGGCAAGATAACCTTCTAAAATGTGTAAGCGCTTGAGTACTTTATCTAAACGGTATTGCAAACGGCGGCGAACGGTCTCCATACGGAAAGACAACCATTCAGTTAAAATAACATCTAACGGTTTAACCGCAGGCAGACCATCCAAACCTATCATGTTCATATTAATACGATACGTGCGCTCTAAATCGGTACTCGCAAATAAGTGGCTCATTAACTGCTCGACATCAATGCGGTTAGACCGTGGGATAATGACTAGACGAGTGGGATTTTCATGATCGGATTCGTCGCGTAGATCAGCCACCATGGGTAGCTTTTTCGCCTGCATTTGTGCCGCTATTTGCTCTAGTATTTTTGCACCACTGACCTGATGCGGTAAGGCCGTAACGATAATATCGCCATCTTCTTTCCCCCATATACACCGCATGCGCAAACTGCCGCGCCCGGTGTGGTACATGGCTTGAATATCTTTTGGCGAGGTAATAATTTCCGCATCGGTTGGCATATCGGGCGCCAACACAAATTTGGATAATTCTGCCACAGTCGCTTTTGGGTTACTTAACAAATGAATACACGCACTGACCACTTCGCGAAGGTTATGCGGCAGAATATCGGTCGCCATACCGACGGCAATACCGGTAGTCCCATTAAGTAAAATATTCGGCACTTGCGCGGGTAGCACTTTTGGCTCATCCATAGTGCCATCAAAGTTAGGCGTCCACTCGGCGGTGCCTTGGCCTAACTCACCTAATAGCACTTCACTATAGGCCGTAAGGCGAGACTCGGTATAACGCATCGCGGCGAATGATTTAGGATCATCGGGTGAACCCCAGTTACCCTGCCCATCGACCAACGGATAGCGATACGAGAACGGCTGCGCCATTAACACCATGGCTTCATAGGCTGCCGAATCACCGTGCGGGTGAAACTTACCAATAACATCACCCACGGTTCGCGCCGACTTTTTAAACTTGGCGGTCGCCTTTAACCCCAGTTCGCTCATGGCGTACACAATTCTTCGCTGTACTGGCTTAAGCCCATCGCCAATATTAGGCAAGGCACGATCTAAAATGACGTACATCGAATAATCGAGGTAAGCCTTTTCGGCATAATCTTTTAGGGAAATACGCTCATCCGACTCTGGCGGCTTAACGGTGTTGTTCATAGTTAACTCTCTGTATTCTTTTATTCTTTATTACTGATATTCGGGATATTTTAGTGGATGACACTTTTTCTATCACACGTAGCTGTAATAACAGAACCTAACGTGGACTTGATTGGGGTGATGACTTCTGGCATGTCACCCTAAAGCTTGCTATCGGGACAGCTCTAAAAGCTTCCTAAGAATTATTTATGTGTTTTTTACCGATAATCCTGTCTGCGGTGAAGCTAGTGAATTCAAGTCATGCTATTCTTCACTTGAAATATTCGCTCAAGCAAGAACCACTTTAGACCGAACCACTTAGTTAGAAAGAATCGCTTTACTTAACGGCAAGCTCTACTTAGATTGGTAATACATAGTTGTATATTCCCAGAGCATAGAAGTGCACGCTTGCCGAATAATTGAACAAACACAGTCTTAATTCAGTCATCAAACAAGGAATATACCATGAAGGCATCCGATCTATTAGTCAAATGTCTAGAAGAAGAAGGCATCGAATATATTTTTGGCGTTCCCGGTGAAGAAAACGCCGATTTTATGATTTCGCTAGAAGGATCTTCCAAGATCAAATTTATTCTTACTCGCCATGAACAAGGCGCTGCCTTTATGGCAGAGGTATACGGTCGTTTAACGGGCAACCCTGCAGGCTGTTTAGGCACATTAGGCCCTGGGGCAACTAACCTAATTACCGGCGTAGCTAACTCCAATATGGATCATGCGCCAATGATTGTACTCACCGGCCAAGGCGCGTCGACTCGCTTACATAAAGAGTCGCACCAGGTAATGAATGTTGTTGAAATGTTCAGCGCGGTGACCAAGTGGGCAACGACCGTATGGCATCCAGACAATATCCCTGAAATTGTACGTAAAGCCGTACGCGTAGCGCGCACTGAAAAGCCTGGGGCTGTATTAATCGAGCTTCCGGAAGACATTGCCAAACTTGACAGTCAAAAAGAGCCATTAACGGTACGTAAATTTTTACGTTCTGTACCCGACCCAGATGTTATTCGTCAGACTTACGACCGTATTAAAGCCGCTAAAACGCCGATTATCATTGCCGGTAATGGCTGTATTCGTCGCCGTGCTAGTGAGCAATTGCGCATTCTCTGTGAAACCACAGGCATTGGCGTAATGAGCACTTTCATGGCAAAAGGTTGCGTGGACATGGATAAAGACTATTGCCTTTATACTGTGGGTTTGGGTGCGAAAGATATCCCTGTTTATGCTCTCGAAAAAGCTGACCTAGTGATCACTATTGGTTTTGATATGGTCGAGTACCATCCAAAACTATGGAATGATGGCAAGACAGCAGAAGTGGTTCATATTGACTTCTTGCCTTCAGAAATTGATGAAAATTATGACCCCAAAATTGAAGTGGTTGGCGATATCGCCCATGCATTAGAAATGCTCAATGAAACTATCGCTAGCGATGGCGGTTTTAATCATGATCTTAGCAGCCAGAAAAAAATGCGTGCGGTAATGGGTGCAGAACTTGAACAATATAAAGATGACGCAGGCGAAGCGGCTATACGCCCACAAAAAGCACTGTGGGATGCTCGCCAAGTACTAGGTCCTGAAGATATTTTATTATCTGATGTGGGGGCCCACAAAATGTGGATTGCCCGTCATTATCATGCTCATGAGCCAAATACTTGTTTAATACCTAACGGTTTCTGCTCAATGGGCTTTGCATTGCCTGGCGCGATCTCTGCTAGCTTAGTGTATCCAGAACGTCGTATTCTTTCTATTTGTGGTGACGGTGGCTTTTTGATGAACGTACAAGAAATGGAAACAGCTCGTCGCTTAAACTGTAATATGACAGTGATGGTCTGGGAAGATGGCGGCTACGGTTTAATTAGCTGGAAACAAGAAGCTGAATTTGATCGCAGTACTGATCTTGCGTTTAACAACCCGGACTGGATGCAGTTGGCCGAGGCCTTTGGCTGGAATGGACACTTAATCAACGACGCCAGTAATCTACAAGCAGCTCTAGAAGCATCGTTTAATGAAAGCGGCCCAAGCCTTGTGGTCATTCCGATTGATTACAATGAAAACAAGCTGCTTACCAAACGTTTAGGTGAAATGGCTACACCGATTTAGTGCTACAGTGATAAATTAGGCCAATATAAAAAAGCCGCAACCAGTAATAATGTTGCGGCTTTTTTAATTTTACATAATTTACTTTGAGAAATGTTGTCCTTTAACTTTCGCGAAAACCCGCCAGCCCACAACCCTTACATCCATCAAAAAACACTATTAATAACCACGATCAACAAAAAACTTCAGCAATTAATATAGGATGAAAAAAATTTTCACCTACATCGACTTAGTGCAATAAAAATTATACACGCCTCTTTTTAGATCGACCAATAGTGGTAGAGTTTTCGTTGCCGATAAGAAACGGACGCTAGTATTCAAGACCATCAATTGATTTAATTACAACAGGTTTATAACAATAAAAATCGCTAGACCATTATTTTTATGAAACTTTAAGAATAATACTAAGTGCTCTAAAAGGTAATTCAGAGTGATTCTTAAAGTGGTATATTGCACAAGGTATTCTAATGATAGGCGTAGGCTATACTTCATATTTTTATGCGCTTGTCTAGAACATCTAAAATCTTTTTAATACTGTCTAGCTTAACAGAAAACCCTTTTTCTGTTAATTTACCTACGGTAAACGCAAAGTCAATTCCTATACAGTCAGTAAAATATTTGGCTATCACATTAAAGCGAAATGGCGGCTGGAGTATCAATAAAGCACTTTTTTTTATTCATGGAGAAAAGTGCATGGTATAAGTTGCTACCTTCGACACCGACGACACCATCTGCATTAAATGCCCTTCTTGCTAATTCTACAATGGTACACTTCATCGGGTCGATAATATCGAAGCCTTAAGACTCTACGTATTTAGAAATCTCATTTTCATTGTCTAAATCCCTAAGAACACCAGAGGTGCCCCTTAACATCATCACCTTGGGATTTTCTTTGGGTAGCGAACCTATGTTGTTAGCCAGCTTTGGCGCAGCTCGTTGTATCGTTCTTTTCTATATGAGTTTTGGCCACATTCTTCTAACATATACAATTTTTTAAAATGCGCTTGCTGTAGGGGCTCATAATTAACGTTACATATGTCGAGGTATTCTTTTTGATGCCATGGTAGTGGCATGGCTGTTCGAACAGACGGCGCCAGATTTTCTGTGGCTAAACTCTGTTGGTTGAAGCCTTTGCTGGCGGGTATTAATTGTGGCTCGCAGCGCCGAAGAAGCGCTCACGTTCACTATTCACTGTTTTCTTTCGTTTACACCACGATGGGTAACCACTTGCGGGCAATATCCAATACAGACAATAAATTTTGCTGCTTATAATGCGCTCTTAAATCGTCCACTATCGTGTTCAAGTGTCGTGCCCGGCATCAAGAAAGCCGTTGCCTCTGCGTGCCTGGGGTATTGTTAGAATCTCTTTCTATGCGCTTAATTTTATCCTATCACTCCTTGTTTCCTATTGGGGAATAGCCCAAGCTGGGCCTTTTTTAGCTGCTTGACACACCGGCGTATGCTGCTTTTATCGACGCCTACCGCATCGGTCACGGAATAGCTTTGATTAATCACTACATTGGCTGAATCTACTTTACATTCTAGTGTAAAACCGGATTTTTTCATTTTCATTGATATCTTTTGATTGATGGCGTTTACCACCTATCATTTGGTGACAGCTTATTAGGCCACATCATCATGGTTAAGGCTCATTTCATATTGGAAGAGGTTGGGGGCTTACCTAATGATTAATTATTTATAGACTGTCGTAATTAATGCCGGTGGAATACGCAGCAATTCTACTGATGTGCGTGTAAGGTAGATGACTTTGTTCTCGCCATTGATTCATTAACGCTTGTGCCTTTTTTAAGTCTCGCTGGCTGCTGGGGTTATCGGCGATATCAAGTCCGGCATTCTGCATCGCTAGCACTACATCTCCCGTCAACATAAAGGCATCCAACCCTACGTAACGCAAAAAACGTGGCCCAGTTTGACCACCTAAGCGAGACCCATGCTTTTTCAAATAATGCATTAAGCCCACTTGATCTTCTTCCGGCCAACGACCTATAAAGTTAGCGAAGCCAGTATGCTTACGTGACTCATCACAGACAAACGATAGATTTTCACGTACCGCACAAATCTTTTGCCAATGACGAACAATACGTGTGTCAATCATATAACTTTCCCATTGCTCGGGAGAAAGAAAACTCAGTTTGAGAGTATTGAAATCTAAAAAGGCAGTTTCAAATTGTGGCCATTTTTTTTCAACTACCGACCAGCGGAAACCTGCCTGGTTAATCACTTTGGTCATCATCGATAGAAATCTGTCATCGGGAAGATTAAGTAACAATGATTTAGGCGGAACCATTGGCAACATTCTTTTTAATGCTGCTTTCCCGCCCTTTCGCTTTTCAGCCTGCGATTGTATTTCGGAAAAATTTTTCATAATACTACCTGTTAATGATCATTGTCCGATGACTAAAAAGCTAAGGCGATATCGTTAACACCTGGCCGACTTTAATCGTCGAACTGTTGAGTTTGTTTCGGCTTTTTAGCGTGACATAAGACACTTTATACTGTTGCGCAATTTCAGATAGCGTTTCACCACTGCTCACTTTATGTGTAATCGTTTTTGATACGGGTGTGTACGCCACTTCACTAATGGTGAGTATCTGACCTGTACGAATATTGTTACCTTTTAGTTTGTTGAGTTGCTTTATTTTAATCACGCTCACACGGTAACGTTCACCTATGGCTGATAGGCTGTCACCACTAACCACTTTATGGACAATATTATTGGTGACGGGTGGTGTTGTGCTGCGGACAATAGTTCCGGCTGGCGTGACGAGCGTACTGGATGTGCCCGCAACAGAAATAATTAAATCACTTTCTTTACTGCCATTCTTTTTCCAAGCCACATAACTGGATGGAGGTGGCTTTGCGTAAAAATAATCTTTAACACCTTTAAAAATAGACTTCGCCATTTTTTGCCGATAGCTCGACGTGCTTAATAGCTTTTCTTCTTTAGGGTTAGAAATAAAGCCTGTTTCTACTAAAATAGAGGGCACATCTGGCGATTTCAACACAAGAAAACCCGCCTGCTCTACTTGTTTTTTATGCAGCCGTGCTACGCCTTTCATCTCTTTCAAGACTTCTTTACCAATCTCTAAGCTAGATCCTACGGTAGCCGTCATCGACAAATCTACCAGCACGCCACGTAACACTTCATCTTTATCTTCTAAATTAACATCGCCCACGCCACCTATTAAATCAGCTTCGTTTTCTTGTTGTGCTAAAAAGCGTGCTGCCTCACTCGTTGCTCCACGCCGTGATAACGCATAAACCGACGCACCATTTGCCTGAGGTTTGTTAAAAGCGTCGGCATGAACCGAGATAAATAAATCTGCACGTAGCTCACGTGCTTTATCTCGACGCTTGCGCAATGGCATAAAATAGTCGTCAGTCCGTGTAAGGTGAGCAGTAAAGCCTCTTTCCTTATTAATTAACGTAGCGAGGCGTTTAGCGATATCCAAAACTACCACTTTCTCTTGTGTTTTCCTCGGACCAATAGCACCCGGATCTTCGCCACCATGACCAGCGTCAAGGACCACAATGACGTCCCGCAATTGTCTTTTTTTAAATTTCACAATGGCGTTAGTGGTCGAAGCAGAAGCGTTACTGACAGATTGCCCTGCTACGGTATTAACGGTTTTTTTTGTGTCGGTATTTTTGTCATAAAGATCAATAACCAACCGATGTGGTTTGCCTTTGTTCGGTGTCAACAAAAAGCTACGTGGCTTCGCCCCCGAGGACAAATCAAAAACCAGACGTAAATCATCCCCATTACGTACCGCTGAACGAGCGCGTTTAACCAACGCATTTTTTTCGGTAAAGGCTGGCTTGCTGAGTGATGCACGATTACTGGCGTTAATGATATCGACGACTAAGCGATGCGGGTTTTCAAGTGAAAACAATTGATAATTAACTGCACCACTCATATCCAAAACGACACGAGTGTGGTCTGGCGCACGCCACACTCGCAGACTATCAACCGTGATTGAAGCGAATACAGATGCACTAAATAAAGAGAACGCGAGGCACACTAACCCTGACAACCGAAATCGGCATGACGGTAAAAACACTGGCAGAATACTGTTGCGAAACACGCAAATCTCCGTTGTTGTTGCTGTTACTATCTTTAGCGGTCTATCTGTAGCAGTCTATATGTAGTTAACTATATATTGCGTTATAGCTTGTCGATTACGCCTGCGCCGATGAGGTTATCACCGTAATTTCTCTACCCACCACTTGTGTTATTTCACAAATCTTAGGCACTAGACGCACGACAATATCTGGTTGCGGTAATACGCCTTGACCACGTTCAGCCCATTCCACCAAGCAAATACATTCGGCTGAAAAATAATCTCGGATCCCCATATACTCAAGCTCTTCTGGATGGCCCAATCGATATAAATCAAAATGATACACCACAGGGACTAACTGCTCATAAGGTTCGACTAGCGTATAAGTGGGACTTTTAACTGCACCTGAATAACCTAAAGCGTTTAATATACCGCGAGTAATGGTGGTTTTACCTGCGCCCAAAGTGCCTTCAAGAAACACCGTCATACCAGGCTTTAACTGAGTCGCTATCTGCTGACCCGCTATGACGGTTGCGGCTTCATCAGCAAGCCACTGAGTCCGTGTAACGTGAGTCGAGGTGCCAGACGATGAAGGCAAGGAGTCATTCATCTATGTCACACTTCCGCTAACAAGGTCTGTACCGCAGAAATGACATCGGTCGCTACTAGACCCCGCTGACCACTGAGTTTGACCGCTTGATCTGCGGCTGAAGAATGCAGCACCGCACCTAACATAGCGGCATTATCTATAGACATGCCCTGTACTAATAGCGCGCCGACTAAGCCGCTCAATACATCGCCCATTCCCGCACTCGCCATACCGGCGTTACCCGCATCACATATATTTTGACTGCCACTTGATGTAACCACAATAGTGCCCGCGCCTTTCAATATCACCGCGCCACCATACTGCTGCTGAATAGCTCTCGCTGCGGCAAAACGATCAGCTTGTATTTCGGTAACGCTACAATGTAATAACGTCGCGGCCTCACCAGGATGAGGCGTTAAGATCCATTGGCGCTCGCGGGGAGCAGTAGTGGATAAATCGGCAAAGCGAGGCTGGGCCAATAAACGCAGTGCGTCCGCATCGATCACTAGTGGCTGTGTTGTGGCCTCTAACACTTGGTAAAATAATTGTTCTGACCATGCAGATTGCCCTAGCCCGGGACCAATCACAATGCCCGTTGCTCGGGTTAACATCGGTAATAGCGCCTGCCCACTCTCGATACCGGCAACCATCAGCTCTGGCTGTCGTGCTAATGCAGCGGAAACGAATGTAGGCTGTATCGCCAAACTTACTAGGCCCGCCCCAGACCGCAACGCCATTTGTGATGCCATAATAGGTGCGCCACCGTAACCGTAACCCACGCCGCAATCACCACCAATGACTAACAAGTGACCACAGTCACCTTTATGAGCAGCGCAAGATCTTGCGGGCAAGTTACGTAGTGCCTTATCCAAGGCGAGTAACTGGGATGATGGGTTAACCAAATGTAACCATTCTTCATTCACCTCTACAGCTGAAAAATATCGTCTTCCGCTATGCGCTCGACCCGCTCCGGTAAATAGCCCTTGTTTCTGGCCGATGAAACTAATGGTGGCATCGGCCATAACTGCAATGGTGGACACTTCACCCGTATCAACGTTAACGCCAGTCGGGATATCGATCGCGAACACTGGCCATAAATAAGTGTGCTTCGCGGCATTAATTGCTGTAACGGCATCCGCGATGTTATCCCGAAGCGCACCTTGGCTACCAATACCCAACATCGCATCGACAAGCACCGTCTGTGAATCTTGCATTAATTGGCTATCGACGAATGCTGCCACCGTAAAATTTAGTATTTCTACACCTTCACGTAATGCGTACTCGAAAGCTGCAAAGGCTGCACTGCCTTTTGTTGGCTCACCAAAAGACCACAGCGTGACATGAATATTGCTTTGTTTGGCTAACGCAGCGACAACGTAACCATCACCACCATTATTGCCCACTCCACAAAATACCTGCAATGCCGTCGTTTTTGGCCACCGCGCAAATAAGCATTCAACCGCATGCCGACCCGCTCGCTTCATGAGCACGGTTGAGGCAATACCTTCATGCTGCATCACTAGGCAATCTAACTCTTTCACTTGCTGCGCTACATACAGTGATGGAGAACGTAAATCGTAAGCTATAGGTGTGGGCGATACAGTGGTTGAAGGCACGGACATATAAAAACTCATATAAAAAAAGCGAGGATAGAAATACAATGGTCTATTATAGGACAACCACCCACAGATAACAGCTGCGCCCTTACGCTCTGCACAGACTTTTTATGCGATTATTATCATAATGACAGTATCCGATGGCACCAACCGCTTACTCGGTGCAGATCACACTGCGCTTGCCTCATTAGCCGAGAGCGTTGAGGTGTGGGGAAGAGAGTTGGGGTTTCAGCAAGTAGGCATTACGGATGTCGATACCGGCAAACATAAGCAGCATTTGCAGGCGTGGCTGGATAATCGCTACCATGGCGATATGCAGTGGATGGAAACCCATCAAGACTTACGCAATGACCCCACACAATTGGTCCCCGATACTGTTCGAGTAATTTCGGCGCGCATGGATTACTTGCCAGAGAACCCTCAACATATCCAAATTTTAAAGCAACCCAAAAAAGCCTATATCTCCCGCTATGCCCTAGGTCGCGACTATCACAAGTTGATTCGCAAGCGCTTAGCAATACTCGCCAGAAAACTGGAGCAGCGTTATACCGAACTCGCCACAGAAAACAATTGGCCCCTAGACACTATTTCACAACGCCCGTTTGTAGATAGCGCACCGGTGCTGGAAAAAGCTTTTGCAGAAAAAGCAGGTCTCGGATGGATTGGCAAAAACACCTTAGTGCTCAACAAAAATGCCGGCAGCTGGTTCTTTTTAGGTGAGGTACTCACCAATATCCCATTGCCGGTCAACCACACTATTGCTGAAAATAAATGTGGCGATTGCACGGCGTGTTTACAAGTTTGCCCTACCGACGCATTTGTGGCGCCATACACGCTAGATGCAACACGCTGCATTTCGTATTTAACGATCGAGTTAAAGTCATCTATTCCTGAAGAGTTTCGCGAGCCGATTGGCAATCGTGTTTTTGGCTGTGACGACTGTCAAGCCATATGCCCATGGAATAAATACGCCAAGTCGACACAGGAAATTGACTTCTCTCCTCGCCACCAATTACAAAACAGCGATCTTGCCACTTTGTTTTTATGGACAGAAGAAGAATATTTAAAAAATACCGAGGGCTCGGCTATCCGCCGTATCGGCTATGAGCGGTGGCTTCGCAATTTAGCCGTTGGGTTAGGTAACGCACCCAAGTCACCCAGCATTATTGCCGCATTGAAGCAACACGAAGATCATCCCTCAGAAATGGTACAAGAACATGTGCGGTGGGCAATCACTAGGCAGCAAAGTGAACGCAAGAGTCGAAGAAAAATAAAACGACATACGCCTAGCGTGCCCGGAAAGCTTATTCATCATTGACGACATCTCCTATTCATTTGACCACAATACATCACAAAGCCTTATGTATTTCCTCGCTATAAGCCTATCGCGAAACAATCCATACAAGAAATATTCACTTTATTCTGTTGCAGAGCCATAACGATTTATTTATCAGCCACATAATGCCCATGTCATCGATGTTTTATTGGGTTCTCCGCCATGTCAAGTGGGTTGTTTACATTCCATTTTTGCTTCAAATAAATACGCAATAGTAGTTAATGTGATCACGCAGCAGCCCAATCATCGACTGCTTTTGGCTGGGTTCTTTTCGGCCGCATACGAAGCTAATGATTTTTTAGAGGGTAATTCTATATTGATACTCAACAGCTCAGCGTATAAACCCGCCATACGCAATAACTTGGGGCTTTCATCAGGCAGCGTCTTCAATTGAAGATAACCTCGAAAGTCATCATTTTTCCTCAGTTTTCGCGCAATACTGGCCATCTATTTCATGGTGTAGTCGGATGATTGAATAATCCCAGAACTCGAAGAAGCCCTTCAATATAATTACGTTTGTAAACTTAATGGTCAAATCAACCAATTCATCCACCGTAAACCATGCGCGCTCCACTGGTCTAAAAGCACGATTGATGCTGTAACTACATTGATAGATACCTTAGTAGATACATTGGTAGATACAAAATTTGTGAGTAATTTTTTCAATAACGAAATA
>Ga0307488_10002859_pt1 | contig 14528 bp, 14 predicted proteins | sample SB02metaG_FD_202248 | JGI IMG/M metagenome (GOLD analysis project Ga0307488, IMG submission 202248) | Sea-ice brine microbial communities from Beaufort Sea near Barrow, Alaska, United States - SB 0.2 | ecosystem: Environmental > Aquatic > Marine > Coastal | place: USA: Alaska | collected... | reverse complement strand
GTCGACATCACAAAACAACTCAACTAATTTACTCATGCCTGTTCCTTTTTAGATTCATCTCTTTTAGTCGAAAGATCGGATCTTGGAACAGGCATTTAGTTCAATTTCTTAAACAGGATTCAGGTTACTTAATTTTAAAAGTCATAATGAAGACTTTACTTGAATACATACCATTCTCATGCTATAAAGCGCACCGCTGGAATTAATGAGGGTGAGAGCCCCACGTAATTATCGCGAAGTAGCTAAGTAAATTAGCGTAAATATCACACATACATCGACACATTTTTCGGGGTGTCTACTAAGCGTTGTTCTAATAAGCATTATGCTAAGTGGATCGAGAACTGGGATGTATGGAGGCCTAACCCCTACTAAGGAATTTTTTATAATGGCAAATGTATCTATGCGCGACATGCTTCAGGCAGGCGTACACTTTGGACACCAAACACGTTATTGGAACCCAAAAATGAAACCTTTCATTTTCGGTTCACGTAATAAAGTTCATATCATTAATCTTGAAAAAACGGTTCCTATGTTCAACGAAGCACTTAACTTTGTTAGTAACATAGCGTCTAAAAAAGGTAAAATCCTTTTTGTTGGTACTAAGCGCGCAGCAAGTGATGCAGTGAAAGACGCAGCTGACAAATGTGACCAATTCTATGTTAACAAACGCTGGTTAGGCGGAATGTTAACTAACTGGAAAACAGTTCGTCAGTCAATCAAACGTTTAAAAGAACTTGAGCAGCAAAGCCAAGACGGTACGTTCGAAAAATTGACCAAGAAAGAAGTGTTAATGCTGACACGCGAAATGACCAAGCTTGAAACTAGCCTTGGTGGGATCAAAAACATGGGTGGTTTACCAGACGTGTTATTCGTTGTTGATGCAGACCATGAGCATATCGCCATCACTGAAGCTGGCAACCTAGGTATCCCAGTTGTTTCGATTGTTGATACTAATTCAAACCCAGATGGTGTTGATTACATCGTACCTGGTAATGATGATGCTATTCGTGCCGTTCAACTTTATTTGAACGCTGCAGCGGATGCTGTTATCAGTGGCCGTGATCAAAATCTAGAAGCGCAAGCTGAAAAAGGTGAGTTCGTAGAAGCTGCTGAGTAATCAGCCTAGCGACAAACGACACTATTGGTAGCGGGCATCTCGCTATCTAACACGAATAAATTAAACGGGGGCTTTCGCCCCTGTTTTTAAATGTTAATTTCATGTGATTTGTTTAAATAAATAGATCAGATTATTTTGGTGAGGAAACGAAAATGGCAGTGACTGCAGCCCTAGTAAAAGAATTGCGTGAGCGTACAGCCGCCGGCATGCTTGATTGTAAAAAAGCCTTGGTTGAAACTGATGGTGATATTGAGCTGGCAATTGAAAATATGCGTAAAAGTGGTCAAGCGAAAGCCGCTAAAAAGGCAGGTCGTATAGCCGCTGAAGGTGTCATTTTGACTAAAGTTGCTAAAGGTGTAGCAACTATGATGGAAGTGAACAGTGAAACTGACTTCGTTGCTCGTGATGATGGTTTCGTGAAGTTCGGTCAAAAATTAATTGAAGTCGCATTTGCGAATAAAATTAACGACATGGACACTCTAAATAGCACTGAAGTTGATGGTGTTAAAATCAGTGACTTACGTGACACATTAGTAGCCAAAATTGGTGAGAATATCAGCCCGCGTCGTGTGGTTACTGTTGAAGGTGATAACCTTGGTGCTTATGTTCACAGCGCACGTATTGGTGTTATCGCGATTTTACAAGGTGGTGATGAAGAATTAGCGAAAGATATCGCTATGCATGTTGCTGCTTCTAGTCCCCAATTTGTTAAACCTGAAGATGTGCCAGCTGAAGTCGTAGCTAAGGAAAAAGAAATCCAGCTTGATATAGCTCTTCAGTCTGGTAAGCCACCTGAAATTGCAGAAAAAATGGTTTCTGGACGTATGAAAAAGTTCACTGGCGAAATCAGTTTGACAGGTCAGCCTTTCGTGAAGGATCCTTCTATCTTGGTGGCTGATTTACTTAAATCAAAAGGTGCTGAAGTGATTAACTTCGTACGTTTTGAAGTGGGTGAAGGCATCGAGAAAAAAGAAGACGACTTTGCAGCTGAAGTGGCTGCTCAAATGGCAGCTGTTAAAAAATAGAAAGCCACAGGCATGAATACCGAAATCAATTTTAATTCACGCTGAAACATGCATTTTACAGTTGTTTGGGTATAATACTGGCACCTCATATTGAGGTGCTTTTTTATATATACCTGTGTTGTTTTGGATCTTTTATTTTGAGACAGCGCTGGTATATGTAGGATAGGCTTATAGACCCTTAACATCGTCGCCTTTTATCACCTTTAGGAAATATCAATCTATGAGTATCGCACCTAAGTCCGCTTATCGAAGAATATTGTTAAAACTCAGCGGTGAAGCACTAATGGGAGACGAAGGCTTTGGCATCGATCCTAAAGTGTTAGAACGCATGGCTCAAGAAATAAAAGAAATTGTTGAGTTGGGGGTTGAAGTGGGTTTGGTTATTGGTGGGGGTAACCTTTTCCGAGGCGAAGGTTTGGCTAAAGCTGGCATGAACCGTGTCGTTGGCGATCATATGGGGATGTTGGCCACCGTTATGAATGGTCTTGCGATGCGTGATGCATTACACCGTGCTTTTGTTAACGCCCGATTGATGTCTGCTATCCCATTAAATGGTGTGTGTGATAATTACAATTGGGCAGAAGCTATCAGTTTACTAAAATCTGGTCGCGTAGTGATTTTTTCTGCCGGTACGGGTAATCCTTTCTTTACTACTGACTCTGCGGCTTGTTTGCGCGGCATTGAAATTGAGGCGGATGCAGTATTAAAAGGCACTAAAGTCGATGGTGTATACGACGACGACCCGGGTAAAAACCCAGAAGCAAAATTATACAAAGTATTATCTTATGATGAAGTGCTAGACAAAGAATTAAAAGTAATGGATTTAGCTGCCTTTACGCTCGCTCGCGATCATAATGTGCCCATTCGTGTGTTTAACATGAATACACCTGGCTGTTTGAGAGCGGTTGTGATGGGCGAAGATGTAGGTACGTTGATCTGTCATACTGAACAGATAAAATAGAAATAGGAAAACTATCGTGATTGACGAAATTAATGATGACGCGCGTCAGCGCATGGAAAAAAGTATCAGTGTATTAAAGGGCCAACTTTCAAAAATTCGAACTGGCCGTGCACATCCTAGCTTACTAGATAGCATTATGGTGCCTTATTACGGCACAGCCACGCCACTTAAACAGTTAGCCAATATCATCGCAGAAGATTCCCGGACGTTAGCATTAACTGTGTTTGACAAAAGTTCTGCTAAAGCGGTTGAAAAGGCCATTATGCAATCTGACTTAGGGCTAAACCCTATGAGTGCCGGTTCTGTTATGCGTATTCCAATGCCTGCGTTGACGGAAGAACGTCGCAAAGACTTAATTCGTGTTGTGCGCCATGACGTTGAACAAGGTAAAGTGGCTATCCGTAATATTCGTCGTGATGCGAATGGTGATCTCAAAGAATTATTGAAAGAAAAAGAAATCAGTGAAGACGATAGCCGTCGTGGTGAAGATGATGTGCAAAAATTAACCGATGCTTTTGTAAAAGAAATTGATGAGATTTTAGTCGCGAAAGAAAAAGACTTAATGGAAGTGTAATTGAGTTTTAACTGATAAATGAATTCATCTGAACAATTACTCGAATCTATGATGCCACTACATGTTGCTATTATTATGGATGGCAACGGTCGCTGGGCTAATAAAAAAGGCAAAATCCGTACTTTTGGACATAAAGCGGGTGTGAAAGCCGTGCGAGCTTCAGTTTCCTACGCATTAAAGAATGGCGTGAAAGTGCTCACGCTGTTTGCTTTTAGCAGTGAAAATTGGAACCGACCAGCCGAAGAGGTTGGGGTGCTAATGGAACTCTTTAAGATGGTGCTTGGCAGTGAAGTGAAAAAATTGCATAGGAATAATGTCAGGCTTAAGATCATTGGAGATACGAGTCGATTTGATAGTAAACTGGTGAGTAGGATCAGTGAAGCGCAAGCTCTGACTGAAAAAAATGATAGTTTAGTTTTAAATATTGCCGCTAACTATGGCGGTCGGTGGGACATAGTCAATGCGGCCAAAGCGTTAATTACACAAGTGCAAGCTGGTCAGATTAATGTGGCAGATATCGACGAAGCGACATTTTCACGTCATACCTGCATAGCAGGTTTACCCGCAGTAGACTTATTGATCCGCACCGGTGGAGAACAAAGAATTAGTAATTTTTTGTTATGGCAAATTGCTTATGCCGAATTATATTTCTCAGAAGAATTTTGGCCAGATTTTAATGAAGCTGTTTTCCAAGCTGCTGTGGACACTTTTAATGACCGACAAAGACGTTTTGGTAAAACCTCAGAGCAAGTAAGTTAATGATTAGTCAAAACAAAATTAATAAATTTGAGAGGTATACGTGCTAAAACAACGGATTATCACAGCGCTTATTCTTGCCCCTTTGGCATTGTTTGCCATTTTATATCTCCCCCTATTCAGCTTTGAAATTATGATTGCCTTAGTCATGGGCTTAGGCGCTTGGGAATGGTCAAGCATGTCTGGTATGACCCGCACCTTTTCTAAAAGTGCCTATGCCGCATTAGTTGTTGCAGTCTGCCTGATATTATCCATTATATTGCCTACAGATTTGATTTGGTATCAAGGGCAGTTAAATAGTTTATATATCTACATTTTATCCATAGCCGCCTTATGGTGGGTCGTGTCATTGGCGATGATTATTGCCTATCCCAGCTACAGTTCTGTGTGGTACACCAGTAAGATACTCCGCGGTATATTCGGCTTTTTAACACTCATACCCACTTGGGTTGCGGTTGTCTCTCTGCGTACCAGTTTATACGATATTGACCCATACTACGGTGCATCTCTGATTTTTTATGTACTGGGCATCGTATGGGCTGCAGATATAGGTGCTTTTTTCGTTGGTGTAAAATTTGGTAAACATAAATTGCGTCCTGAAGTTTCGCCAGGTAAAACTATTGAAGGTCTTATGGGTGGTGTTTTTGCATCTTCAGCCATTATTGCTTTTGCCGCGTTACATTATCAAGTCGATCCATCCCGCATCTGGTTACATGTATTAGTCGGCGCCTTAACTGTTGGCGTTTCTGCTTTAGGTGATCTCAATGAAAGTATGTTTAAACGCTGTGCTGGCATAAAAGATAGTGGAACCTTACTGCCCGGACATGGCGGTGTTATGGACAGAATTGATAGCTTGACTGCTGCGTTCCCTGTTTTTGCATTTTGTTATGTCATGTGGATGGCGTAATGCAAAATATTACTATTTTGGGTGCGACAGGCTCTATTGGTAAAAGCACTATTGATGTGCTTATTCGCCACCCCGAGTTATTTAGTGTCTTTGCTTTGACGGCTAATAGCAATATTGAGCTGTTGTTACAGCAAGCTCACTTATGTTCTCCTAAATATGTCGTGATTGCCGACCCTAAGCAATTTAAACAGGCTAAAAAATTGTTCTCTGAGCATCATCAACTAAGCTGCGAAGTGTTAGTTGGTCATGAGGCGCTTGAGTCAGTTGCATCTGCACCAGAAGTCGATATTGTGATGGCGGCTATTGTGGGTGCAGCTGGATTGTTGCCTACTTTAGCTGCAGTAAAAGCGGGCAAAAAGGTGTTACTGGCTAACAAAGAGTCTTTAGTCATGTCAGGTGACCTATTCATTCAAGCTGCTAACCAGTATAACGCCCAGATTTTGCCAATAGATAGCGAACATAATGCTATTTTTCAATGTTTACCCGCTGATTTTAAATACGGTGAGCTGTGTTCTTCAGGTATCAGTAAAATTCTTTTAACAGGTTCAGGAGGGCCTTTTTTGACTTCGCCACTAAGTGATCTGTATCATGTCACACCAGACCAAGCATGCGCCCATCCCAACTGGGATATGGGTCGAAAGATATCCGTTGATTCCGCCACTATGATGAATAAAGGCTTAGAATTCATTGAGGCTAAGTGGTTATTTGGGCTTGATTCATCCGATATTCAGGTGGTGTTACACCCGCAAAGTATTATTCACTCTATGGTGCAATACCGAGATGGCTCTGTGTTAGCTCAAATGGGTAATCCGGATATGCGGACCCCCATTGCCCATGCATTGGCTTTTCCCGACAGAATCGATTCTGGTGTCTCTCCTTTAGATTTTAATCAATTGGCAAATTTTACTTTTACTAAGCCAGACGCTGATCGTTATCCTAATCTGATAATCGCCATGCAAGCAAGTAGCGCTGGGCAATATGCCACCACCACACTTAATGCAGCAAACGAAGTGGCAGTGGATGCGTTTTTACAAGGAAAAATTGGTTTTATGCAAATCGCACAAGTCAATGAAGAATGTTTGCAACAAACATCCGCTCACAATTTAGATACGATTGAAGCGGTCATTGAAAGTGATAATTCTGCCCGAAGGCTCAGTATGAATATTATTGGCAATATTAGTTTGGCTTCTATGCAGAGGGTTGGATCTTGAGTTTTCTAATTAGTCTTGTTTCTTTTATCGTCGCTTTAGGCATTTTAGTGGCCGTGCATGAATGGGGTCATTTCTGGGTCGCTCGCCGCTGCGGAGTGAAAGTCGAACGATTCTCCATTGGCTTCGGCAAAGCCCTATGGAGCAGAACAGACAAGCTAGGCACTGAATATGTGATCGCGGCCATTCCATTGGGTGGCTATGTAAAAATGCTTGACGAAAGGGTTGCTGAAGTAAGCGAAAAAGACCTACCTTACGCCTTCAATCGCCAGCATGTATTAAAACGTATTGCTATTATCGCTGCAGGTCCGGGTGTGAATTTTCTGTTTGCAATATTGGCTTTATTCATGATGTACTTAATAGGCTTACAAACTGTTAAGCCAATCGTTGGTAGTATTGAATCAAACAGTGTTTTCAGCCAAAGCAACATTCCTCAAAATGCTATTTTAACCCAAGTCGGGGATCGCAAAGTGGTCGACTGGGAAGATGTCGCTTATGAGTTTATGTCGTTTATTGGGAACGATGAGATGCTAGTGACATGGACAGAAGACAAAAGCTCATATGAGCGCTCAGCCACAATCAACTTAAGCCAATGGGAATTTGACCCAGATAAAACCACGGTGTTTGCTAGTTTGGGGGTCATTCCCTATCGTCCCAAAGTGCTTAATGTGCTGGGATATATAGAAGATGGCTCTGCTGCACAGAGCATTGGATTCCAAGCAAATGACAAAATTGTCAGTTTAGATGGAACTAGTATGCAAAATTGGGAACAAATAGTGGGTTATGTTTCCACAAGACCCAATCAGGCTGTTCAAGCTAATGTACTTAGAGATGAGCAAATTATAAGCTTGAATGGCACCATAGGTAGTAAAACGACAGAACAAACAACAAAGGGCTATATGGGCTTTAGGCCTACCCTTGAACCATGGCCAGAAGGTGTGGTGTTTGTGCATCAATATGGTGTTGTTAAAGCTATGTCCAAAGCAATGGACAAGACATGGCGCTTGATGACACTCAGTGTTGAGATGCTTGGAAAGTTGATAACAGGTGATGTATCTGTAAAGAATTTGAGTGGTCCTATTTCGATCGCTCAAGGTGCAGGCATAAGTGCAAGCTTAGGTTTAGTGTATTTTTTAGGCTTTTTAGCGTTAATTAGCGTTAATTTGGGCATAATTAACCTTCTACCTCTGCCAGTGCTTGATGGTGGGCACTTACTCTATTACTTTATAGAACTTTTGAGTGGTAGGCCTGTCCCAGAGTCAGTACAAGAAGTGGGATTTAAAATTGGTGGCGTATTGCTACTGCTATTAATGAGCATCGCGATAGTGAATGATATTGCGCGTTTATAATTTTTATCGGTCGATTTGGCCATGCACAACACATGTTTTTGTGCGTTTAGGAAGAATATTATTAAATGAAGTTTAAACAGTTAGTTGTTGCGGGATTCATCTTATCCATTACTAGCTTCGCGAAAGCAGCCCCGAGTAGTGAATTTGTTGTTAAAGACATCCGAATTGAAGGTTTACAGCGTGTGGCCTTAGGTGCGGCTTTGACTTATTTGCCTGTCACAGTTGGTGATGAGATGAATAGCTTTAGGATTTCACAGCTTATTCGGTCTATGTATTCCTCTAGTCATTTTGAAAATATTCAAATATTTCGTGACGGCAACACACTGCTGGTGCGTGTCACTGAAAGACCGACTATCAGTAATATTGTATTTGAAGACAATGATGATATTAAGGATGAGCAATTACAAGAAAGTCTACATGATGCCAATATTTTGGTAGGTGAACCTTTAGATAAAACCGTTTTGACTTCGATTGAAAATGGTTTAAAAGACTTTTTTTACAGCATAGGTAAATATAACGCCGACGTGACTGCGATTATTACACCTCTACCTAGAAATCGGGTTGACCTTAAATTGTTATTCGAAGAAGGGGACTCAGCAAAAATTCAACAGATTAATATAGTGGGTAACAAGACCTTCAGTGATCCTGAATTATTAGAAATGGTTGAATTGAAATTTGATACACCTTGGTGGGACTTTTTATCTGAAACCCGCTATCAGAAACAAACATTAACTGGCGATATGGAAACGATTACCAGCCATTACAAAGACCGTGGCTATCTGCGTTTTAATATCGATTCTACCCAAGTGTCTATGACACCTGAAAAAACCGCTATATACGTGACTTTAAATGTGGATGAGGGCGAACAATACACTATATCTGAAGTCGAGCTGATGGGGGATTTGTTGGGTTATGAAGATTATATCAAACTTGTACTGCCGTTAACCAAAGGCGAGTTATATAATCAAGCTGAAGTCACTTACACTGAAGAATTTATCAGTAAATACTTAGGTCGATATGGTTATGCTTATCCCACTGTCACCACTATCCCGGATATCAACGAGGAAGATAAAACGGTAAAATTAATCTTGTCTGTTGATCCTGGTAAACGTATCTATGTGCGCCGCATTAATTTTGCAGGAAATAATAGTACTGCTGATGAAGTGCTTCGCCAATCGGTCTCTCAGATGGAAGGCTCTTGGTTATCTACCGCTACGTTAGAATCGTCTAAAAACAGCCTGTCACGATTAACTTATATGGAAAATGTAGACTTTGAAACGGTTCGATTGCCTGGCGAAGTAGATAAAGTGGATGTAAATTTCACAGTTAAAGAGCAGCCTTCTGGTTCCTTTAACGCAGGCATAGGTTATGGGGATCGCACTAAGCTAAGTTTAAATGCAGGCATTCAGCAAGATAACTTTTTAGGCACAGGTAAACGTATTGCATTTAATGTGAGTACGGTTTCTTATCAGAAGAGTGTGCAGTTGTCATACACAGACCCCTATTTCACTATTGATGGCATTAGCCTTGGCGGTTCAGTGTCTTATAGTGAATTTGATGGTAGCTCGGCTAACCTTATCCAGTACAACAGTAAACAGTTTTCAGTAGGCAGTAATATTGGTTACCCTATCGATCAGTTTAACCGAATTAATTTTGGTTTAACTTACAGCACGGTAGAGTTATTTCAGAATCAACCATTTGTCCAAACCACACGCTTTAATAATCAGTTTGTGGATGAGAATAATCCAGATGCCGCCATAAATTATGATAGCTTTTTGGCTTCAGTAGCTTGGTCCCGTAGCACCCTAAACCGCGGTGTGTTTCCAACCGCTGGTTCTTCACAACGAGCTTCATTCGGTGTGACAACGCCTAACTCAGACGTGAACTATTTTAAGACTGAGATAGATGGTAAATGGTATTTCCCCTTATCTCGCAATCAGCGCTGGTCGTTTTTGGCAAGATTAAAAATGGGTTATGGTAATGGTTATGGTGACGTAGCCGGTATTGAGCAAATATTGCCTTTTACCCAACATTTTACAGCAGGTGGTTCAGACTCACTCCGAGGGTTTGAAAATAATACAGTTGGCCCCCGTGGCGTTCAGGTTACACCATCTACAGTGGTCACAGACCCTAATGGTAAAGTGATTTTAGGTGATAATTCGAACGACACCATCTCTATTTCTACACGTTCATTAGGTGGTAATGCCATGATCTTGGGTGGCGTTGAGTTAATCGTGCCCACCCCCTTTGTTGAGGTCGATTTTGATAACTCTGTGCGAACCAGTTTATTTGTGGATGTAGGGAATATTTGGGACACAGAATTTGATTACGACCGTTATAAAACCTTAAATGTGAATAATTCATTCAACAATGATGGATTAATTGATTACAGTGATCCCTCCCTCTATAGAGCATCAGGTGGAGTTTCTGTACAATGGTTATCACCTATGGGGCCGATGGTCTTTAGTTTCTCGAAAGTAATACAAGAAAGAGAAGGTGATGATTCTAAATTCTTCACTTTTAACATTGGTCAAACATTTTAATTTCTGGTTGGCTAACCGACCAAAAACAATAAGTACTAGGAGTTCCTTTTGAAAAAATTTACAAAAAGTTTAATTGCAGGTGCATTACTAACCACAGCTATAGCTAGCTCATCTGCGTATGCTGAACAAAAGATCGGTGCAGTCAATGTACAGGGTGTTTTTCAGGCTATGCCACAAGCTGCTAGTATCCAAGATACAATTACTGCACAATTTAAAGATAAAACCGAAGAAGTCAGTCGCCTTGAAAAAGACATCAAATATTATCTTGAAAAAAATCAGCGTGATGCGGCTACTATGAGCACCAAAGAGAAAACTGAACTGGAAGGTAAAATTATTACTTTACGTGAACAGTACACGGCCAAAGCCCAACCTCTGCAGAAAGAAATTCAGGCACGTTTACAAGAAGAACAAAACAAGCTGTTAGGTTTGATTAAGCAAGGCATTGATGCCGTCGCATCTAAAGAAAAATACGATGTGATTTTGAATGCTAATTCTGTGGCCTTTATCAACCCAGACCATGACATTTCTAAATTGGTTTTAGAGCAAGTTGGTAAAATCAACTAAATCACCTTAGTGGTTCGAACGGAGGTATTTTGAGTCACGCAATTAGTCTTATTCAATTAGCCAAAAACATAGATGCAAAACTGCATCTATCAGGGGCTGATACTCAAGATACAATCATTAGTGGTTTATCTACTTTAGTGAAAGCTGGTAAGGGCCAGATTTCATTTCTGTCGAATAAAAAGTATCGTAATCAGCTTCAGGACACGATGGCGCAAGCTGTGATTTTGCATCCAGACGAATTACCCCATTGCCACTGCTCAGCCCTAGTTATGAATAACCCTTATGTTGGTTTTGCAAAGGCGGCACAATTGCTCGACACCACGCCAGCACCAGCGCACGGGATATCATCTCACGCTGTCATTGGGGAAAATGTTGAACTCGGTAAAGATGTTAAAATTGGAGCACATGCTGTTATTGAAGCAGGCGCCAAACTCGGAGATAATGTTGTCATTGGTCCGGGATGTTTTGTGGGTAAAAACGCGCAGCTAGGTACGAATACACAATTATGGGCCAATGTGTCTATTTATCATGACGTGATAATAGGCACAGATTGTTTGGTACAAGCCAATACTGTCATCGGTAGCGATGGTTTTGGTTATGCCAACGATAATGGAAAGTGGATTAAAATACCGCAACTTGGCAGTGTGGTCATTGGCAACAGAGTAGAAATTGGTGCTAGCACTACCATCGATCGCGGCGCATTAGACGATACTATTTTGGCTGATGGCGTCATCATTGACAATCAATGCCAAATTGCCCATAACGTTGAAATTGGTGAAAATACTGCAATGGCAGCTTGTTCTGTGATTGCAGGCAGTACTATTATTGGTAAAAATTGCAGCATGGCGGGTTTAGTGGGCATTAATGGCCATATTACTGTATGTGACAATGTCGTATTTACTGGTATGAGTATGGTCACTAAAAGTATTTCAGAGCCTGGCGTCTACTCGTCTGGTATACCCGCTTCCGCTAACAGAGAATGGCGTAAAAACATGGTAGCATTACGAAATATTACTAGCCTTAATCAGCGTGTTAAAGCATTGGAAATAAGCCAGCAGCAGTAGTGATTTAGCTACAGACTGGTTAGTTTAGGAGAACACCTTTTGGCTAATAACGTAAACACTCTTGAAATAGAAGATATCATGGCGTTGCTTCCCCATCGTTATCCTTTTTTGTTAGTAGATAGGGTGACAGATTACACTCTCAATGAGTCTATATCCGCCTATAAAAATATCACTTTTAATGAGCCTTGTTTTACTGGACATTTTCCGGGTAAACCCATTTTCCCAGGGGTTATGATCCTAGAAGCATTAGCGCAGGTTGCGGGTGTCTTAGGTTTTAAAACCGCGGGTAATTCTGACGACCTGTATCTGTATGCTGGTATCGACAAAGCACGCTTTAAAATGCCAGTAGTGCCTGGTGACCGTATGGATATGGAGGTAAGATTAATTAAGGAACGTCGCGGAATTTGGAAGTTTCATGGTGTGGCTAGTGTTGATGGCAAAGCTGCATGTGAAGCCGAATTCATGTGTGCCATGAGGAAAATGTAGCCGGTGATCCATTCTACAGCCATTATCCATCCCTCTGCCAAATTGGGTAACAATGTCTCAGTTGGTGCATTTTGCCTGATTGACGCTGATGTCAACATAGGCGATGACACTGTGCTTGAATCTCATGTGGTAGTAAAAGGAAAAACCAGCATAGGAACAGGTAATCATATTTATCAATTTGCCTCCGTTGGCGAAGATTGTCAGGACAAAAAATATGCTGGCGAGCCAACTGAGTTAATGATAGGTAACAACAATATCATCCGTGAATCGGTGACTATACACAGAGGCACTATCCAAGATAACAGTGTAACTAAAATTGGCTCCAATAATTTACTGATGTGTTATGTCCACGTTGCCCACGATTGTGTCATTGGTGACAATAGCATACTGGCGACAGGTGCAACATTGGCTGGGCATGTGCATGTTGGTAATTGGGTTATTATGGGTGGCGTGACCGCAGCACATCAATTTTGTCATATTGGCGACCATAGTTTTATTGGTGGCGGGGCAATTGTTTTAGCTGATGTGCCTCCTTATATTATGTTAGGAAATGATAGCACGCCACGTGGTATTAATTCTGAAGGATTAAAACGTCGTGGTTTTGCAAGTGAAACCATAATGCAAATCAAACGTGGTTATAAAATATTGTATCGTAACGGCAATAGAGCCTCTGAAGCCGTTGAAAAACTATTAGAATTGGCGGGTGATACCCAAGAAGTTAAACTTATGGCTGATTTTGTTAGTCACTCCTCTCGAGGCATTGTTCGCTAAATTATGAGCGAAAAAGCAATCAAGGTAGGCATTGTTGCCGGCGAAGCGTCAGGTGATATTCTTGCCGCTGGGCTTATCAAACAACTCAAAAAACATTATCCCAATGCCACTTTTGAAGGTATAGCTGGGCCAAAAATGCAGGCCGAAGGCTGTAAAAGTTTATTTGATATGGAAGAGTTGTCAGTGATGGGATTAGTCGAAGTGTTATCGCGTATTCGTAGACTGTTGTTTGTTCGTAAGTCTATGTTACATCACTTCCTCGCTAATCCCCCTGACGTGTTTATTGGCGTTGATGCACCCGATTTTAATTTAGGGCTAGAATTAAAACTCAAAAAACAGGGTATTAAAACCGTGCAATATGTCAGCCCTACAATATGGGCATGGCGCGAAAAACGTATTTTTAAGATAGCCAAAGCCACCCATTTAGTTCTCAGTATTTTCCCTTTTGAAAAGCAGGTTTATGATAAATATCATATCCCTTGTGAATATGTCGGGCATACGATGGCAGATGAAATTGCTATTCAACCAGATAAACAAAAAGCCCGTCTATCTTTAAAGCTTAAAGAAAATGAAATTGTTCTAGCATTATTACCCGGCAGTAGGAAACGTGAGGTTGATACATTACTTGATGTGTTTATCCAATCTTGTTTGTTATTAAAGTCGGATATAACTGAACTAAAAGTGTTGATCCCCGTGGTTAATCGTCAGCGAAAAGATCAAGTTGTAGAGTATATCCAGACCCATAGTTCAGATTTATCTATACAGGTCGTCATAGGCCACGCAAGAGAAGCCATGATTGCCTCTGATGCAGTATTATTAGCTTCTGGTACCGCTACTCTAGAAGCGATGTTATGTAAGAAAAATATGGTCACAGCTTATAAACTTAGCGGATTAACCTATCAAATGATGCAGTGGTTATATAAAGCCAAATATTTTGCACTACCCAATGTCTTAGCAGACGAAAAGTTGATCCCAGAATTGTTACAAGACGAGGTGACACCTCAGGCCATAAGCACATTATTATTACCTATGTTGACTTTGCAAAGTGGTGCTGAGCAACAAGCCCTTATTGCTAAATTCGAAATACTGCATCAATCACTTAAAAAAGATGCTGATGTTCAGTCTGCGTCAGCCGTTGCTAAATTGATTGAGCAACAGCCATGAGCCAAGTAAACAGCCATGAGCTAAACAGCCGTGAGCTAA
>Ga0307488_10002858_pt1 | contig 14529 bp, 11 predicted proteins | sample SB02metaG_FD_202248 | JGI IMG/M metagenome (GOLD analysis project Ga0307488, IMG submission 202248) | Sea-ice brine microbial communities from Beaufort Sea near Barrow, Alaska, United States - SB 0.2 | ecosystem: Environmental > Aquatic > Marine > Coastal | place: USA: Alaska | collected... | reverse complement strand
GTTCATAGGTTAGCTGTACGTAGGTTTTCATCGCTGCACCTCTTGTCGGAGAAAAAACGATAAGCCTACATGCAGCTGAACGCTTTTTCTACCCATTCAAGTTATGCACTTATTGGTTGAATCCAAGTAACGATAAAACTACATCGGAGAGATTTCTACACTTTCACCTTTCATCTCGCCTTCGCCCATACCAACACACTGATCATCCTTTTTAATACCGTATTTTTTTACCAGCTTACCAAAGGCTCGTCTTTCTTTGCCACACATTTTAGCCGCCAGCGTGACATTGCCTTTTGCCCTCAACATTACTTGCTCAACATACTCTTGCTCAAAACACTCAACCGCTACTCTCTTATCACGAGAAAAATCGTAATCTTCGCCGTCGATATTCGGCACAAAAGATGCGTTAGTGATATTTTTGACGTTTTCGTTTTTAACACGAGCTGAAGAACCAGCCATTTTAGACAAAGAGCCATCATCCAATGACTCAACCCCAATCACACTGTCGGCACTGCATAAATACAAGCGGTGAATTAAGTTTTCCAACTCTCTCACATTACCCGGCCAGGAAAACCGATTGAGCATGGTTAATAATTGGGGAGAAAGGGTTTTAAAGCCGATATTATACTGGTGATCAAACTGCGTAACAAAGTGGTCGATTAAGATATCAATATCACCCTCACGCTGTCGTAAAGGCGGCATATGCACACTGAGAATATATAAACGGTAATATAAGTCGGCACGAAAGTCGCCTTTCTGAATACGTGCGTCTAAGTCACAGTTGGCGGAAGCAATTAAGCGAACATCGGCCTGATGAGTCACCTCTGAACCTACGGGTCGATATTCTTTTTCTTGAAGGAAACGTAACAATGCGGCTTGAGACTTTAATGAAAGGCTATCTATTTCATCTAAAAACAATGTGCCTTTATCGGCTGTCGCTAACAGACCTTTTTTATCTTTTTTAGCATCGGTAAAAGAACCTTTCATATGGCCAAATACTTCGCTCATAAAAAGGTCGTCGGTTAATGTCGCGCAATTAATAGCGATAAATGGCTGAGAAGCTCGACTACCACTATAGTGCAGCCCTCGCGCGGCCAGCTCTTTACCAGTGCCTGTTTCTCCGGTCACCAATACCGGTGCATCATAGCGACCATGGGTCGATATCAGAAAACGTACCCTTTTGATAGCCGGTGACTCGCCAATAATATTCATTAACGCTAAAGATTCGTTGATACTATTGGCTGCCTCAGATACTTCTGTAACAGGAGAGAAACTAGCAGAGCCTGCTCTAGTGTGTTCAGATTTATGTTCAACAGCACCACTTATTGTGTGAGAATCCGTTGAATGACTACAATAAGAATTCATGTTATTCACGCCTGAATTATTTTTATAAGTTACAATGAAGCATCTACAGCAAATTTAATACCAACAATAAAAATGCATATGAAATCACGTTCGAACGTTACCGAACACGAAGAATTCATAATATAACTAATTCGCATGACAGCTTACTACGCACACTTCTTCGCCACTCTTATTTTTATAGGCGATATTAAAAAAGGGGCATGATAGTAAAGCATCGCCAGAAAAATTGCGACCTCTTGGTAGGACGCTAAAAAAAAATGTTGATTATCGTGTCAGGCGCGGGTGTATTTACACCCGCCAATGCGGGTTATTAACATTCCAAAAAATTAAAAACACCACTGCTGAGCCTCTTGCAAAACTTTGAGAAACGAACAAATTTATTGCCCATTTAAGGACTTTTTTGAAGAAGTGTCTGGTTCAGTTTGGTAAAATAAGTTTGCGACACTAAGCCAAACAGATTCTGAGAAAGGTCAAAACCCAATGAACCAGACACGTGATAAATTATCCCACACCTGGACCCATATCCAAAGCTTCTTGTTTCCGATGATGAGCGAGGAGCTGGGCGAGCTGACTTCCTTACAGATGCAGTTGGTTAATGTGTTAGAAGTGTCCAAATTGGAAGAGCATCTACCCTATGCAGGTCGATATCCAGGGCGACCGCCTGAAAGCCGGGTGGCCATTGCCCGCGCTTTTGTCGCTAAAGCAGTTTACAACATGAGCACAACACGCATATTGTTAGACCGTTTGGAGACAGACCCATCCCTACGTCGTATTTGCGGCTGGGAGCGTAGAGGGGATGTTCCCAGTGAATCGACTTTCTCACGTGCCTTCGATGAATTTTCCGCAAGCCAACTCCCTGAGCGAGTTCATCAATCTATTATTGACCAACATTTAAGTGATCAGCTGGTGGGCCATATTTCACGGGATTCCACCGCAATACTTGCTCGAGAGAAACCCGAAAAGAAAGAAGCTTCAACAAAAAAGGAACCTAAAAAGCGTGGACGCCCAAAAAAAGGGGAAGAGCGCCCTAAAGAACCGACTCGGTTAGAGCGTCAAGTCTCAGGTCAAACGGTTGATGAAATGATTGCCGAGCTCCCTAAAGCATGCAATGTTGGCAGCAAACGAGACAGCAAAGGCTATAAAACAAGCTGGATTGGATACAAGCTTCACATAGATTCAGCTGATAGTGGCATTCCTATAAGCTGCATACTGACATCGGCTTCGCTGCATGATAGTCAAGCTGCCATTCCTCTTGCGAAAATGACCCATCAGCGTGTGACTAGTCTTTATGACTTGATGGATGCGGCTTATGATGCTCCCATCATAAAAAATCACAGTGAGTCGTTGGGGCATGTTCCCATCATTGACTCCAACCCTCGGGGAAAAGAGAAAAAGGCTGAAAAAGACGCAGAAAAAACGTTTTAAGCTTGTTGGGCATACCCTGCCGGAGGATTTACGTTACAACGAAAGAAGTACCGTAGAGCGAGTGAATGGCCGAATAAAAGATGAATTTGGCGCTCGAATGGTTCGTGTTAAAGGGCATGCCAAAGTGATGACGCACTTAATGTTTGGCATTGTGGCCTTAAGCGTTACTCAGCTGATGAAGTTTATTGAATAAGGATAAAAGTTCGACAAAAATTATCGAAAAACATCCGTGAAATAAGGCGTTTTGGGGAGCTATTTTTTAAAACTCCTTAAATTGGTTGTTCTTCAAACAAACCCGAGGGAGGATAATTTATTTGTCTTAAAATAAGAATTGTTCTCATTTGCAGGGTTCCGTAGGGCAGGTGACCCCTCGTCTCACGAGAGTTTTGCAAGAGGCTCTGCTGGCTGCTAATATTCTGCCGTTCAACTAGTTAAACCTAAAAACCGCAGTTGGCGCGAAAAAGCTGTACAAGTTATTGGTGTGCATAGGGAATTTTAGAATTGCATAACGACCTTATTGGTCGTGAGCAAATTATAAGATTTTCTAGGTGCATCAAGAACTTGTGCAGATTTTCGTGATTCAACTGCCGTTTTTAGGTTAAACCACATACAAGGAAAAATTAGCTTGTGCTCATGAAAATCAATTTAGATGACGCAATAAAAATGCATCGGGGGAAAAATAAAATGGGGCTCTATAGTCATTCACCAATGCTTTAGCAAACATGACAGCTCTACTTTCATCGCTTGCGCTATTTCCTTTAAGACAATAGCCTTTAGCTTCTCGTAACACCGACTCTTTAAAGCTCTCGGTGACACCTACATCACCGTTAAGATTATCGACGCTTAACCTGAAAACGCTACCGCAAGCACGAGAAAAAAACCACTCTAGTGCCTGAGGCTTTGCTTCTACTTGCTCGAATTTTTTTTGCTGCTCTGCGGTACGCCCGTCAGGCGCATACCAATAACCATAATCTGCTAGCTGTCGGCGCTGTTCTCCAGCGATACACCAGTGTGCAATTTCATGCAATGCGCTAGCAAAATAATCACGTGTAAAAATAATATTATGCTCACTATTAGAATCAGATGCCGGGATATATTCTGGCTCGTCACCGCCGCCAATCAAACGCGTCCGATAGCTTTTTAAAAACACCTGATTAAATAACCTGACAACCGTTTCGCTGTCGTACCCACTTCCATCTACTGAATGAGTCCCGGGGGTAACAACCGCAGAACTAGATTTCGCCTCGAGGGAGTTATTCATAGGGGTAAAGAACAGGGATAAAAAATAAAAATAGTAGGCACCGTATTTTTCACAAATAAAAAAACTAACCTCATGACAACGACGCCTTCACATAATCAATTAAATATTGCGTCGCTTGATTAGCCCCCTGCCCCTGGGTAATTAAACTAATACCAATTGTCCCTAACTTGGGCAATTTATCCGAAGGTCGCAGTTGGCGCAAATGTTCTGGCGCTGTACTCTTAGTTAATACTGTCACACCTAAGCCTTCATTTATAGCAGCCTCAATCCCCCCAATATCAGAATTGGTATAAACAATTCGCCACGCACGGCTACAGGCATTGAGCACTTCTATTGCACGTTCACGATATCGACAACCATCTGGTGCCACAATTAACGGCAAAGGATCCTGTAAGTGCACATCGTGGTTTTCGCTGGACAACCAAATTAGATCATCGGTTTTAATTAACTCTCCTCCCTCTATAGGCTCATAGTGAGACGCTAGAATAAGATCATAATTATCGCAGCCCTTAGTTTTTTGCTTTTCGAGCAATTCTTGACTGAGCGCACTGGTAACTTCGAGCCTAATATCGGGGTAAGCCTCGGAGAAATGACGCACAATCTTGGGCAATATTGTGGTGGCAAATTCACTGGGCACGCCAAAACGAACATTGCCTGTTACCGCAGTCGTCATAAACTGCGTTAATGCTTCATCATTCAATGCCAATATGCGCTTGGCGTAGCTATATAGGGTTTTACCGGAATAATTTTGCTCTACTCGCTGCCCCAAACGCACCAGCAGTGTTTGCCCCAACAACGTCTCTAAACGCTTTATCTGAAGGCTAATGGCAGGCTGGGTCCGCCCTAGCAATTCTGCGGCCTGAGTAAACCCATCAAGTTCCACCACGGTAACGTACGTTCTCAGTAATTCGGTAGGAATATTCTTCATAGGGACGCTCCCAAGGCATAGGGTGAAAAGACGCTTATCTAATAAAGCGCATATTGACTATATTACCGCTATTATCCGCATAGGTATAAGTATTATTAATGCAAACATTATAACTATTAATTTTACTATATCTACATTCAGCGCTAGGATAGACAAATGATCACATTTTTATTAAGGGTTTAGATATGTCAGAAACCGCAACAGAGCTTCACGTTACTCCTCTCCACGCGCTGCATAACGAGTTGGGCGCAAAAATGGTGCCTTTCGCAGGTTATAGTATGCCTGTGCAGTACCCCGCTGGCGTTAAAACCGAACATTTACATACGCGAAAAGAAGCGGGGTTATTTGATGTATCACACATGGGTCAGCTTACAGTCTCTGGCGAAGGTATCGTTGACGCATTAGAAAAGTTATTACCTATTGATGTAGGTGCTTTAGACATTAACCAACAAAGTTATGCTTTATTAACGAATGAAGATGGCGGTATTTTAGATGATCTAATTATTACTCGCTGGACAGAAGATACCTTCTTTATTGTTGTCAATGCGGCCTGCAAAGAGCAAGATATTGCACATTTTCGCAAGCATCTACCCAACGCCACCATTGAGGTTCTTTCATCGCGAGCACTTCTTGCCCTACAAGGCCCTAGCGCGAAAGACGTTGTAGAAGTTATTACTCCTGTCGCCTGCGAACTAACGTTTATGCGTGGTTGCGTGGTCACGATTCACCTTGATGACACCGCTGTAGAATGTTATGTCACCCGTTCGGGCTATACGGGTGAAGATGGGTTTGAAATTTCTATTCCTAACGAACATGCCGATGCTGTTGCGCGCTTATTACTCAGTTTTGAGTGTGTAGAAGCCATTGGCTTAGGGGCGCGAGATTCTTTACGCTTAGAAGCAGGTCTATGTCTTTACGGCCACGACATGAACACCGAGACTAACCCGATTGACGCATCGCTATTATGGAGCATTAGCAAATCTCGCCGCCCGGGAGGTGTAAAAGCAGGAGGATTCTTCGGCATGAAAAACGTTTTCGCCGCAATAGAGAAAGGCTCTGAGCGCAAACGTGTCGGTTTATTTATTGATGGCCGCGCGCCCGTACGCGAAGGCGCTGTGTTAGTTGACGCGAACGATAATACGGTGGGAATTGTCACGAGTGGTGGATTTGGCCCCTCTATTAACAAGCCTATTGCTATTGGTTATGCCAATAAAAGCGTTGCCGCCCTGGGCACTGGGCTATTTGCCCTAGTACGTGGTAAAAAACTACCCGTCATTGTCAGTAGAATGCCGTTTGTAGAACAGCGATACCACCGCGGGTAAAAAAGTGGATGGCAGATAAAAACCCCACGTATAACTTATCGACCACCGCATGGTGTACAGCTCACTGCCATAGCATTAACAATATATATTGAACACTGCGAAGCCGTTATTGAACGCACGCACTCTAGGAGACAGACGCAATGACCGAGAACAATGAATTTAGCGCACGCCATATTGGCCCCGGGTCATCGGATCAACAAGCGATGCTAGCAACGCTGGGTTATGATGACATGGCAACCTTTATTAGCGATGTTGTCCCTGCTGGCATTCACTCTTTATCGCCCCTCAATTTGGGCAAAGGGCTAAGCGAACAAGCCGCTATCGCAGAATTGCGCGGGCTAGCACAACAAAATAAAGTCTATCGTTCACTCATAGGCCAAGGCTATTACGGCAGTTTCACACCTTACGTTATTCAACGTAATTTATTAGAAAATCCAGCGTGGTATACCGCTTACACCCCTTATCAACCTGAAATTTCTCAAGGTCGACTAGAAGGCATCATTAATTTTCAAACGATGATAACTGACTTAACCGGTATGGATTTATCGAGTGCATCGTTGCTAGACGAAGGCACTGCGGCCGCAGAATCGATGGCACTCTGTAAACGTATGGCTAAATCTAAAAGCCAGACTTTTTTTATTGATGAGAACTGCTTCCCGCAGACGATAGAAGTGGTCAAAACACGCGCGAAGCCATTAGGTATTGAGATCGTTGTGGGCGACCCATTAGCGCAAGCAAAGAATAGTGACGATTATTTTGGCTGGCTGTTACAGTATCCAGGTGCTAATGGCGAAATCCGTGACTTTAGTGCGTTAATCAACACGGCTCACGAACACCAATCGCTTGTCGTTATGGCGGCGGATATATTGAGCTTACTACTACTTAAATCACCCGGCGACACCGGAGCCGATGTCGCTATTGGTTGCACCCAACGTTTTGGTATTCCTCTCGGCTTTGGTGGGCCACATGCGGCCTATATGGCAACACGTGAAGCCTTTAAACGCTCATTACCCGGTCGATTAGTAGGCGCTTCACAAGACAGCCACGGAAAGCCAGCTTACCGTCTCGCATTACAAACCCGCGAGCAACATATTCGTCGAGAAAAAGCGACAAGCAACATTTGTACCGCACAGGTTTTACTGGCGGTAATCGCAGGTATGTACGCAGCATATCATGGCCCACAAGGACTGAGGATCATTGCCGAACGCGTACACCGTCTAACAGGCCAATTAGCGAGTGGCCTAACCGCCTTAGGCTACACGCGAGAAAATAACAGCTTTTTCGATACGCTGACGGTTACTACTGGCGATAAAACGGCGTCAATTCATACTGCAGCAAGATCGCTAGAAATCAACTTGCGTGAGGTGAATGACCATAGCGTAGGGATCTCGTTAGATGAGACCTGTAATGAGAAGCACGTAGGGCAACTGCTCTCTATTTTTGCTGAGAACGATGTCGAGATACCCATCACAGCGGCAGCAGGTATTGATGCGAGCATGAGTAGAACCGATGCCGTCCTCACTCACCCAGTATTCAACCGCTACCATTCTGAAACCGAGATGATGCGCTATTTGCGTAAATTAGCTGATAAAGATATCGCCTTAGATCGCGCAATGATCCCTCTGGGTTCATGTACGATGAAACTGAATGCTAGCGCCGAAATGATACCGATTAGCTGGCCAGAGTTTTCTAACATTCATCCATTTGTGCCCGCTGATCAGGTCATAGGCTACAAGGCCATGATCGAAGAAACTGAGCGCATGTTATGTGAAATTACCGGTTACGATGCCATGTCGCTGCAACCTAATTCAGGTGCTCAGGGCGAATATGCGGGTTTACTCGCAATAGAGGCTTACCACGCCAGTCGTGGTGAGGACCATCGTAATATTTGCCTTATCCCAAGCTCAGCTCACGGTACCAACCCTGCTTCAGCACAGTTATGCGGCATGCGTGTAGTGGTTGTCAAATGCGATAACCAGGGTAATGTTGACCTTCAAGACTTAAGCACCAAAGCAGAAGAGTGCAGTGAAAATTTGGCAGCTCTTATGGTCACCTACCCGTCGACACACGGAGTATTTGAAGAAGCGATTCAAGAAGTCTGTGACATTATTCATGGCCATGGCGGCCAAGTGTATATTGACGGTGCCAACCTCAACGCGATGGTCGGCGTATGCCAGCCGGGTCAGTTTGGTGGTGACGTGTCGCACCTCAACTTACACAAAACCTTCTGTATTCCTCACGGCGGTGGTGGTCCTGGTGTTGGTCCTATTGGGGTAGGCAAACACCTAGAACCCTTCTTGCCAGGGCACTACTCCAATAGTGAAGAATCCGTCGTGGGTGCAGTTGCTTCTGCCGCATGGGGTAGCGCAAGCATATTGCCTATAACGTGGATGTACATCAAAATGATGGGCGCTGAAGGCCTTAAAGATGCGACTGAAGTCGCTATATTGAACGGGAACTACATTGCCAAAAAATTAAGCGACGCCTACCCGGTTCTGTACACTGGAAGAAACGACTTGATTGCTCACGAATGTATTATTGATCTTCGCTCCATTAAAGATGACTGCGGCGTCAGTGTTGACGACGTGGCGAAACGCCTAATCGACTACGGTTTTCATGCCCCAACGATGTCGTTCCCTGTTTCTGGCACGCTAATGATTGAACCTACAGAGAGTGAATCAAAAGTCGAAATAGATCGTTTTATTCATGCCATGCTAATGATTCGACAAGAGATTGCCGAAGTTGAATCAGGTGCGGTGCCCGTCAACAACAACGTCCTAAGCAACGCACCTCATACCGCAGAGGCGTTGACGGCTGACGAATGGGACAAGCCCTATACTCGCAGCCAAGCGGCTTACCCCATCCCATCGCTAAAGGCGAGTAAGTACTGGGCGCCCGTCGGTCGCTTAGACAATGCCTACGGTGATAAGAACTTACAGTGCTCTTGCCTACCGATATCCGCCTACGAATAGATAATATTCGACACGATTAATCTAAATCATTCCGCGACTCAACATCGCTCTATGACGTTTTTATTGACACCTTATAAGTCGCGCTACAAAAAGAAGACCGGCTGGTAAGGTGGCACCTTAAGATTGTCAATTTAGGTCGAAACAGGACCCATTTAACCTTGCCTGAACGCATCAAAGCATCAGTGCATAACACTCGCTGGAGAAACATCATGATTTCACACAACCCAGAACTCAGTCAATTTGACCCTCAACTATTTGAGGCCGTACAAAAGGAGGAAACACGTCAAGAGCATCATATAGAGCTGATTGCATCAGAAAACTATGCCAGTCAAGCGGTGATGTCGTTACAGGGCTCAGTACTGACCAACAAATATGCTGAAGGCTATCCGCACAAACGCTATTACGGTGGTTGTGAACATGTCGATGTTGTGGAATCGCTCGCCATTGATCGCGCCAAACAATTGTTTGGTGCTGAATATGCCAATGTACAGCCCCATTCAGGCTCGCAAGCTAATGCCGCAGTTTATATGGCATTACTTCAGCCTGGCGATACTATTCTAGGGTTGTCACTTGATCACGGAGGGCATTTAACTCACGGTGCAAAACCGAGTTTTTCGGGAAAAATATACAATGCAGTGCAGTACGGCATTGATCCGAATACTGGCGAACTTAATTACGACGATATTGAAGCTCTAGCGAAAGAGCATCAACCCAAAATGATTGTAGCTGGTTTCTCTGCGTATTCTCGCACCATGGATTGGAGTAAATTCCGTGATATCGCAGACAAAGTAGGCGCGTATCTGTTAATTGATATGGCACACGTCGCCGGCCTAGTCGCTGCGGGTCTCTACCCCAACCCACTGCCTTTTGCTGATGCAGTTACCACGACGACCCACAAAACATTACGCGGCCCCCGTGGCGGCTTAATTTTATCAAAAAGAGAGCCTACGTTTACCAAAAAGTTTGACTCTATGATATTCCCAGGGATTCAAGGCGGCCCCTTAATGCATGTCATCGCCGCTAAAGCCGTAGCGTTATTAGAAGCGTTACAGCCTGAATTTACGACTTACCAAAAACAAGTGATTGCCAATGCGCAAGCTATGGCAGACACCTTCATTGAGCAAGGCTTTCAAGTTGTCTCCAAAGGCACTGATAACCACCTGTTCTTATTAGACTTAATCGATAAAGGGTTGACCGGTAAAGAGGCTGATCTTGCTCTTGGGTCTGCCAACATTACCGTCAATAAGAACACCGTTCCTAACGACCCACAATCACCGTTCGTCACTAGTGGTATTCGCATCGGAACCGCGGCCATAACCACTCGAGGCATGAAAGAAAAACAAGCTAAACAACTCACATTATGGATGTGTGAAATACTCGCCAACATGAACGATGCGGACGTTATTATTGACGTGCAGAAGAAAGTCGTTGAGCTATGCGAACAATTTCCCGTCTACCAAGGAGCCTGTCGGATTTAGCAAGAATCTACTACGGCAACGATTTCTCACCACCTCGCTACGACTCTTTAAGTCCGACAGGCTCCTAGCGTAAGACACCAAAGGTACTATTATGTTTATTAGCACATTTGATTTGTTTTCCATCGGTATTGGGCCATCAAGCTCACATACCGTTGGTCCCATGCGAGCGGCAGCATTATTTTTATCATCCCTTGAAGAACATCGTTTACTAAGTGAAGTCAGCCGCGTTAAAGCAGAAATGTTTGGTTCTTTAGGTGCCACGGGTAAAGGCCATGGCACACCTAAAGCGGTATTGATGGGTTTAGAGGGTGAATTGCCGGAAGCCATCGATGCAAGCGCTGTTGCCAGTCGAGTTGCCATCATAAAAGAAAATAAAGCCTTATCACTTGGTAAAAAGCACAACATTGTCTTTGATGACGAAACTGACCTTATTCTTAATAGAAAGCAGAGCCTGCCATTACATTCTAACGGTATGCGCTTTAGTGCCTTCGATAGCCAAGGAGAAATCCTTATAGAGAAAACTTACTACTCGGTGGGCGGTGGCTTCGTTCACGATGATGACGCCATTACAGCGGAAACAACCTTGGTAGATACCAATAATAGCTCTGGCTACCATGATTTCGGCAGCGCCAAAGAATTACTGGCGTTATGCAAAGAACATCAGATGTCGATTTCTGAGCTAATGTTACATAACGAGTGTGTGAATACCAGCGAAGCTGATGTTAAAACACAACTGCTTAGTATATGGCGTGTCATGGCTGAATCAGTAAAAAATGGTTGCCACTCGACTATTGATATTTTACCTGGAGGATTAAAAGTCCCTCGCCGCGCACCAAGTCTTTATCAACGATTAAGCAGCAATCCCGAAAAAGGATTAAATGATCCATTAACCGTGACTGACTGGGTCACCTTATACGCGCTAGCCGTTAATGAAGAAAATGCCGCTGGTGGTCGCATCGTTACTGCGCCGACCAATGGTGCGGCAGGTATTATTCCAGCGGTTATGCATTACTACAAAAACTTTGTTCCTCATGCAAATGAAGATGGAATCATCAGGTTCTTAATGACTGCCGCCGCTATCGGTACGCTATATAAAAAGAACGCATCTATAAGTGGTGCAGAAGTAGGATGTCAGGGTGAGGTCGGTTCTGCATGCTCTATGGCAGCTGGTGCACTTTGTGAAGTAATGGGCGGCACGCCCGAACAAGTCGAGAATGCCGCAGAGATCGGCATGGAACATAATCTCGGTCTAACGTGCGACCCTATTGGTGGGCTCGTTCAAGTGCCGTGTATAGAACGGAATGCCATGGGTGCCATAAAAGCCATTAGCGCTTGCAGGATGGCATTACTGGGTAACGGCTCTCACTTTGTCTCTCTCGATAAAGTCATCAAAACCATGCGTGACACGGGAAGAGATATGCGCGACAAATACAAAGAAACGTCTAGGGGGGGGCTAGCAATTAATGTTTTAGAAGTCCCAGTCAATATTGTTGAATGTTAACGTTAAAAGGTGGATAAAATGAGAAAATATACAGAAGATCATGAATGGCTAGAAATAAGCGGCAATATTGCTACCGTAGGTATTACTGCACATGCTGCAGACCAATTAGGCGACTTGGTATATGTTGAATTACCCGACGTAGATACTGATGTAATTACAGGTGACGAAGTTGTCGTTATCGAATCAGTTAAAGCGGCTGGCGAAGTACTTGCCCCTTGCAACGGTAAAATTGTAGCCATTAATGAAGCGTTAATAGAGGACGCTGAAATTGTGAATCATCATCCAGAAACTGATGGCTGGTTATTTAAACTAGAAATCAAAAACCTATCACAGACAGAAGACATGATGGATAAACAGACTTACGATGCGACGTTGTAATGCGAAAGGCTTCTAACAGGACCAAGATAAGAGAAATGCTTTTGAAGCACTTTTACATACGTTAAAAAAAACAAACAACATCCGCAGAATTAGAATAAGACGCAGAATAAACGATGGCAAATACGTAATAAACAGAGAAAAACGCAAAATAAACAGACAATAGAGCAAAAAAACCGTATTTTTAGATGTACTAACTGATCGTAATAGATATAATGATCTGCACCATTTGAGGGTTTATTGGATAAATAACAGATAAAAATGCATGTAGTTATGTACTATTAATCTGTCAGTAAGCTTAAGAAAGAGGTGGAAGATAAAGTACCTGAAACATATCTATGATCCCTGTTTCCAGTCGAACATCGTATTCGTCTGATAACAATTATATAAATAAGCACATCGTGTTTTATTTAACAATTTTTGTATAACTTTAATAATAACTTTAATAATCCGGAGAAATCTAATGAAGAAACTTTCAACAATCGTTGCTGGTGGTTTAGCTCTTGTCGCTCTAGGCGCACAAGCGGGTACACTTGATGATGTGAAAGCACGTGGCGCTGTATCTTGCGGTGTAAGTACAGGTCTTGCTGGCTTTTCACAGAAAGATGAGAAGGGCGTATGGAGTGGCTTAGACGTTGATGTATGTCGTGCTGTTGCTGCTGCCGTTCTTGGTGACGCTTCGAAAGTTCAATACAAGCCATTAACGGCTAAAGAGCGTTTTACTGCGCTTCAGTCTGGTGAAATTGATATTTTGTCTCGTAACACTACCTGGACTCTTACTCGTGATACATCTCTAGGTCTAAACTTTGCTGGCGTTAACTATTATGACGGTCAAGGTTTTATGGTCTCTAAGAAGCTGGGCGTTAACAGTGCGCTAGAACTTGACGGCGCAGCAGTATGTATTCAAGCAGGTACTACTACTGAGCTAAACTTAGCTGACTACTTCCGAAGCAATAATATGAGCTATAAGGCAGTTACTTTTGATAGTTCTGACCAAACTCGTTCTGGTTTCGAAAGCGGCCGTTGTGACGTACTAACCTCTGACCAATCACAATTGTATTCGCTACGTATCGGTCTTGGTGATCCAGAAGCAGCAATCGTATTACCTGAAGTAATTTCTAAAGAACCACTAGGCCCAGTAGTTCGTCAAGGTGACGATGCTTGGTTTAACGTTGTTCGTTGGTCATTAATTGCAATGATAGAAGCTGAGTTCTTAAACATTACTTCTGCAACCGCTGATACCGCTAAAGCAAGCGGTTCACCATCGCAAAAACGTTTAATGGGCACGGAAGGTAGTTCTGGTGAGAAACTAGGTATCTCTGAAGATTGGGCTTACAATATCGTTAAGCAGGTAGGTAACTACTCTGAAAGCTTCGAGCGTAATATTGGTTCAGGTTCAGCACTTAAAATTGCACGCGGCTTAAACGCACAGTGGAATAAAGGCGGCATTCTTTATTCTTCACCAGTTCGTTAATTTCTCGTGAATGGGTAAATATAAAGGGGCCAATGGCCCCTTTATATTATTTATTATTATTATCCTGTGAAATATTAAATTATGTCGAATCAATTACTTGTAAAGAAATCCCCCTCCTTTTTTAACAACCCCAAAAACCGCTCTTATATTTATCAATTTTTACTACTCGCCGGGCTTAGCTATTTTTTCTACGGTATTGTCTCCAATACCATAGCAAATATGGAAGCTTTAGGGATTAAAAGTGGTTATAGCTTTTTAGACGAAACCGCCGGTTTTGATATTTTAATGTCATTAGTCCCTTACGATGCAACATACACCTACGGAAAAACCTTTGTTGTAGGTTTGTTAAATACCCTTCTCGTGAGTGTTATTGGTATATTTTTATCCACTATTTTAGGTTTTATAGTCGGTATATCCTACTTTTCTAA